>ERZ857693.1795-NODE-1795-length-24368-cov-8.672562_pt1 | contig 24368 bp, 16 predicted proteins | sample MGYA00519765_ERZ857693 | MGnify/ENA primary metagenome ERZ857693 (study PRJEB31778, sample SAMEA3449354) | human gut metagenome | biome: human gut; feature: human-associated habitat; material: faeces | place: United Kingdom | collected 2010/2012 ... | reverse complement strand
CGTCACGACTTCGGTACGCAGCGCGCGCTGCTGCGTTTGGTCGGCAAGCGCCGCCAGTTGCTCGAGTACCTCAAGGAGATCGACATCGAGCGCTATCGCGCCATCATCAAGACGCTCAATCTCCGTAAATAGTACGGGTGCCGGAAAATGGGGCAGTCACTGCGGGTGGCCGCTCCATTTTGCATGAAAATTCAAGATTCGAAGTATATTATTTGACGTTATGGAAGAAAAGAAGCTGTACAACGCCGTTCAGAAGTTCATCACGCTCGCCGACGGACGCGAGATCATGATCGAGACCGGCAAACTGGCCAAGCAGGCCGACGGCTCGGTTGTCGTGAAACAGGGCGATACGATGCTCCTTGCGACGGTCGTGGCCGCCAAAGATGCAAAACCCGACACGGACTTCATGCCGTTGCAGGTGGAATACAAGGAGAAATACGCCGCATGCGGCCGCTATCCGGGCGGTTTCATGAAGCGTGAGGGCAAGGCCAACGACAGCGAGGTGCTCGTAGCGCGTCTGATCGACCGTGCGCTACGCCCGCTCTTCCCGTCGGACTACCACGCCGAGGTCTACGTGACGGTCAACCTCATCTCGGCCGACAAGGACATCCAGCCCGACGCGCTGGCCGGTCTGGCCGCCTCGGCCGCACTGGCCGTGTCGGACATCCCCTTCGGCGGCCCGATTTCGGAGGTGCGCGTGGCGCGCATCAACGGCGAGTACTGCATCAACCCGACCTTCTCGCAGATGCCCGACGTCGACCTGGACATCATGGTCGGCGGTACGATCGACAACATCCTGATGGTCGAGGGCGAGATGAAGGAGGTTTCGGAAGAGGTGATGCTCGGCGCCATCAAGTTCGCGCACGAGGAGATCAAGAAGCACTGCGCCGTACAGATCGAGCTGTCGAAGGAGTTGGGCAAGGACGTGAAACGCACCTACTGCCACGAGGTCAACGACGAAGAACTGCGCCAGACGATCATCAGAGAGCTTTACGACAAGGCCTACGCCATCGCCACGAGCGGCACGATGAAGCACGAGCGCGAAGACAAGTTCAACGCGCTCGAAGCCGAGTTCGCAGCCCGCTATTCGGAAGAGGAGCTGATCGAGAAGGCGCCGCTGATCCACAAATATTTCCACGACGACGTGCAGAAAAAGGCCATGCGCAACATGATCCTCGACGAGGGCAAGCGCCTCGACGGCCGCAAGACCGATGAGATCCGTCCGATCTGGTGCGAGGTGGGCTACCTGCCCGCAGCCCACGGCTCGGCGATCTTCACCCGCGGCGAAACGCAGTCGCTGACGACCGTTACGCTCGGCACGAAACTCGACGAAAAGGTCAAGGACGAGGTGCTCGTGCAGGGCACCGAGCAGTTCGTGCTCCACTATAACTTCCCGCCCTTCTCGACGGGCGAGGCCAAGGCCGCCCGCGGCCTCTCGCGCCGCGAAATCGGCCACGGCCACCTGGCATGGCGCGCCCTGAAGCCGATGATTCCGCTGGGCGAGGACAACCCCTACGCCGTGCGCGTCGTGTCGGACATCCTCGAGTCGAACGGCTCGTCGTCGATGGCCACGGTCTGCGCCGGAACCCTCGCGCTGATGGACGCCGGCGTGAAGCTCCGCAAACCCGTGTCGGGTATCGCCATGGGTCTGATCTCCGATTCCGAGACCGGCAAATGGGCCGTGCTGTCGGACATCCTGGGCGATGAGGACCACCTGGGCGACATGGACTTCAAGGTGACGGGAACCAAAGACGGCATCACCGCCACGCAGATGGACATCAAGGTCGACGGACTCTCCTACGAGGTGCTGGCCGCCGCGCTGGAGCAGGCCCGCAAAGGCCGCATGCACATCCTCGGCAAACTCAACGAGTGCATCGCCGAGCCGCGCGAGGACTACAAGCCCTGCGTGCCGCGCATCGTGCAGATCGTCATTCCGCAGGATATGATCGGTCCGGTTATCGGCCCGGGCGGAAAGGTGATCCAGGACATCCAGAAGACCACCAACACCACCATCACCATCACGGAGGTGGACAACAAGGGCATCGTGGACATCTTCGGCATCGACAAGGAGGCCCTCGACGGAGCGCTGGCCCGCATCAAGGCCATCGTAGCCATCCCCGAAGTGGGCGAGACGTACCACGGCAAAGTCCGCTCGATCGTCGCCTTCGGCGCGTTCGTCGAGATCATGCCGGGCAAGGACGCCCTGCTCCACATCTCGGAGATCGACTACAAGCGTTTCGAGACCATGGAGGAGACGGGTCTGAAAGAGGGCGACGAGATCGACGTCAAGCTGATCGGCGTAGACCCCAAGACCAACAAGCTCAAACTGTCGCGCAAGGCGCTTCTGCCCAAGCCCGAAGGCTATGTGGAACGTGAGCGCCGCCCGCGTCCCGAGCGCGGTGAGCGTGGCGAACGCCGCGACCGCGGCGAACGCCGGGAGCGCCACGAGCACAAAGAGGAATAAAAAGACTGTTAATGTGGATATTTCGGACGGAAATCAACGCTTTTTTCCGTCCGGAATATTGCATAATCAGCAAGAGTTTTCTATATTTGCGCTGTTCCGCAGCCCGGCAAGCGCCTGCACGGACGGACAACGAAGAACGGACAGCGGGCGGACAGAGAGGCGGCGGAACTAACGAAAGAGGCAAACAAATTCAAAATAAACACATTAACTTTTACCTATTATGAAAAACTTAATGAAATTGAGCGTTGTGCTCGTAGCTGCCGCACTGGCATTCTCGAGCTGCAACTGCTTCAAGAAGATGGCCAAGAACCGGGACGACATCAAGCTGACGGTCACCCCCGAGATCCTGACGCTGAACAACGGCACGGTTGCCGCAGACATCAATGTAACCTTCCCCGTTGAGTATTTCAACAAGAAAGCCATCATCAAAGTTACTCCCGTCATCGTATTCGAAGGCGGCGAAGTGGCCGGCGCCACCCAATACTACCAGGGTTCGAAGGTGGACGAGAACTATGCAGTCGTAGACATGAGCAACGGCGGCAATTACACGCAGCACGTCGAGTTCCCGTACGATCCCCGCATGGACCAGTGCGCCCTGCAGCTCCGCGCCGAGATCAAGTGCCCGAAAGGCAAGGCCAAGGAGTTCGTGCTCGTCAACCTGAACACCGGCGCCATCCCCACCAAGGAGCAGGCTGCCGTGCTGGCCGGCAACGACGCCGCTGCCAAGGCTGCCATCGCCAAGGAATTCGGCCTGACGGTAGCTTACGGTCTGAACACCCTGCAGAAGGACCTCAAGTACGGCGACCTGATGGATCAGATGGCCAACAACTACAAGAAGGTCACCACGGTAGTCGACAAGACCGACCTGCTCTACGCCATCAACTCGTCGGTCGTGACGAAGAAGAACGAGAAGAACGCCAACCTCGGCGCATTCAAGGAGAACGTGGACAAGAACCTCACGAACGACCGCGCCACGCAGAACATCGCCGTGAAGGGCTACGCTTCGCCCGACGGTCCGGTGAAGTTCAACGACACGCTTTCGAAGAAGCGCAGCGAATCGGGTAAGAAGGTCGTTGCCAAGCTGCTCAAGGACGCCGGTCTGGACATCGACGCCGCCGCTTACGGCGAAGACTGGGACGGCTTCAAGGAGCTGGTCGAGAAGTCGGACATCAAGGACAAGAACCTCATTCTCCAGGTGTTGAGCCTCTACAACTCGCCCGCAGAGCGTGAGACCGAGATCAAGAACATGTCGACCGTATTCAACGAGCTGAAGAAGGACATCCTTCCCGAACTGCGCCGCTCGCAGATCGTCAACAGCACCGACCTCCAGGGTCTGACCGACGCCGAGATCATGGCTGCATACCGCAACGGCGGCGACCTGACCGTAGAGCAGTACCTCTATGCCGCCCAGGAGTTGGCCAACGGAGCCGAGGAGCAGGTTGCCATCCTGACCGCCGCTTCGAAGAAGTTCAACGACGCCCGCGTATGGAACAACCTCGGCGTTGCCCAGACGCAGGCCGGCGACAAGGCCGCCGCTCTGAAATCGTTCGAGAAGGCTGCCAAGCTGGATTCGTCGAAGGAGCTGAGCAAGAACCTGCTGCTCGCCAACCTGGCTAACGGCAACACGGCAGAGGCCAAGAAGTACGCCGCTGCCGCCGACGCCCAGGCCAAGGCTGCCATGGCTGCCGCCGAAGGCGACTACAAGGCTGCCGCCAAGAACCTCGAAGGCTACAACGCAGCCATCGCCCTGGTTCAGTCGAACGATCTGGCCGGCGCCAAGAAGGCCATCGCCAAGGACAACTCGGCCGACGCCGACTACCTGCGCGCCGTTATCGCCGCCAAGGAAGGCGACCTGAAGACCGCAGAGGCCCAGCTGAAGAGCGCCGTTTCGAAGAATCCCGCGCTGGCCCAGAAGGCCGCCAAGGACATCAACCTGAAGGCGCTGAAGAAGTAATCGGCTTCATCGGATAAAAAAGAGTCTGGCCCGAGAGGGTTCAGGCTCTTTTTTTGCATCCTGCCCCGTGTACCCCGCAGCAAAAGCGCAGGTGCATCCGTTTTTCGGAGAAACGGCCCGGCGCCATCCCCGGTGCCGCGTCCGGGCGGCGGCCGATGTCGGACACCGTTAAAATAATTGATCCGGAAACGATGCGGGATCGAATAATTTTTCTAATTTTGTAAAAAACACGATCGTATGGAATACGCCAACCATCTGAAAGAATACGCCCCGGCGTGGAGCGCATCGCAAGTCGACGAAGAGGTCGCACGCATCCGCAAGGCCGCAGAGGCCCGCAACCACAACACCGAGGTCTACAAATTCTGCTACTCGGCCATCGACCTCACGACGCTGTCGTGCAACGATTCGGTGAAATCCGTCACGGAATTCGCCCGCAAGGCCGCGGAGTTCTACCAAAAATACCCCCACATTCCCAACGTGGCTTCGATCTGCATCTATCCCTCGTTCGTCGAGACCGTGGGGCTGGCCGTGGACGGCACGCCGATGAAGATCACGAGCGTCGGCGGGGGATTTCCCGCGGCGCAGACCTTTCTCGAAGTGAAGGCCCTCGAAGTGGCGATGGCCGTGGAGAACGGCGCCGACGAGGTGGACATCGTCCTCAACGTAGGGCGCATGCTCACGGGTGAATACGACGAGGCGGCCAACGAGGTGGAGGTGATCCGCACGGAGATGGACGACGATGTGGTGCTGAAGGTGATCATCGAGTCGGGAGCGCTGAAAACCCCCGAGCTGATCCGCAAGGCGTCGCTGCTGTCGATGCTGGCAGGGGCCGATTTCGTGAAGACCTCGACGGGCAAGATCGACGTGGCCGCAACGCCCGAGGCCGCCGTGGTGATGTGCCAGGCGATCCGGGACTACTACGACAAAACGGGCCGCAAGGTCGGCTTCAAGGCCGCAGGCGGGGTCCGCACGGCCGAAGACGCCGCGCTCTACTACACGATCGTCGAGGAGATACTCGGCAAAGAGTGGCTCACGACGGAGTTGTTCCGCATCGGAGCCTCTTCGGCCGCGAACAACATTCTTTCAGCCATCGAAGGCTCGGAGGTCAAATACTTCTAACCGGCACGAAACCGGCTGGCGGAGATCTGCGGGACCGTTTCTCTCGGACCGCCCCGCCCCGACGCACGAAAAACGGCGGCCCCTTACGGGGCCGCCGTTTCATACATACCGATCCCGGCTTACGGAAGCGAATCCGTAATTTCGACGCTCAACGAATCGACCGTCCCCGCAGCCGGAGCGTCCTTGGCCGGGACACCTTCGGCCGGAACGTCGAGTTCGGCGGGCGAGATCAGGTGCGGAGGTTCCGCGGCCGGCTCGACGCCGTTCAACAATTCATCGCGCCGCACCATCGACTGGAAGTTGTCGCGCCGGATGGCCGCAACGACGATAATGACGACTACCGCCACGGCCACGATAATACCGATCAGTTTTTTAATCATTTTCATTCTCCTCCTTTAAGATCCCGATGGCGCGTACGACGACGTTGTCCACGGGATAGATGTTTGCGTAAAAACCATTGTCCTCCAACGCCGTATTGCGGCCGATATAGGCCCGGAGCTGGGCCTCGATCAGCCTCCGCGAACGGGCGATGTCGCCGTAGCGCGGCGCAACGCCCTTCCGGGCGGCATAGCGGACGAAATCATCCACAAGGGTCTTGTCGCTGTCGAGCAGCGCCTGCAACTCATCAATGGTCTTCACCGCATTGAGCGCCTCACGGTGACGGTCGGCATACTCGATCGTATAGCGGTAGAGGATGTTGCGGCCCGCCACCTCGACGAAATACTTCGTCACGTCGGTCGTATCGGCCGGAATGAACACATCCGGCATGATGCCGCCGCCTCCGTAGACCACCTTTCCGCCCGGCGTCACCCGCTTGAGCGAGTCGGCGAAATGGATGCTGTCGGCCGAGAAAAACTCGTTGTTCCGGTAACGGTTCCAAAGATCCTCCTCGTAGTCCGCGTCATCCCCGATCGTGTAGGGCTTCTGGATCGAGCGGCCCGTCGGCGTATAGTAGCGCGCCGTGGTCAGCCGCAGGGCCGATCCGTCGCTGTACGGTATCTGACGCTGTACGAGACCCTTGCCGAACGAACGACGACCAATAATCGTACCACGGTCGTTGTCCTGCAACGCTCCGGCGAGAATTTCGCTCGACGAGGCGCTTCCCTCGTCGATCAGCACCACGACCTCCATGTCCTGCGCCGAGCCTTTGCCGTCGGCGTATTCGCGCAGCTGCTCGTGACGGCGGTCCTCGGTGTAGACGATCAACTGGCCCTCGTGCAGAAACTCGTTGGCCACGGCGATCGCCTGATCGAGGAACCCGCCGGAATTGCCCCGCAGGTCGAAAATCAGTTTCGTCACCCCTTCGGCGCGCAGCGACGCCAGCGCCTTGCGGAATTCGTCGAAAGTGGTCCGCGCGAACTGCCCCAGCTTGACGTACCCCACGCCGTCGGCGATGCGGAAGGCCGATTCGATGCTCCTGATTGGAATGACGCCGCGCACGACCTCGACCTCGACCAGGTCGGAGATGCCCTGCCGTTCGAGACCGAGGCGGACCGTCGTGCCGCGCGGTCCGCGCAGCATTTTGACGACGTTGTTCTGGGGAATCTTACGCCCGGCGACAAGCGAATCGCCGATCTCGACAATGCGGTCCCCGGCCTTGACGCCGGCCTTGTCGCTCGGGCCTTGCGGAATGACGTTCAGCACGATCACCGTGTCGGTGGCCATGTTGAAGACCACGCCGATGCCGTCGAACTCCCCTTCGAGAGGTTCGTTCAGAGCCTGCATTTCCGCGGCGGGGATATAGACCGAATGGGGGTCCAACTCCTTGACCAGCATCGGGATGACGTGCTCGGCGAGCGAGTCCATCGACACCGAGTCGACATACTGGTTCTCGATCAGCGAGAGCGTATAGGAGAGTTTGTTGTCGGGCAGCGCCATGCGGCTGAGCATGCCCTTGAGCTGCGACGTGGTGGTGTTGCGGCCCAGATACTGGCCCAGAACGAGGCCCAGAACGACTCCCGCGGCCAGCAGCAGCGGGAAGAGGACGGTGTGTTTCGAGTTTTTGTACATCGTATGATGGCGCCAAAGACGCCGGTTCGGTATTTAAAACTTATCAGGGTTTCGGCTTGTTTTTGAAAGTATAGGTGAGACCCACCTGCAACAGCGTACGGGTCTGCACGTCGACGTTCTGCGCCCGGTTGTAGTAGAGCTGGAAACTAACCTTCGTGGAGAGGTATTTCGTCGCCTTGATTTCGAGCGTGTTTTCCCAACGCACCGTGGGATGGATCGGCAGGCGGGGCTTGTCCTTGATGTCATGCCCGACACTGGTGTCTTCCTTGTCGGCCCACTTGTCGTAGGCCTCCAGGTACTTGGTGTAGTCGCTGATCTTGTTCTTCTGGCCGATGTCGGTAATCCAGCCGTAGAAGGAGAAGACCGTCGTGATGTAACGCAAGTAGCCCGTCTTGCCGAACGTGCGGTCGAAACCGATCTCGACCGACGAACCGCCCTCGTATTTCGAGGTCTTCTCGGGATCCTCGATACCATAGGGATAGGCCGGTTTGATCTCCTTGCCGTCGCCGTCGACCTGCCGCATGCGAATCCAGTCGCTTTCGGCAAAGGTGGCGTTCAAGGCGAGCGGAGACATGTTGACCGTGATGGGGAATTTCTTTTGAGGGCTTTTGTAGGTGATACCCAGCGAAATGTCGAGGTAACCCGGAGTCATAAACTTGCTCTTGAGGTGCTTCTTCTCCTGCTCGGAGCGCGATTTGTAACCGTTGACGAACTGGCTGCGGAATTGCAGAATTGAACCGTAAGTCCAGTTCTTCGCCATTTCGAACGCCGGGTTCACCCAGATGACGAACTCGTCCTGATTCTTGAACCATACGCCTTCGCTGTCCATGATCTTGTTGCCGCTCTCGTCGACCATCGGCTTGCCGTCCGGCCCCACGCGCTGCGTCTCGACCTTCATGCGGTTGTAACCCAGCTTGGCATTGAACTTGGTTTCGATGGAAAAGAGGTTCTTCTTGAAGATATGCCGCAGGTTGAAGGTCGCCACCAGCGCAATGGAGTTGTCACCGCCCGACACCGAGATCCAGGGATCGTTGTACGAAGTCAGCGTTCCCTGCAGGCCGCCGCCCAATTCGAGGTAGTTGCGCTCCTTGCGGATTGCGGCGCGCTCGGCCTTGTAGCGGGCGAGGCTGAAATAATCGGCATCGACAGACGTGGACTTCAGCCGGTCGCGGAACGTCACGTTCCGCCGTTCGGCATTGACTTCGTCGATTGAAATCTGGGCCGAGACCGGAACGGAGGCCCCGACGAGTGACGCCAGCGTGAGAATCAGGTAAAAATGTTTCATAACGAAGCGATTGTATTTGATTTTCAATCTACAAATTTATGAATTTATTTATAAAAACTTTAACTTTGTCTGAAAGTTAAACGGAAAGGACCAACTATGAAATATTTCGGAGCGCACGTAAGCGCTGCGGGCGGCGTGGAGAACGCTCCGGCCAACGCACACGCTATCGGAGCCGAGGGCTTCGCCCTTTTCACCAAGAACCAGCGGCAGTGGGTCGCCAAACCGCTCGCCGCGGGCGAGATCGACGCCTTCCGCGAGGCGTGCGAACGCTACGGCTACACGCCCGCACAGATTCTGCCCCACGACTCGTACCTGATCAACCTCGGACATCCCGAGAAGGAACCGCTCGAAAAATCGCGCGCGGCGTTCCTCGACGAGATGCAGCGGTGCGAACTGCTGGGCCTCGACCGGCTGAACTTCCATCCCGGCAGCCACCTGCAGAAGATCACCGAGCAGGAGTCGCTCGACCGGATCGCCGAGTCGATCAACATGGCGCTCGACCGCACGCACGGCGTGACGGCGGTGATCGAAAACACCGCGGGGCAGGGTTCGAACCTCGGATTCCGCTTCGAGCACCTCGCCTACCTGATCGAGCGCGTGGAGGACAAATCGCGGGTGGGCGTCTGCATCGACACCTGCCACGCCTTCGCGGCGGGGTACGACCTCCGGACGCGCGAGGCGTGCGACGCCACGTTCGCCGAACTGGAACGCGTCGTCGGATTCGGATACCTGAAAGGCATGCACCTGAACGATGCGATGAAGATTCTGGGCAGCCGCGTCGACCGCCACACGCCGCTGGGCGAGGGCATGATCGGCATGGAATGCTTCCGCTATATCGCTTCCGACAAACGTTTCGACGGCATTCCGCTGATCCTCGAAACCCCCGACGAAGCGCGCTGGAGCGAGGAGATCGCCAAACTGAAGGCGTTTGCCGAAGAGGCATAGAAAAGGGAGGCTCCGAAGCCTCCCTTTTGTTTTTACAACCGGTCCAGACAACTGCGGATCAGCGCGGCGCTTTCGCGCACTTCGTCCTCCGAGATCGTGAGGGGCGGCGAAATACGGAACGCCGTGTCGCAGAACAGGAACCAGTCGCTCAGGATGCCCGCCTCCCGGAACAGTTCCATGATGCGGTAAAGTTTCGCCGATTCGCCCAGCTCGACGGCCAGCAGCAGGCCGCTGCGGCGGATTTCCCGCACGGCGGGATGATCCTTCAGCAGCATTTCATACAACGCGCCCTTCGTTTCGACCCTTTCGACCACCTTGTTGTCCACCAGGTAATTCAGCGCCGCGAGTCCCGCCGCACAGCAGACCGGATGGCCGCCGAAAGTGGTGATATGCCCCAGCGCGGGATTTTCCTGCAAGGTGTCCATCACCTCGTGACGCGCGACGAACGCCCCGAGGGGCATGCCCCCGCCGAAGGCCTTGGCCAGACAGACGATGTCGGGCGTGACGCCGTATTTCTGCATGGCGAACAGGCGGCCCGTGCGGCCCATGCCGGTCTGTATCTCGTCGAAAATCAGCAGCGCGCCGACTTCGTCGCAACGTCTGCGCAGCGCTTCCAGATAACCCGGACGGGGCGGACGGACGCCGGCCTCGCCCTGCACCGGCTCGGCCAGCACACAGGCCGTGCGGCGCGTAATGCGCTCCAGTTCGGAGAAATCGTTGAACTCCACGGCCTGCACGTCGGGCAGCAGGGGCCGGAACGCCCCCTTCCACTCCTCGCCCTCGGGCGCACCCATCATGCTCATCGCGCCGTGCGTCGACCCGTGGTAGGCGCGGCGCATGGAGACGATCTCCGTACGCCGGGTAAAACGTTTCGCCAGCTTCAAAGCCCCCTCGACCGCCTCGGCGCCCGAGTTGACGAAATAGACGCTTTCGAGCGGCGCGGGCAGCAGCGACGCGATCCTGGCGGCATACTCCACCTGCGGCGTCTCGACCAGCTCGCCGTAGACCATCACATGCATGTAACGCGCAGCCTGCTCCTGCACGGCGCGCACCACGGCCGGATTGCCGTGACCGACATTGCTGACCGAAACCCCGGCCACGAGGTCGAAATAACGCTTGCCTTCGGGCGTATAGAAAAACGAGCCTTCGGCGCGCGCGACCTCCACCAGCATCGGCGACGGGGAGGTCTGGGCGACATGCGCCAGAAATTGTTTGCGGAGAATCATACTATTTTATCCATTTGCGCGGATTCGGGCCAGGAGCGCCGAAGCCGCCTATAAATCCGGGACCATACCCCGGCGTTGCAAAATCGCTTCGGAATCCTTCACGCTGCGCCGCATCCAGCGGCAGAGCGTTTCGGCCTGTTCGGCGTCGGACATCCGCCAGTTGCCGACCGTGAGGCGCATGCGCTCGGAGAGCGTGTAGATCAGGATCGCCGCCGAGGCCGAGACGTTCAGGCTCTCGACCATGCCGCACATCGGGATGCGCAGGAATTCGTCGGCCGAAGCGATCACCTCGTCGGAAATCCCGGCGTGTTCCGTCCCGAAGACCAGCGCGAAAGGTCCCCGCCCGACATCGAACGTCTCGGGCGTCGCGTCCTCGCGGTGGGGCGTGGTGGCCACGATCCGGTAGCCCGCCCCCTTGAGGGCGGCGACGGCCTCGCCCGTCGAGGCGTGGCGGCGCACGTCGACCCACTGGTGCGTGCCGCGCGCAATGTCGGGATTGGGTTCGAACGGGCAGAGCGTCTCCACGGTGTGCATCTCCTGCACGCCGAACGCCTCGCAATGGCGGATCAGCGCCGCGGCATTCTGCCCGTGGTACATGTTCTCGGCCAGCACCGTCATGTAGCGCGTGCGCATGGAGACCGTCTTCCGCAAAACGGCATACCGTTCCGGCGTCATAAACCCGGCGAGGCAGGCGATGCGCTCAGCGGCGTGTGCGGCATCGGGGCCGAAATCGAAGTCCGGTCCCGGGGAGTCGTTATTTGCGGTATTTTTCATCTTCATCGCGGATTTTCAGATAGCTTTCGTAACGCGGCCAGGCGATTTCGCCCGCCTTCACGGCTTCGGTCACCGCACAGCCCGGTTCGTGGGTGTGGGTGCAGTTGTAGAAGCGGCAACCGGGGGCCGCGCGCATCATCTCGGGAAAATAGTGCCACAGCTCGGCCTCGTCGATGTCGATCAGTCCGAACCCCTTGATGCCCGGCGTGTCGATCACCGCGCCGCCTCCGGCCAGGGGGTACATCGTCGAAAATGTCGTCGTATGGCGGCCCTTGTGGTGACTTTCGGAGATTTCGCCCGTGCGGATGTCCAGCGAGGGGTCGATGGCCTGGATCAGCGTCGACTTCCCGACGCCCGAATTTCCCGAAACGAGAGTCGTGCGCCCCGCAAGCAGTTCGCGCACCTCCTCCACGCCCCGGCCCTCCCGGACCGACACCTCCAGCACCCGGTAGCCGGCCCCCTCGTAGACCGCGCGGAACTCCGCGACGGCCTCCGCGTCCTGCAGGTCGATCTTCGACAGGAGGATCGTCACCGGGACCTTGTAGGCCTCGCAGGTCACCAGAAACCGGTCCACGAACTCCGTGGGCGTCTCGGGCGAACGCAGCGACGCCATCAGCAGCGCCTGGTCTACGTTGGCAGCGATGATATGCGACTCTTTCGAAAGGTTCGAAGCCCGGCGGATCACATAGTTGCGCCGCGGCAGGATGTCGGCGATCACATAGTCGCCCCCCTCGTCGGCCTCGCACGCCACTTCGTCGCCCACCACCACGGGATTGGTCGAACGCACCCCTTTCAGGCGCAGTCTGCCCCGGATGCGGCAGCGCACCGTCTCACCGTCGTGCAGCACGTCGTACCAACTGCCCGTCGCCCGGACCACTGTGGCTGTAAACTTCCTATCCATCGGTCTCCGTTTTTTCCTCCTGCCGGGGAACCCGCTCGCCGACCCACTCCAGAAAAGGGAAAATGGATTCGGAAAGCCACCGGACAGGCTTGTAGCTTTTCGACCGCTCGATCGTCCGCGGCCCCACGAGGCAATAATCCTCATTCAGCGTATCGAAGGCCGAGAAGAGCACGCTCAACACGAGCAGGTACTTCAAAACCGATACGGCAATGCCCAGCAGCGTGTCGGCAACACCCAGTCCCGCAAAGTGAAAGACCTTGCGCACCACCCTGCCGGCGATCGCCACGACGAGGATCACGGCGACGAGCGCCGTGACGAAACCGCCCGCGGCGGCCACTTCGTCATCGAGCCGCAGCCATCCGCCGACCTGCGCGCCGAAACGCGCCGCGATCCAAATGCCCGCCACAATCCCTGCAAGGGAGCATATCTGCACGACGAAGCCTTGGCGCCATCCGTTCCAGACGGCCAGCGCCAGCACGAGGCAGACGATTAAATCAAGCGTGTTCAATAAGCCGTTAAATTATCACCGTAAAGATACGAATTTTAAAGAAACGGCCCAAAAAAAGCATACAACGAACGATTAGGCGCAATATATATAAATATAGGTATATCGTCCTAACGTATTACATCGCGCATATTAACACTCAACGCATTACAGATGCTGCAAATGGTTTTTACGGTAAGATTAGTCCGCCCCGCCTCGATGCGGCTCAAGTTGGATCTTTCCATGTCACACCGGTAAGCCAGCTCCTGTACAGTCAGCTTGCGTTCCTTCCTCAACTCCTTGATCCTCGTAGAGATATAAAGGATTTCATCTTGATAGTTCATTCCCATTTCAAAAATTTGGACAAAAATTTTGCTGTGCAAATTTTTATATATATATTTGCACCATGCGTATCATATATGATACCAACAGAAAAGAGGGTCGTCCGAATAACAAATTGAAAACTAAATACAAACACATCTTTATTTCAACCATTTTTACTATGAAAAACAACAACTTGTTTAGAAAATTCCTGGCATTGTTCTTAACCGGAACCATGCTGGCCGGTGTCGGGTGTAAGGACTACGACGACGACATCGACGACATCAACAAAAAGATCGACGATCTAAATGCGAAAGTCGAACTGAAGGCCGATGCTTCCGCCCTTCAGACAATTTCAGACAAACTGAAGGATGTCGATTTCTCGAAATTCGTCACCGATGCCGAATTGAGCCAGGAGCTGGCAGCCTACGTCAAGGACGCCGACCTCAAAAAGAAAGTCGGAAACCTCGGGTTCCAGACCGTGAGACAGGTGCAGGATCTGATCAAAGGCCTGCAAAACGAAGCGCAGGTGAAGGCCCTGATCGAGAATCAGCTCAAAGCCGCTGACCTCTGGTCCAAAATCGGCGGCGAGGTCAAGAAAGGCATCCTCGAAGAGCTGGCCAAAAACAGCGAGCTGACCACTGCCGTGAAGAATCAGGCTGTCGCAGCCGTCCTGGCCGCCATCACCAACGACCCGGCCGTGAAGGACATCAAGACCGCCATCAGCAAAATCGCCGGCGAGGAGGCCTCCGAATTCGTCAAGGAATACATGGACGTCAACAACAAAGCCTGGATCGAGAACGTGAACTCGGCAGCCGCCGAAGCGGTAAAGAACGCCGAATCCGCATTGAGCAGGCAGATCATCAGCCTCATTTCGACGCAGGGCTACCTGAAGAAGAGCGACCTGACTGCGGAACTCGGCGCCTTCAAGCAGACCATCGCCCAACTTCAGGCCGATGTCGCTGCGCTGATCAACCGCATCCAATCGCTGGTAAACGTTCCCGGAACCATGGATGTCAGCTATGGCGAAGCCTATACGACGATGGATTTCTACAAGGTCGGAGCCACCCCCATCGGCAACGGAATGGTCACGCTGACCTACCGCGTCACGCCTGCCTCGCTGGCCAAAGACCTCGTAGATGCCTATGCTAACGGAAAAGCGACGTTCGCTATTGTCTCCGAGCAGATAAAAACCCGTGCCGCAACGGCAACTCCCGCAGCCACCATCACCGACGTTCAGTTTATCGAGGAGGGTAAGTTCACCGTAACCGCCACCATGTCGGCGGAAGAGCTTGGTGAGCTTTATGAGAAAGAGGGTAAATGGATCACGCTGGCCCTTTCGATCGAGAACACCGTGAATCCCGGAACCGGCGCCGAGAACGAAACCGCCTCGGAGGTAACGAACAACGTGCTGTCGAACTTCGCCAGCATCATGCCCGACGAGGCCCAAGAGATCGAACTCGGCGTTTACACCAAGGACGAGGAGCCGGTCGCCTACGACTACGCCACCATCGAAATGCCGTTCAACAAGCAGGCCGTCAGCAAGAAGACGCTGCTGGAGAATACGCAGCTGCTGGCTTCGCTCGACGGAGGCAAGACCCTGATGACGCTGGACAACGTCAACAAACTGCTTGGCTCGAAAATCACCATCGGCGCTTACACCGTAACGCCCAAATACTACGCCGACGCCAGCCAGTCGGCCGAGATTACGGACAAAACCGAGATCGGCAAATTCATCCTGCGCGTCGACAACTCGAAACTCGTTTACGACACGAAACTCGCTACGGTGGACTTCCGTGCAGCAGGCGTTTCCGGCGACGTAGGCAAGAACGTCGTATGCGCACACAAAATCGTGATCAACGTCGACGGGAAAGCCACGACGGCAACGATCGAGGCGCCGCAGACCTACATCATCACCAACCAGGCCGGCGCGACCTTCACCTTCAAGGAGACTCCCAAACCGCTGGCATGGAGCTATGCGTTCGTCAAGAACGGCATCGCCGGGCAGACCGCCACTCCGGAAATCTCCGATAACATCTTCGGCGAAATCGCTTTGGTGAACGACATCGACCTGCCGAAGGAGGTCACCATCGAGGATATTATCACGCTGGGCAACCTCGACACGGACCGTTCGACGGTCAAGGTCGCCGGCAAGGAGGTCGACAACGATCTCGGCATCCGATTCACCGCATTCGCCAGCCAGATCGCCATGGGCGTGAAAGCCTCCGTTCAGGCAGATGCATACGAGTGGGGCAAGGCCTATGACATCGAGTATGTCTATGTATACCAGAACGTCGACTACAAACTGAAGGGCCAGATCGCCTTCGGAGCCGCTCCGGCGCCTGTCAACTACATCGTCGACAACGCCATCGGCTACGAGACGAAGAGCGTCAGCAAGACGTGGAAGGACGTTTACACAGCCAACAAGGCCGGATTCGCCAGCGAAGCAGAATTCGCCGAGGCTATCTTCGCAGCTACGACCGATCCCGCAACGCCCGCAGGCGTAACGAAACTCTTCAACAAAGCAAATGAGAAGGGCAAGGAGATCGAGAACACCAACGGTACGGAAATGACCGTCACCGCATCGACCCTGAAGGGCGTGCTGAATGCCAAGGACATCACCGCGACGAAGGACAAGTTCGAGCAGAAAGCCGAATGGACGACCTGGTACGGCCAGAAGATTTCCGTAACGTTCAACTACAATGTCACGATCCCCGACTTCGACCTGAGGTACAATGTCGGACACGTAACCGACATCGCAGGCGTGATGACGACCGTAGTCGAAGGTCTGGTCAACGGGACGACCAACCTCTGGGAGTGGCCCAACATCACACTGCCGACCTACTTCAACGAGGTGGACGCCGAGAAGTACGACTTTACGTTCGAAGTGACCTCCAAAGACGACAAACCGAACAAGGGCGACAAATACGCCGTCGTCGAGGGCGACAAACTCGACTGGAGCGCAGCAAACCGCAACTATGTCGACATCAAGGCTGTCGTTAAGATCAAGGACACGAACATCCAGGTAGCTTCCCTGCCGCTGCGCGTGGAGATCCAGACCCCGATCAAGACGCTGGCACAGACCAAGGCTATCGAGGTCGCTTACAAGGCCAACGAGGCGACTACGGCCAATATGTTCGAGAACCTCCAGTTGATCGACGCCGACGGTAAGTCGTGGATCGAATACAACAAAGACACGAAGGCCTGGGAAGCCGTTACGGTAGGCGACGGCAAGACGGCCTACGACGTATTCCAGGCAAAACCCGAAGCAGCGAAAAATACCGCCGGTATCGTATTCAAGATGAAATCGGCCGAGTATGCCGATACCCCTGCCAGCGACAAGGATGCTTCCGCATATATCAAAATCACAGACAATAAGCTGACCTACGAGAACAACAGCGCCACGCTGCTGAAGGACATCATCATCAAGGTAACGCCGAGCTTCACCTACCAGTACGGCGAGATCACGGGCGAGGAGATGACGATTACCATCAAACGCTAAAGTTCACACGCTTCGCGGTCCGGCACGGCAACCGGCTGTGCCGGCTCCGCAAAAGCGATCCTCGGCAGGGGATGACCCCCAAGGAGTTGTTTTTTAGTTAACAAGTTTCACACCCATCCCCTGCTTTTTGGCGGACCGAAGAGGCGCGGTCCGCCATTTTTTCGTACCTGCCGCCCCGATGCCCGCCGGGCGTAAAACCGGACCCCGTTCCGGCTTTGCGCCCGGCGGGCATTTCCCCTTCGGAACACAAACGGCGCAACGGCAAAGACAGATAAGTTTGATTTTCAGCCCGGCTTGTATTATCTTTGCCAAAGATAAACCCCCGCACGGATAGGCGGCGCCCCGGCAAACCCCAAGCAACGCTTGGTTCTGCACCCGGCTTGCACTATCTTTGCATCATACAGCATTTAACCAGCTCTGCCATGAAAAGATACCTAACGATTCTCCTGCTGCTGAACGTCGTCGCAATGACGGCCAGCGCCCGCGAGGTCTTCCCGATCAACGAAGGGTGGCGCTTTTTCTTCAAGTCGGAGAAAACCTCCGACAACGCCCGCCACGTAACCCTGCCCCACAGCTGGAACACCGATCCGCTGGCCCAGGGCTACTGGCTCGAAACCACGGGCAGCTACCAGAACGGCATGTATATCCCCGTCGAATGGGCTTCGAAACGCCTTTTCGTGAAATTCTACGGCGTACAGTCGGTCGCCGACCTCTTCGTCAACGGCTATCACGTCGGCACGCACCGCGGCGGCGCCACGGCCTTCACGTTCGAAATCACCGACAAAATCCGTTTCGGAAGCGACAACTCGATGCTCGTGGTGGTCAGCAACAGCAGCCGCGACGACGTGCTGCCCACCTCGACCGACATGAACCTCTACGGCGGCATCTACCGCGAGGCGGAACTGATCCTCACCGAGCGCACGGCCATTTCGCTGCTCTACCTCGGGTCGGACGGCGTGCTCGTACACCCGCAGACGGTCGGTCCCGAAAAGGTCGAGGGCGAGATCGAGGTGCACATCACCTCGAAGGGCGACAACAGCTGCACGCTGAACGTCGACATCACCAGTCCGCGGGGAGAGCGGGTCTTCTCGAAACGCCAGAAGGCGCGCCTCGACGGCAAACCCGTCTCCGTGGCCTTCTCGGTGGACAATCCGACGCTGTGGAGCCTGCGCGACCCGGCGCTCTACACCGTGACGGCCTCCATCGGCGAGGACAGCATCACCGACCGCGTCGCCGTCCGCACGGGCTTCCGCTCGATCGGAGCCAGCACGGCCGAAGGGCTGACGATCAACGGAGAACGCACCCCCGTCCGCGGCGTCACGCTCTACCACGACAACGCCCTTTCGGGCGGCACGCTGACTCCGGAGGATTACGACGCCGACCTGCGGATCATCCGCACGATGGGAGCCAACGCCCTGCGCTCGGCGGTAATGCCGCACGCGCAGTACCTCTACGACCGTTGCGACGAACAGGGAATGCTCGTCTGGATCGACGCTCCGCTGCACCGCTCGTCGTTCCTGGGCGACGTCTCCTATTTCGCCACGCCCGCCTTCGAACAGAACGGACTGGACCAGTTGCAGGAGATCGTAGCCCAGAACATCAACCACCCGTCGGTGGTGATGTGGGGTATCTTCTCGCGTCTCTGGATGCGCGGCGACGACGTGACGCCCTACATCCGGCGGCTGAACGAGACGGCCCGCACGATGGACCCCTCGCGCCCGACGGTCGCTTGCAGCGACCAGAACGGCGACATCAATTTCATCACCGACCTGATCGTCTGGCAGCAGGACGTCGGCTGGCGGCGCGGCTCGACCGACGATGTGATCGTATGGCGCGACCAGCTGCAAAAAAACTGGTCCCACCTGCGTTCGGGCGTCTGCTACGGCGGCAGCGGGTTCCTCGGACACAAGAGCTACACGGCGCAGTCCGAGCCTCGTTCGAACTGGATGCCCGAGGAGAAGCAGACGCGCTTCCACGAGGAGTATGCCAAAAACCTGCAAAACGACTCGCTGTTCTGGGGCGCGTGGATCGACAACATGTTCGACTACGGCTCCTCGCGCCGTCCCTACGGGATCAACGGCGCAGGCCTCGTGACGCTCAACCGCCGCGAGAAAAAGGACGCCTACTATCTGTACAAGGCGATGTGGAACGACGCAGAGCCGACGCTGCATATCGTCGACAAACGGCGGCGTCTGCGCGATTATGAGAAGCAGGCGTTCCGCGTCTACTCGTCGGCCGGGGCACCGACGCTCATCGTCGGCCGGGACACGCTGGCGATGAGCGAATACGCCCCCTTCCAGTACCGGTCCGATTCGGTGGACATGCACGGGATGATTGAGGTGAAAGCGGCGGCGGGGGATCTGCGCGACAGCGTGACTATCCTTGTCGGCAACGTCCTAAAACCGAAACGGACGCAGGTCCTTCGGCGAACAGCAGGTCCGCAAACGACAAATTAGGGACGAAAGGCATCCTTTCGGAGAAGACCTGGAAATAAGGCTCGGCGATCAGCGCCGGGCCTTCTTTGCGTTTGGGGCGCAGGTCGAGGTCTCCGGGAGCCTCCTCGACATACGTCCGGGAGAGTTCGGGCATCGGCACTCCGGCCAGCGAACACAACACCTCCAGCAGACCCAGATTGTAATCGACGAGGAATTCCCACTCCCGGCGGTAGAAAGGCTCGAAGCGCCCGGCGTAAAAATCGAAATAGGGCGACGAGCGGTAGGAGGCCACCAGCGCACCCCAATGCTGGTGCTGCCAGCGTTTGGAATAGTCGAGACGCACGTCGCGCACGGGCTGGCGGGGACGGTTAGCGTTGCGGACATGCACGGTCAGCTCCATCACGCCGTCCGAGGCCAGTATCCGCGCACGGTTGCGTTCGGAACGCTTCACGAAGTGCTCGCCGAAGTCCACGACGCAGCCGCCGCGCAGGAGGTGCGTGAAATACTCCACCGAAGGAAGGTATGCAAGAGGCAGTATAGTAGACATAAGTAAAAATTCAAAATTAAAAATCACCTGAAACGAAGCGGTCGAATCGGATGAATCCCGCCTCTCGGGCGGGCGGCAGCGCACAGGGCTTTGCTATGGAGCGACGCGCAATAGCAGGCCTCCGCAGGACGGAGCTGCGGCCTGCCGACGCAAAACACCGTTTTTATGCGTGTGAGCACAGAACAGGAGCGGAAGCAGAACGAAGCTTCCTGCCGCCTCTTAAAACCGACGTTTTAGGCCGGCGGGTTTTAGGCGGGCGTCCAGTCCCCGTTCTTTTTGATCAGCTCCACCAGCCGGTCGAGGGCCTCCTCCTGCGGAATGTTGCGCTCGACGACCGTGCGGCCCTTGTAGAGGGTGATGCGGCCCGGCCCGGCGCCCACGTAGCCGTAGTCGGCGTCGGCCATCTCGCCGGGACCGTTGACGATGCAGCCCATCACGCCGATGCGGAGGTTTTTCAGGTGCGACGTGCGGGCCTTGATGTCGGCGAGGGCCTTCTCGATGTCGTAGAGCGTGCGCCCGCACGAAGGGCAGGCGATGTATTCGGTGTGTGAAAAACGCACGCGCGCAGCTTGCAGGATCATCAGCTCGATGTCGCGGATTTCGCTTTCGGCAAATCCCGGAGCGTCGATCCAGATGCCGTCGGCCAGGCCGTCGAGCAGCAGCGGCCCCAGATCGGCGGCGGCCTTCACGGCGAGCGTCTCCAGCGAACGCTCTTCGTAGCGGCGTTTCACGACCACCGGTTCGTCGGGGATGTCGAGATTCAGGATCGCGGCGCGCAACTCGGCCGTCGGGTTGCCCGAAAGGGCTTCGAGCACCCGGAAACCCTCCAGCGGCTCGGTGTGCACGACGGGAACCGTCACCTTCGAACGGCGGCGGTATTCGGTCGGGGTATAACGCTCGGGATGGAGCACCTCGAACTCGCCGGGACGGTCGGCAAAGTGTTCGACCAACAGCTGCGCCACGGGGATTTCATTTTCGGGAGCCTCGGTCAGCGAGACGCGGATCGTGTCGCCGATGCCGTCGGCCATCAGCGCCCCGATGCCCACGGCGCTCTTCACGCGCCCCTCGATGCCGTTCCCGGCCTCGGTGACGCCCAGATGGATCGGATAGTGCATATCTTCGGCATCCATCGCCTCGACCAGCAGACGGTAGGCGGCGACCATGACGCGCGTGTTCGACGACTTCATCGAGACCACCACCTGATCGAAATCGCACTCCCGGCACACCCGCAAAAACTCCATGGCCGAGACCACCATGCCCTGGGGCGTGTCGCCCCACTCGTCGAAGACGCGCTTCGCGAGCGACCCGTGGTTGACGCCGACGCGCAGGGCGACGCCCCGCTCGCGGCACTGCGCGATCAGCGTCTGAAGATCGCCGCGGCCGAGGCGGTAATTTCCCGGATTGACACGCACCTTGTCCACATACCTGGCGGCGATGGCCGCGACCTCGGGCACGAAGTGGATGTCGGCCACAACGGCTGTCCGGAAACCGTCGGCACGCAGCTGCCGGACGATGTTTTCCAGATTTTCACCTTCGCGCCGGCCCTGCGCCGTAAGGCGCACGATCTTTCCCCCGGCGCGGTCGATCCGCTCGATCTGGGCCACGCTCGCGGCGGTGTCGTTGGTGTCGGTATTGGTCATCGACTGGCAGGCGACGGGATGCCCGCCGCCGATCGTCGTCCGCCCGATGCGCACTTCGCACGCTGTCCGGCGCATGAATTTCGAAAGATTCATCGGTTTATCAATTAGGTAATTACACACTTCCCCACATCACTTTCCGCTGTCGGGCGGCGTTATCGCCGCCTTCGGCGACGTTTACAAATCCGACCCCACCCCAGCCCTCCCCCAGGGAGGGAGATGGCGTACGCATCGGACAGCAGTACAACGTACCGCCTCCCACTACCGAGAGCCGTTATCACCCCGCAACAGATTCAGGAAGCAGCGGCAAAATAAACGCTCTCGACAGCCGGTACAGTGTACAAAGATAGCAACGATTTGGCGAACGGCGAAATAATCGTTATATTTCGGGACATCTCTAAAATGCGAACGCCATGAAAGAGAAACTACTGCTGGCAGCCGCCGCGCTGCTCGGATTTGCAACGGCATGCAACAACGAGGAAGATCAACCGAAGACGGTATGTATGTACGGGGTCCCGTACAACAACTACAAGATCAAGGGCAAGGTGACCGACAAGGCCGGACGGCCGATCAAGGGCATCGAGGTCCGGAGCAACGCCTACCTGCCGACACCGGAGGCGACGACCGCAGCCGACGGAACCTATGATCTTTCGGGCGAGGGAGTCGGCAACATGGCAAGAGTCACCCTCACCGACACCGACGGCCCGGCCAACGGCGGCGACTTCGCCGCAAAGACCGTCGACATCGAATTCACCGAGGCCGAACGCACCGCCAAAGGAGACGGCGACTGGGATCAAGGGGCATTCGCCAAATCGGACGTCAATATCACCCTCGAAGAGAAGGAGTAGCCCCTGCTCCCGACCAGCACGTCTCCCGGGACGGAAAAACGCACTCCGCCAATGCCCAAACAAGTTTGGCATTGCGCCCGGCTTTCACTATATTTACAGAACATAGGATGCGTCTCGGCAATGCCCAAACAAGTTTGGCATTGCGCTCTACTTTCACTATATTTGCCGGGTGGATACACTCGATAACGACATCAAATTCGTAGCGGGCGTCGGCGAGGCCCGGGCAAAACTCCTCGAACGGGAGCTGGGCATCCGCACGCTGGGCGACATGCTCAGCCACTATCCGTTCCGCTATATCGACCGCACGCGCATCTACCGCATCTCGGAGATCACCGAGGCCGCGGGCCTGTCCTACGTCCAGTTCCGCGCCCGCATAACGGGCGTCGCCTATGCCGGAGCAGGGCGCAAACGCCGCTTCACGGCCTTCGTGCAGGACCCCACGGGACAGGCCGAACTGGTGTGGTTTCAGGGCGTCAAGTGGATCGAGAAACGGATCGAGGTCGGACGCGAATACCTCGTCTTCGGCCGTCCGTCGTTCTACCGCGGTGAACTGTCGGTCGCCCATCCCGAGCTGGAAACCATGGAGCAGGCCCTCTCGCGCAAGGCCGAAAGCGGCATGCAGGGCATCTATCCCTCGACCGAGAAGCTGGGCAATGTGCTGGGTGCGAAGGGCATGTACCAGATCATCTGCAACGCCTGGACGCTCGTGAAGGACCGCATCGCGGACCCGCTTCCCGAGGCCGTGCGCACCCGGTACGGACTGATCGGCCTGCGCGACGCCATCTACAATATCCACTTCCCGCAATCGCAGGAGGCCCTGCGGCAAGCGCAGTACCGGCTGAAGTTCGACGAACTGCTGGGCGTGCAGCTCAACATCCAGCAACGGCGCACCGAACGCCTCGCGAAAAGCAACGGCTTCCTCTTCACCCGGGTCGGGGGCGTGTTCAACACCTTCTACACCGAAAAACTCCCCTTCCCGCTCACCGGGGCGCAGAAACGGGTCATCAGGGAGATCCGCCGGGACACCGTGACGGGGTTCCAGATGAACCGCCTGCTTCAGGGCGACGTGGGCAGCGGCAAGACCCTCGTGGCGCTGATGTCGATGCTGCTCGCGGTGGACAACGGCTTCCAGGCCTGCATGATGGCCCCGACGGAAATCCTCGCCCGCCAGCACTACGCCACCGTCTGCAAGATGCTCGACGGAATGGACGTGAAGGTGGCCGTGCTGACCGGCGCCTCGAAGGCCAGGGAACGCCGGGCTTCGCTCGAAGGCATCGCCTCGGGCGAAGTGGACATACTCATCGGCACGCACGCGCTGATCGAGGACCGCGTGCAGTTCTCGAACCTGGGCTTCGTCGTGATCGACGAACAGCACCGCTTCGGCGTCGAGCAGCGCGCGCGGCTTTGGACCAAGAACCTCCAGCCGCCCCATATCCTCGTGATGACCGCCACGCCGATCCCCCGCACGCTGGCGATGACCCTCTACGGCGATCTCGACGTGTCGGTGATCGACGAGTTGCCTCCGGGACGGCGGCCCATCAAGACATTCCACTACACCGACGCCGCGCGGCTCAAATTGTTCGGCTTCATGCGGCAGGAGATCGCCAAAGGGCGGCAGGTCTACGTCGTCTATCCGCTCATCAAGGAGTCGGAGGCGATGGACTACAAGGACCTCACCGACGGCTACGAGGCCATCTCGCGCGACTTCCCGCTGCCGCAGTACGTCACGGCGATCTGCCACGGCAAGATGAAGCCCGCCGACAAGGAGGAGTCGATGCGCCAGTTCAAACAGGGCGAAGCCCACATTCTCGTGGCCACGTCGGTGATCGAGGTGGGCGTCGACGTGCCCAACGCGACGGTCATGGTCATCGAGTCGGCCGAGCGTTTCGGGCTTTCGCAGCTCCACCAGCTGCGCG
>ERZ857693.1762-NODE-1762-length-24805-cov-6.527879_pt1 | contig 24805 bp, 18 predicted proteins | sample MGYA00519765_ERZ857693 | MGnify/ENA primary metagenome ERZ857693 (study PRJEB31778, sample SAMEA3449354) | human gut metagenome | biome: human gut; feature: human-associated habitat; material: faeces | place: United Kingdom | collected 2010/2012 ... | reverse complement strand
AGTAGAGCCATTGAGCAAGAAGCCCCCACTTCAAAATCTATGATTTAAGTGGTGGAGTATGTCACGGAAACCTATGGTACAACGATCAATAATTATCTGATATCCAGAAGGATCACCAGGGCCAAGCAGCTGCTCCGTTTTACGGATATGACGGTGGATGAGATTGGAAATGCGGCGGGCATGGGGGATGCGAATTATTTCAGCCGGATGTTCCGAAAGGTAGAAGGCAGCAGTCCAAGAGAATATCGAAAGAAGTGGTCGGAGATCCGGAAACGGAGTTAAGTGATACATAAGAAATCCCATTCAGCTGTTGTGACTGAGTGGGATTTTTTTATACCTTGCTGTACCGCATATAAAGGCAAAAGTCAATATTGTGCTAATATTCCCCTCGTTATGCCGTTCATTTCTTACTGGCAGTTACGTTAGACTATAGCCAGACTTAAAATTTAGCTGATAAGGAAAGGTACATAAAATGAAAAAAGCATTGATTACTGGTATTACCGGACAGGATGGTTCTTACCTCGCAGAGTTTCTTCTGGAAAAGGGATATGAGGTTCATGGTGTTGTCCGTCGTGCATCTATCTCAAACACTGCCCGTATTGATCATCTGATCGAGAAGAATGCGATTGCCCTGCATGACGGTGATCTCTCTGATTCTTCTGGTCTGATTCGTCTTGTGAATGAGATCAGACCGGATGAGATTTATAATCTTGCGGCACAGAGCCATGTGCAGGTGTCTTTTGATGCACCGGAATATTCTGGTGATGTAGATGCACTTGGTGTTCTGCGTATTCTGGAGGCTGTCCGAGTCTGTGGCCTGACAAAGAGCTGCAAGGTTTATCAGGCTTCTACCTCAGAGCTGTACGGCAAGGTGGAGGAGGTTCCGCAGCGTGAGACAACGCCGTTTCATCCATATTCCCCATATGCGGTTGCGAAGCAGTATGGTTTCTGGATGGTGAAGGAGTACCGTGATGCTTATGGCATGTTTGCTGTAAATGGAATTTTGTTTAATCATGAATCGGAGCGCCGTGGAGAAAACTTTGTTACCCGTAAGATCACTCTGGCTGCGGGACGTATTGCGGAGGGACTTCAGGATCATCTGGAGCTTGGAAATATGGATTCTCTTCGTGACTGGGGGTATGCAAAGGACTATGTCGAGTGTATGTGGCTGATCATGCAGCAGGACAAGCCGGAGGACTTTGTGATCGCAACGGGTGTTCAGCATACCGTGCGTGATTTTACGGAGAAAGCATTTGCAGCCAACGGTATCACGATCCGCTGGGAAGGCTCCGGTATCGAGGAAAAAGGTTATGATGTGGCTACCGGAAAAATGCTTGTATGTGTCAATCCGCAGTGGTTCCGTCCGACAGATGTTGACAATCTGTGGGGAGATCCGACCAAGGCAAAGACGGTTCTTGGCTGGAATCCGCAGTCCACGACCTATGAGCAGCTTGTTGAGATCATGGCTAAGCATGACCGGGAACGTGCAAAGCGTGAGAAGGCCATGAAGGCTGTTTTATAAGAAAGAAGGCAGAGGATAATGATGGAAAAAAATGCAAAAATCTATGTTGCAGGTCATCGTGGAATGGTAGGTTCTGCGATTGTACGTGAGCTTAAACGTCAGGGATATACGAATATTGTTACCCGCACACACAAGGAGCTTGATCTGATTCGTCAGGATGCGGTGGAAGCGTTTTTTGCAGAGGAAAAGCCGGATTATGTTTTTCTTGCTGCCGCAAAGGTCGGAGGTATTATTGCAAATCAGGAAGCACTGGCAGATTTTATGTACGATAATATGACGCTGGAGATGAATGTTATCCATTCTGCATGGAAAAACGGATGTAAGAAGCTGGAGTTCCTTGGTTCTTCCTGTATTTATCCGCGCATGGCGCCTCAGCCGATGAAGGAGAACTGCCTTTTGACAAGTGAGCTCGAAAAGACCAATGAGGCCTATGCACTTGCCAAGATTTCCGGGCTTAAGTACTGTGAGTTTCTGAACCGTCAATATGGTACGGATTATATTTCTGTTATGCCGACCAACCTGTACGGACCGAATGACAACTATCATCCGACGCACAGTCATGTCGTGCCTGCTTTGATCCGCCGTTTCCATGAAGCGAAGGTGAATGGTTTAGAGAGTGTTGTCTGCTGGGGAGATGGTTCTCCGCTGCGTGAGTTTTTGTATGTGGATGATCTGGCAAACCTGTGTGTGTTCCTGATGAATCATTATTCCGGTAATGAGACTGTCAATGCCGGTACGGGTAAGGAGCTGACCATCCGGGAACTGACGGAGCTGGTGGCAAAAGTGGTCGGATATACCGGCAAGATCGAATGGGATACTTCCAGACCGAATGGTACACCGCGGAAGCTTCTGGATGTCTCCAAGGCAGAGAAGCTTGGCTGGACTTACAAGACGGAGTTAGAAGACGGACTGCGCCTGTCTTATGAGGACTTCCTGCATAATCCGATGCGCGCAGAACGATAACAGGCTGCTGTGATCGATAATGTATTTTGGCCGCATTTGTAGAGATATGGATGCGGTTTTTTATTTTTATACATCGTGTGGTTATATTTTATGGAGGAGTTTTGTTATGAATATAGTTTTATTATCGGGTGGTTCCGGCCAGCGTCTGTGGCCGCTTTCTAATGATATTCGTTCCAAGCAGTTTATCAAGATTTTTCATAAGGAGGATGGCTCCCTGGAATCTATGGTGCAGCGTGTATATAGGCAGATCAAGACGATTGACACGGATGCTACGGTTACGATCGCAACTTCAAAGTCGCAGGTATCTGCAATCCATAACCAGCTTGGGGAGAACGTGGGAATCAGTGTGGAGCCGTGCCGCCGTGACACCTTTCCGGCAATTGCACTTGCAGCAGCTTATCTGAAGGATGTGCAGGGAGTCGGGGAGGAGGAATCTGTGGTTGTCTGCCCGGTGGATCCTTATGTGGAGGATGACTATTTTAAGGCATTGAAGGCATTGGGCGAGAGAGCACAGAAAAGTGATTCGAATCTTGTTCTGATGGGGATTGAGCCTACGTATCCGAGTGAGAAATATGGCTATATCATTCCGCTTGGCAAGGAAGCAATAAGCAGGGTTTCTATGTTTAAGGAGAAACCGACACAGGAAGTGGCAAAGGAATATATCGAAAAGGGTGCGCTGTGGAATGGTGGTGTGTTTGCCTTCAGACTGGGCTATGTACTGGAGCGGGCGCATGAGCTGATTGATTTTCTGGATTATGATGATCTGTTCTGTAAATATGAGACGCTGAAAAAGATCAGTTTTGACTATGCGGTTGTTGAGCATGAGCCAGAGATTGAAGTCATACGTTTTGCAGGTACATGGAAGGATCTGGGTACGTGGAATACGCTGACGGAGGCCATGGACAGCCGTGCAGTGGGTGAGGCTCTGTTCAATGAGAATTGTGAAAACGTTCACGTTGTTAATGAACTGGATATTCCAATCCTCTGCATGGGGCTGAATGATGTGGTCATTTCCGCGTCACCGGAGGGAATTCTTGTATCAGATAAGGAACAGAGCTCCTACATTAAACCGTTTGTGAGTACTCTGGATCATCGTGTGATGTTTGCTGAGAAGTCGTGGGGCAGTTTTAAGATCATTGATATTGACAGTGAATCCATAACCATCAAAGTGACGTTGAATCCGGGTCACAAGATGAATTACCATAGTCATAAAAATCGAGATGAGGTCTGGGTCGTTATTTCGGGTAAGGGAAAAACGGTCGTAGATGGTATGGAGCAGAGTGTCAGGGTAGGAGATGTGATCACGATGGCTGCCGGATGCCGCCATACGGTGATCGCTGAAACGGAACTGAAGTTGATCGAGGTGCAGCTTGGGGAAGACATCAATGTTCATGATAAGCAGAAATTTGAACTTGAGTATTGAGAAATGGAAGGAAGCTTTTGATGAATGACGGGAATATGCCTCTTTTGCTCAGACCGTCCGGAAAGGACTATCTTTGGGGCGGAAGCAGACTGAATGATGAATTTGAAAAGGGAATCAATCTGTCACCCGTGGCAGAGACCTGGGAATGTTCTACGCACCCGGACGGTCCGAGTTATGTGGTCGGCGGTGAGTTTGCTGGTATGAAGCTGGCAGAGGTGCTGCGAAATCACCCGGAGTATCTGGGAGAGCGTCACAGAGGAATGACGGAGCTTCCGATTTTGATTAAATTTATTGATGCAAAAAAGGATCTCTCCGTTCAGGTGCATCCTACGGATGAATATGCACGGGAGCACGAGAAGGGACAGCTGGGAAAGACGGAAATGTGGTATGTGCTGGATGCCGGCAGAGATGCAAAGCTGGTGTATGGTCTGAAGCGTGACAGCTCCGAAGGGGAGATGCGAAAGGCTATTGCAAATGGGACACTTATGAATTATCTGCAGCAGGTTCCGGTCAGAAAGGATGATCTGTTTTTTATTGAGGCGGGTACGATCCATGCAATTGGAGCTGGTACGCTGGTGGCAGAGATCCAGGAGAATTCGAATCTGACTTATCGGCTGTATGATTATGACCGCACGGGAAAAGACGGCAAAAAGAGGGAACTTCACATTGACAAGGCTCTGAAGGTGGCGAATCTGAAAAGCAGTACGGAACCCCGGCAGCCGCTTCGTGTGCTGAGATATCGTCAGGGAGTTGCCTTGGAACTGTTGACGCGCTGTAAATACTTTGAAGTATATCGGATGCTGATAAATACTGAACGCCGCCAGAAGGTGCATTATCGTGCAGATGAGATTGCCTTCCGTGTGCTTTTGTGCGTGAATGGATGCGGTACGATCTCCTGTGAGGATGGAAGCATGGAGTTTTATAAGGGGGACTGTATTTTTGTCCCGGCGGATTCTGAAGTACTTACCATCAGTGGACAGGCGCAGTTTCTTGATGTGAGAGGATAAGAATGAGGAGATGGAAATGGATTACAGGAAAGAATATGAGCGTTGGATGAAACAGGTAGCGATGGATGAAGATATCGTTGAAGAATTGAGATCAATGGATGATGTAAAGATGGAAGATGCTTTTTATCGGGATCTTGCTTTTGGTACCGGCGGTCTACGTGGTGTGATCGGTGCCGGAACAAACCGTATAAATATTTATACCATAGCAAAGGCTTCGCAGGGGCTGGCTGATTATCTGAAGAAAAATTTTGAGGAACCGTCTGTGGCAATCGGTTATGACAGCCGGATCAAGAGTGATGTGTTTGCCAGAACTGCTGCCGGAGTGTTTGCAGCGAACGGTGTCAGAGTCAGTATCTGGCCGGTTCTTATGCCGGTTCCGACCGTCTCTTTTGCAGCAAGATATCTGCATACCTCTGCGGGTGTGATGATCACGGCATCGCATAATCCATCCAAATATAATGGTTATAAGGTTTATGGACCGGATGGCTGCCAGATCACAGTGGAGGCAGCGGATAACATCCTGAAAGAGATTGAGAAGCTGGATATTTTTGCGGATGTCAGAAACAGTGATTTTGAGACAGGAATTGCAAATGGCAGCATTCAGTATATTCAGGATGAGGTATTTACCGCGTTTATAGAGCAGGTGAAAAGCCAGTCTGTTTTATTTGGTGAGGAAGTTGATAAGAATATTGCGATCGTATACAGTCCATTGAATGGAAGTGGCTTAAAACCTGTTACCCGTACCCTGAAAGAGATGGGATATACGAATATTACGGTGGTGAGAGAGCAGGAGCAGCCCGACGGAAGATTTCCGACCTGTCCGTATCCGAATCCGGAAATTAAGGAAGCAATGGCACTGGGGATAGAATATGCCAAAAGATGCAATGCAGATCTGATGCTGGCTACAGACCCGGACTGTGACCGTGTGGGGATTGCGGTTAAGAATCATGTGGGAGAGTATGAATTGCTGACGGGGAATCAGACGGGGATGTTATTGTTGGATTATATTTGCAGCCAGCGTCAGAAGCACCATAAAATGCCCGCAGATCCGGTTATGGTTAAAACCATTGTAACGATGGACATGGCACAGCAGATCGCAGAGCATTATGGATTGCGTACGATCAATGTTCTGACGAGCTTTAAGTTTATCGGTGAGCAGATCGGCAAACTGGAAGAGCAGAAGAAAGCCGACAGTTATGTCTTTGGCTTTGAGGAAAGCTATGGTTATCTGACCGGCTCCTATGTTCGCGACAAAGATGGCGTGAACGGTGCCTGCATGATCTGTGAGATGTTCAGCTATTATGCTACGAAAGGCATTGGTCTTCTGGATAAACTGGATGAATTGTACCGGATGTATGGATACTGTCTGAATACCCTGCACAGTTATGAATTTGATGGCAGTGTCGGATTTGTCAAAATGCAGAAGATCATGAAGGCGTTTCGTGGTGATGTTGAGAAATTTGGTAATAAGAAGGTGCTTAAACTTCTGGACTATGCAGCAGGTCTTGATGGATTGCCAAAATCTGATGTGCTGAAGTTTCTGCTGGAAGACAACTGTTCCATTGTGATTCGTCCGTCTGGTACAGAGCCGAAACTTAAGATGTATATTTCTGTCAGCGCAGAAGATAAAGAGACCGCTGAAAAAACAGAAGAGGAAATCTGCAGGAGTGCAGAAGAGTATCTGAATGTACCAAAAATGGATATAAGAACCCCCCGTTGAGAAATCAACGGGGGGTTCTTACCGTGATAGCTATATACTTAACTTCTTGAAAAAGTAACACTCAAAAGATAGCAAGATTGTAAAAAGAAGCCATGAACCTGCTCAAAAAAAGGATGTGATTATGCATGAAGCATTCTCAGAAACGTATATTCATGGATAAAGAACCGTTGTTTTATGAACAGTATCCTGGAAGTATCGTAGATATTTCCCAGCTCCAGTATATGTAAAAAAAGCAGAAGGATACGGATATAAGAAGGTTGGATTTATCCTGGACAGGGGATATTTTGGCAGGGAAAATATCCGGTATATGGATGAATGCGGATGAGAAAAGGGCAATTTGAGTGTTACTTTTTCAGGAAGTTCACGATAATGAAAAAATGAACACAATATAAATGATATTGTAATTTGAAAAATAGAATAAAAAATACTAAAAAATAAAATGAAATTGAAAAATCGAATATTTTGTATTAGAATACAGATGAGTTTTTAATGGATTATAGGGAGGCAATTATGACAAATATTGTTGTTCGTTTATCATCATTAACTTTAAAAAATATTAAAAATGTAAAGAATGGTACTATTATAATGCCGCTTGTTAATGAAAGAAAATATGAATGTAGTAGAGCTGAGATTTTGGGAATTTATGGACAAAATGGATCTGGTAAAACAGCAATTGTCGATGCACTTTATTTTTTACAAGATATTATTATTGGTGAGGAATTAGATCAAAGGATTATAGATTATATCGATACAGATTCAACAAATGCAGAGATAAATGCTGAATTTAAAATATTTGGAGATAATGCACTGTATGAGGTAGGGTATCATATTATTTTTTCGAAAATGGATGATGGCGTTATTATTGAAAGAGAGTATTTGAATTGTGCAATAAATAAAGATGGCAATAGAACGAATAAGAATGTTTTTATGGATTATCAAAGAACTCAGACAGATGTTGTTTTTAAACCATTGAAAAGAGTTGAAGAATTAGTTGGAAAAGATAAAAATGTAAAAATGGATCTTATTGTTGCACGAAAAATGGCGGAGAGGAGTAATTGCTCTTACATTTTTGGAAAAGATAGTAGAGAAATTTTCTTTAAAAAGAATAGTGAATTTAAGAATTATTCTATTGTTATTCATGCATTGTTTGATTTTGCACTTAAAGATTTGTTTGTTATTAGAAGTTCTCATTCCGGTTTGATTTCTGCAAATTTCTTGCTTCCAATGGCTTTTCGTATTGAAAAGGAAAAAAAAGGAATGAAAGGGGATTTTGCAATTCCATTAATGGAACCGGTTGTTTTAGATATTAAAAAGAAAGATATTCTTAATGAGATTGTAGGTCAAATCAATACTGTTTTATATACAATTATTCCGAGAATGAGTATTGAAATGAAGGATTACGGAAAGCAAGCAATGGATTCCGGTGAAGAAGGCTGGAAAGTTGAACTTATGTCGAATAGAGAAGGGAAAAGAACGATTCCGATTCGTATGGAATCAGAAGGTATTATTAAGATAGTATCTATTTTAAATGTTCTAATTCAAGCATTTGGAAATTCTTCTATCTGTTTAGTTATTGATGAATTAGATGCAGGAATTTTCGAGTATATGTTAGGAGAATTATTAGATATTTTCAATAAAAGTGCAAAAGGACAATTGATTTTTACATCTCACAATCTACGTGCATTAGAGATGTTGGATAAAGATAGCATTATGTTTTCTACTGCCAATCCAAATAATAGATATATTCACATGAAAAATGTGAAAGGCTCTAATAATCTCCGAAGTATGTATATTAGAAGTATTACTCTTGGTGGACAGGAAGAAAAAATATATGAAGAAACTGACAATTTGAAAATTGCGAGAGCATTTAGAAAAGCAGGAAGGAGACTGTGAAGTGAATGAAAAAAAGGTAGTTACGGTTATTGTTGAGGGGCCTAGTGATGAAAATGCTATAGGTGGAATATTGAAAGAGTTTTTTCTTTGGAAGAAGTGAAGTTTGCAGTTGTTCATGGAGATATAACATCTAATTATAGCATAACAAAAGAAAACGTAGTGTCAAAAGTAGGTGTTTTAATAGAGACTATCAAAAGTAAGTACGGATATAATTGGGGAGATTTTGTGAAAATTATTCATATAGCTGACACAGATGGTGCATTTACTAAAAAATTGTATTAAGGAAGCAGAAGTTGAAAATATTCAATATTATTAGGATTGTATTGAATATTTTGACATTGAAGAGGTTGAAAAAAGGAATGCGCATAAATCAGAGATTATGTTTAAGTTGTACACAACTGGAAAAATCCGCAATATTCCGTATAGGTTATATTTTAATTCATGCAATTTAGAACATGTTTTATACAATGAACTTAAAGACTTTTCAGATGATGAGAAAGAAATGCTTTCGGATGACTTCGCTGAAAAATATGAAGGAAAAGTTTGAGAGTTTATAGATTTTATTTCAGATAGATCAGTTACCGTTGAAGGAACATATAAAGAAACGTGGAAATACATAGAAAAAGATAAAAATTCACTTCAACGTCATTCAAACATGCATTTGATTTTTAAAACAGATTATACGGAACATACCCTAGAAAGAACAGAGAAAGAACAGAGGGAGAAAGTAAATGGAGAAAAAGGGAAAAGAGCGAGTTTATGAAGAACTCGAAAAATTTGTTTCCACAAGGTTGAGACCATTTGTGCATTCTTATAAGTTTATAGAAAATAATTTATTAACGGTAGAAGATCGGTTAGCTTATATGGAAAAGGCTTGGGAAGAGAATGAACGCCAATCTGAAAAACAATATAGTTTTCCGCAATTGACAAATCATGAGATTTGCCATGAAATGTTTTGGAATGCTTTTAGAGGTCGTTCCAAAATGTATATCCAGATACCAAATTTAACTCTAGAGGAAAATCTATTTTCTGATAACTGGAAGAGAGAACGAGAGTATCGGAGAAAAGACAGCGAAAATGAAGAGGTTATTACTTTTTCGTGTACATTGTTAACATTGCAAATGTTGGATTACGATGCTATGATATTTAGGGCAATGACTGATCAAGATGATGATGGTGATGATGAATATAGAGATGCCACTATAAAATATTATCGACCATATCTTTTTGATTATGTTTTAGAATTGAATCAAGAGAAATATAAAAAATTGCAAGAGATACAAAAGTGGAAGTATCGTATGTCTACTGAAAGTAGTGTGAGAGATGAACCATATATATGGATGACCTGTACATTTAATTCTGATCATCACTCCGATATGTCACTTATTGATTTTGAGGGATATGTTGTCCAAAGTGCCAGCAGTATTGAAAAGATAAAAGCAGATTTAAGTATAATTGAAGATGATGGTAGTTCTTTAAGCGTAAGAAAGGATGTTTTGGCTAATTACAACTTACAAAATCCATGCATACGAGATGATGAATTTTGTAAAAAACTTCAATACAGGCTTGATAGTTTATCTTCAATTTATGTATATCGAATTGGTAATGGAAATTGTGTTTATGCAGAAAATAAGACAAAAGATAAATGCTTTTTCTATGATATAGGTTTTAATTACAGGCATCGTCCAAAGAAGCTTTCAACTAAATCGGCGTATAATTATTCATCAGCCATGAAGAAAATATTTGCGAACACCCCATCTTTTTTTATTTTGTCACACTGGGATATGGATCATATAGCCGGAAGTTTTGCAGCAACGAAAAGTTTTTTGGATAAAAAATGGTTTGTTCCTGATTGTGCTGATGCTTGTGTAAGCGCTCAGCGACTTGCAAAATATCTTGACTTGAAGGGAAATTTGTATCGTGTAGAACGATCAAAGGGGCGTATGATTGGTAAAATTTACATTGAAAATAATATAATATATAAGTTATATATGGGAGAAAAGGTAGCTTGTGACACCAGCCGTCCTAATTGTGAGGGAATTGTAATTAAATATGAGGATATGAATACGACTTTGTTGATGATGGGTGACGTGAATTATGCATCTTTTAATAAAGCTGTTAATAATTACAATAAAACTCTAGGTAATAATGTACCTGAACCATTATTTGCAGATACTTTAATTGATTATCTGATAGTTCCCCATCATGGTTCAGAGCATACGGATTATAATTTAATTACAGAGAATAAGCCTATAATTAAAGGGGCGAAGGCTATTATTTGCTGTACGGATAATAAGGAGGCAAACCGTCCGAATTACTTTCATAAAGAAAAACTAAAAAAGCGTTTTAATGTATTTACAACAGAGTCAGATGCAAAGAAAATTGATTACATAAAAATACAACTTTAAGCCAGAAAGTACCGTTTTATAGAGCGAAAACGGATGTAGTGATTTGGGAATAGGATATTGTGGAAAGACATATGAAACAGATGTATTTTGGCACTTTGAGATCCCGGTAAATCCGCTGTTTTGATGGGAAAAACTCCCGTTTTCTGGTATAATAGAAACATCAGAAACAGCAGTAGGAAATAAGAGATAAATAACCTTTATAAAATACTTGCTTGAGGAAAAGTAAACGAAAATAATGGACTGTGGAGAATAATAAAAGTAGAAAGAGGAGAATAGGCATGAACGAATACTCCAGAATTATAATCGAAGAATACTGTATGAATCATCCAAAAACAAAAAATCTACGTAACCCGTAGGTCGACGTTTTCTTTCGGACGGAAGACAATACGTATGTTTCTGTTTAGGCTAGGAAGCATATGCTACGGCGGAGTCTGAGAGCCAGCCATGTTTTACAATGTCTGTATGTTACCTGGGGAGAACCTATATTTTCCTGTGTTAACAGGTATGACGTACGAATGAGAAAAGGAAATCAAATGGAGTATAGGTAGTCGGATGGCCGAATAGTACTAATGAAGGTGGGTAATGCCACTGGAGGGAAGTCGAGAACGGATAACATATATCCAGCCACACGACATCATATCAAAAGGGAAACATTAGCTACACTCAGAGGTAGGACAAATAATGACAACAAAACTTGAGAGAATCTCAGAATTATCAAAACAACATCCAGAAATGAAATTTAATTCTATTGGGCATTTGATTAACATTGAGATGCTTAAAGAATGCCACTACAAAATGGATGGCAGAAAAGCGGTCGGGATTGATGGCATTTCCAAAGAAGAATATAACTCAAATCTTGATAACAATCTAAAACAGCTAGTGGAGAAGCTTAAGAATAAAAGCTATCGGCCTAAACCAGCACGTAAAGTGGAAATACCAAAAGAGAATGGTAAGACCAGACCTCTTAGTATCTATTCATATGAAGATAAACTGGTTCAGGAAGCACTTAGGAAAGTTTTGGAATCGGTCTTTGAGCCCCATTTCTACAGCAATATGTGCGGCTTTAGACCAAACCGCAGCTGCCATGGAGCTATAAGAACGCTAAATGACATGATTGAAGGACATAAGACGAATTATATACTGGATGCCGATATAAAAGGCTTCTTCGATAATTTGAATCATGACTGGATAATGAAATTTATTTCATCACGAATTACAGACAGCAGTGTGCTCCGACTGGTAGAAAAGATGCTCAAAGCAGGTATTCTTAAGAATGGAGAATTTTATGTTGACGAATTCGGTGCCGGACAGGGAAGCGTATGTTCACCAATAATTGCAAACATATATGCATTATGTTCTTGTATGGTGGTTTAATGAGAAAATAAGATCATTGCTAAAAGGGTATGCAGACATAGTTGTCTATGCAGATGATTTTGTGTGCTGTTTTCAATATAAGAATGACGCAGAACTCTTTTATGAACATCTTAAGAGAAGGATGAATCACTTCGGACTGTCCTTAGAGGAATCAAAGACTCGATTAATTTATTTTGGTCGATTCGCTGCTGATAACCTTAAAAGACAGGGGAACAAACCAGAAACATTTGACTTCCTAGGCTTCACTCATTATTGTTCCAAAAGCCGAAACGGTAATTTCAGAGTAAAACATAAAACTGCCAATAAGAAATATCGGAAGAAATGTAAACAGATGAATATCACTATACGCGACATGAGATTTGAAAAGAGGAAATATATTCTTGCAAAAGTAAATCAGATTTTAATCGGGTATTACCATTATTATGGAATAAGTGATAACTATCAAATGATGGATAACTTCCGTAAGAGAGTTATTCAGATCCTTTATTTCTGGATGAATAGGCGTAGTCAGAGGAAAAGTTATACATGGGATGGATTCAATCAGTTTTTGAAGGAGCATCCTATAGTAAGACCACGTATTTATGTGAGCCTATATGGATAATCTGAGGCATAAGTGTCGTGAAGAGCCGTATGCCTGAATTGGGCACGTACGGATCTGTGGGGGATATACCTAGTAATAGGTGTTTCTACCCGACAAGTTAGGACTCGGCATAGACTGATGATCCTGGTAGACATGGGAGGTTCGCTGCCGTAGATGGATGGGTACACACAAGGCCATGTAAAACGAAATAAGAAGACGTTTTACTTCGTGCACCCAAAATCCACTATTTTCGTACCAGATACAGAGAAATGTCCATTTCTATGGCTCCTTCTTCTGAGATATTTATTGATGAAACACTAAAAAATCCTTGATTCTCAAGGAAAAAAGACTTGACTATATAGGGAGGGAATATAGTGTGAAAGAAAAAATTTATAGTAATTGGCTGAAAATATCAGCTGTTATAGTAATTATTGGAATTATTCTCGATATAGGGGTTGCATTAACCGGCATGTCACAATTTACTGTGACGGAATCATATATGGATTATATTTTTGCCGCTATAGTATCGGTGGGATTACTTAGTTTCTCCATAATTGCACTGGTTGCAGGTATCTTACAGGGAAAATTTTATGGTTATAAATTAGGGGAACTGTTAACTTTTGACGGGGTTAAAAAACGTATCAACTTGAGAAGATATATAGGGACATCGTTGATTCAGATTATATTGGGTGTTGTGCTGTTGAGTTTGTATTTTAGAGTAAGTTGTGTTAACACCATGATATGTTTATTAGTGGCGACTATTTTTTCAGCGGGCTGTATGGCATATTCTGTTTTTGACATTATGGTTGATGATGAATCTGTGTATAGAATATTAGAAAATGGATATGAAAGCTTTATTGAAAAGGATTTCAATAAAAACGGAAAAATCTCATATCATGTAAATACATTGACTAATACATTGATAGAGAGTTGTAAAGAACTCAATTTGGATCAAATGGAAAGAATATGTACATTATATGCGGTATTGATACGTGCTGTCGAGAGAAAAGAGGATATCTCGTGGGAACAGGCAAAATTTGTCGATACTAGATTACAACAAGTATCTTGTAATATAAGTACAGAATTTGGATATTCTAAAATGATTAAACAAATTGTACAAATGTTTGAGAGTGTAACTAAATATGATTATTGGAAAGAAGATTTATATTTAAAACCTATTCTTGAGATAAAGTATTACGATAACGAAAAATTGGAAAAGAATGATTATATAAATCAAATTTTATCTATATGTGTAATGAAAGAATATACAGATGGTGTTATAACAGATAATGAATGGAAAAAGATATTGCACATGTATTTCTATGTATTAATAAAAAATGAACTAGCGACATCGGAGAGTAAATATCAGATGCTGAGCAAATACTTAGGTGAATTACTCTTTTTCTCTAGAAGTTGTGAAGATGGTAAATTGTTGGTTGAAGAAGAAGTTGCTTTGGATATTCTTAAATATATTTTGAACACGGATAATATAGAAGAACAGGAAAAACTTTATAAATTATTTCTTCGAAATATATATGTTAAGAACCTATATAATAAGGATATGCATTATTCTCTGTTTTTATCCATGATATTTCAGTTGATTTATTATTATGCGTATTCCGAGAGGGAAGTGCGCACAGAAGAATATCGAAAAAGAATAAGAAATTTGTTGAATGTAACGATAAGAGATAACACAATTGCTGGATTAAAAACATCATTTCTTTTAGAAACAAATTTGAAAAATATTTTGCAAAGCTTTCAATATAGAGTTCCAGAAGATATTTCAGTAGTAGATACATTTGAAGCAAGTGCAGATTATGTTTTTGCCAAAGAAAAAATATGGACAAAAGAATTTAATATAAAATTTCTATTTTTGTTGTACTGCCAATATTATGATCTGGACGGAGATTATTTTGAACCATCAGATTATTTGAATTGGAAAGAATTCACCGAAAAGGAAAAAGGCCGTATTCTAAAAAGACTTAATACTTTTTTTGATGAAAAAACTGGTTTATTGCAGCAAGCATTTATAAAAGAGTGTAGACAACTTGGAGAACTTTATAATCATAATTATGATATTATGAATATTGAACAAGATAGGATTTATAAATGGATTCATAATAAACAAAGAGAACTTGTGGACGAAAAACTGGAAGGTTCAGAACCAGATGAAGCCAGAACCTTAGATCTGAAAAAGATTACAGAATATTTGAATAATACTATGCAGCGGAATAAGATATTCGGGTGGAAGCCAGAAGACAAAATGGATTTCTATATAAAGTATTCTAAGATAACTGCAATCATGCATTATTCAGGTGAGACGGACATTATCCATGAAAAAACCGTAGCAAGTTTTGTAGAAACATATGGTCAGGAGGCTCTGAATTGGTTTATAAAAAATAAGTGTCTCAAATTGAGTATCTCCTATGATGAAAAGGGTATTGATAGGGTTTTGACCATTTTAAAAAAAACAGATTATTCTATGCGCAATTTTTCATATACAGCGGATTTGGCACTTGCGGAATATACGGAATCAGAGCAGTATAAAAGCCTCAGAGAAAAAGAAAGTGCAATAAAAATGCATCGAATGAATGGTATCAATGAACACATTTATGGAAAAATAGATGATTTTTGTTACAAATTTGTAGTATCAAAAGCAAAAATGAAGAATCTCACAGAGCAGGAATGCCTTAATGAATTAGAGAGATGTGGAAAATACAAAGAGTTCTATTATGTAGAGGGTGTCCTGCTGGATAAAATGAGAGCTATGGCGTGTATCAGAAGAAGGTATTATGCTTATGAATTTGACTTTGAATTATACATAAAGTTCGATCCCAAGGATATAGTATGGGTTTGTCAGGAAGGAGAGTATGGATGTTGGTGAATGACTGGAATTATTTGAGGCAATTGCATGTGGGAAATTAGAGATACCAGAAGGATTAATGCTCAGGGGTTTGGTTAACTGGACAGTAACAAAAGTTTAATAAATGGCTAAACGGAGGAGACGATGGGAGTAAGATTAACGGGTATAAGTACACCTGTAGGTGGAGTCTCATGGGAATATATCAAAGCAGAGGAGCAACCTACTCCTTTGCCGATATCCCCAGGACAAAAAATAAAAGTTTTTATTAGTTCGATTTGTGGTGTAGAGAAATATGACAAAGTACGGGCTGATTTGAAATGTGCTATTGAGAGCACACAATTAGCTGATGTATACACTTTTGAGAGTAAAGGGGCGTCTACGCTGCCTGCGGGTAATCATTATAAATTTGCATTAGAGGATAGTGACATTTGTATTTTCTTAATAGATAATGCAGACGGAATTAAACCGGGGGTACAGGCGGAGATCGACACTGTCAAAAAACATAATATTAAGGCTTTGTACTATTTCTGTGACGAAACACAAAAAGAAAAAACTGCATTGGAACAAAGCTTGATGGGAGCACATTTTGCCAAAAGTAAACCCGTTCACAGTTTTAGCGAATTAAGCCAAGACGGAGCTCAGGCATTGATAGATGATATCGTTGCTGTATATCACTACTATTGTACTGGAAGAATAGTTCTGAACTCCGGTGAAAATGATGAAATTCAAGCAATAGACGTTGTTGGCACAGAAAAGTATCAGCTTCCGACTATTCCTAAATCTACATTAAAAAATGTGGATAAATGTAGAAATTACTTTTTGAAGTTTGTTCTTGGATATCCTCGAGGCAGATACCCGGATGAGACGGAAAAAACAAGTGAATTTGATGATTGGGGCATCCAGTTCCTCCCTATATTATTTGAAGGTAAATCTATCAAACACTTTAATACTGCAATGTATCTGGACGCATTAAAAGCACAGCAAGATGATGACCATTATCAAATCGTTCACATTCGCTGGCAAGCAATTCAGGCATATTTTGCCGGAGATATCGAAAAGTGTGTAGAGCATCTTGAAACAGCGTTAAATCTTGCGAAGGAAACTAATCAGCCCACATGGGTCATAAAAGATATTTTGGTGGATCTGCGCAATCAGCACTGGACTCGTTGCACGGCAAGAAATGAGTATTCTGATACCCCGGCGCAAAAGGAATTAACAGAAAGTAGCGAAGAACTGTATTATCCGATTCTTGACCGCATCCATGAATCGTTACATGAAAAATACATAGAGGGTCTGTACAAAAAGAAAACGGGATCACCTTACTCAGTTACCATAGGCAACAACTTAGATCAATATGGAGAAATGCTTGCAAGTTCTCTTATTGTATCTATGTATAATGGTTCATTGACTCATATTCTGCTTATTTATGAGAAAATTAGAGATTTTGTATTTTATCTGAGTTGTAAATATGATGATTGGAATTTTAGACTCACTCTGTACAAACTTGCGATTTATGCAGGAAAAGAAAAGGAAATCAAGGGTATTCAGGACTCTTATCCTGAGATTTTGAATAATTTAACTGCTGATGAAGCAGCGTCAATTATGGATTTTTGTCTGAATCATCCAATAAAGCATAAGAGATTAAGTAGCCAACTACTGGCATTCGGGGCAGTAGGATATTTTCTGGATGATAAATGCTATAATGCTTACGAAAAAAATATCGTTGGTGAAATCAAATCGTGGTTGAATAGAGATTTTTCTGTTGTGGCTATAGGACAAGATATATTCAAGTGTCTCTCTGGAGTAGCTTATCGAATGTCACAAGATATGCTCAGTGAAATATGTTGTCAATTCATTGATAGACATTATTGTTGCTGGTATATAGATATGTTTAAGTTTATAGATAATCGCATTAATCTCAGAAAAATGAGTAATGATTCTGCGAAAGCGCTGATTGAACATATTAATTGTGTGCTTGATAGTGAAACGGAACGAGAGCAGATAAACTATTATCCTGCCTTCTTGTGTACTCTTAGAAAGCAAAATCGTACTCTTACAGAGGAAATGGATAGAAAGATAGCTGAGCACTTATCAAGTTATTATGGAGGTGCTTATAAATTAGAAACCACCGAAGATGAAAATCAAGATATGCCTGTGTTTGTGAAAGAATACGTAGGACGTATTCGAAAAAGCAATGAAACGCAGGGAAAAGATGGTGTTTATTTCGGGCACGGAACACGTGAGATTGCAACGGTTAGATCCATTTTGTTAGGAAAAGAGCTCACATGCGATGCGGATACCATAGACATGCTTATTTCAGCAGTTGCAGATACCCTTCTGATTTCCAAAGAAGGAATTTCTACAAAACTTGATGCGATAGCGCTTCTCATTTGTATTGTGGTAAAATATCCTGAAGGCTATACAAGAAATCAAGAGGTATATGAAAAACTGTTTGAGCAGCAGAAGACCATTGAAGTTGCCGACAATTCGATTATTTCATCTAATATCGATAGCATTTCTTTGAAAATCGGATTGCAGTTATTATATACAGCCATGGGCAAAGATGTGTACGCTGAAATACTTGAGTTAATACCGTATATTCGGGGCGATGTTGCAACAACAATAGCAGTAACTCACCTGATCGCTGAGTATTTGGAGAATTCAGATAATGTTATGTTTCCGTCCAAAGTAGAGGCAATTATCCTTCAGAATATTTTGCAGTGGCTCCATTCTGAATATGCCGATATCAGATGGAATGCCACACGCATTCTTCTTACCATGTCTCGTAATCCAGAGAATTCCCGCATCGTAAACCATCAGTTGATGAATCTTATTGATTCTAATAGTGTATATATCAAAAACTTGATTATGCGACACCTTCATAAAATGAACTGGATTACTGATGTAACAAAAGAGTATATCATTTCCAAATGCAGACATGATGCTAATTTTGTTGTTAGAATGGTTTGTAACGAAGTGGAAAAAGGAATAACCGAAGAGTAAAACAGAGAATTAGCCGAGTAGCTAATTACTGCTCGGTTGATTTTCGTTACTCTTCCATGATTTCCGGCATTATTTATCGCTTACGATTTTAATATTCTATATACTACTTATTAGAATTTATTGGAAAAATCGTTTATACACGAATCGCGCAAATCGTGCGAATTATACGAATTCATGTTTAGAAATGTTGTTGGGGCGATTATCTCAGAGATGTGGTAAGATGAACAAGTACTGATTATTGAGAAGAGATAATGACCTTTATAAATACTTGTATGAGGAAAAGTAAACGAAAATAATAGATTGTGGAGAATGATAAAAGTATTAAGATAGTACAATGACAAGAAAAGAGTGAAAAATAAAGTGGATTTTTGGACGCACTTGTATAAGGGTTCATAAAAATCCGTTTTTGCAAGTATAAAAAACAGAAAAAATGTTAGTTATCGTTGCGTTTCACTAACTTAGAACTATCGTAGCCAAGGCTTTCAAGGTAAGCAAAGACATTGTTTTCATTCAGGACAACACGCTCTACGTGATTTTGGGGTTCCATCAATTCCTCATAATCTGTAGGAGAAAACGGCTTCTTTTCAGAAACCATATGGTAAATACAGACCATCATCATTCTTGCGATGGCAATGATTGCTTTTTTGTGACCACGCCTTTTTTGATTCGCCTATATTTGATTGCAAAGTAAGGTTCCTTTTTGTTTTTGATCGCTGCAAGAGCACACTGAACCATCATAGGTTTCAAATAGGCACCAGCTTTTGCAATACGGACGGATTTTTTCTTGCCGGCAGATTCGTTGTTAGCCGGTGAAAGCCCACACCAGGAGCAGAGATGTTTCACATCGTCAAAGATATCCATGTTGATACCGATTTCTGCCAGTATAATCGTGGAGCTGAGTTCGGTCATGCCAGGCATAGAGGAAACAAATTCAACAAACTCATAATAAGGCTTGATACGAACATAAAGTTCCACTTCTGTTTGGGTAATCATATCATCAAGATAATCCAAATGGGCACGAGCCAATTCGAGTTTTTTAGCCTGATCCGTTTCGATATTGTAACCTTTGATAGCTTCAATGATTTCATCGGATTTTGCTTTTGCTCCTTTTTTGATGAGCTTACGGACTGCTTTTTCGTCCATAGATTCTGAGGTGTGTTCCAGCAAATAAGACATAATCTCAGTGGCTGTTTTACCAAAAGGGTCGGAGAGAATGCTTGCAATGCCGATATTGGAAACGGTCATACAGTTTTGGATTCTGTTTTTCTCAGAAGATTTCATACACACCAGTTTGAAGCGGTATCTTGCGAGTTCTCTAAGCTGGCGAAAATCCTTCGGAGGAATAAAGGAGCATCTGACCAAATCGAATTTATAAAGGTCAGCGATCCATTTGGAATCCTTTTTATCAGTCTTCTTGCCTTTGATGGCTTTGACGTATTTAGGGTGTGTAAGACACACCTCAATGTCGTTTTCGAGATAATTAAAAATAGGAATCCAATACTTTCCAGTGGATTCCATACAAACATGATAACAATTATTCTCGATGAGCCAGTTGTGAAACCTTTGAATATCCGAGTTGATGGTTGAAAATGATTTTTGCCTGTATTCGGATATTCCATCCTTATTGGTAATTACGATGGTTGCAACGATAACATTTTTGTGGACATCAAGTCCACAGCAGATGGAGTATTTTAACTTCATCATTAAGTATCACCACCTTAATAAAAAGGGAATAGCAACATTGACTGTCATCCTGCGACTGAATAAACATGGTTTATTACCAATGATAAGAGTCCGGGCTCAATGTCCCACTTGTTTGTGCTTGTAAGGATGACGGCACATATAAGTATACGAGGTCGAAATAAATTCGCCACTCCTCTTTCCGTGCTCTGTAGTGTATTGCTATTCCTTAAAAGAATTATAAATCAAAGAGTGGAGAGGCACAATATTTTTCATAACTTGTTTGTGCCTTGAGCGAAGCGAAAGGAATGACAAAAAGTATGATAATCGCAATAAAAAAATCTAATTGAAAGTGAAAGGAGCAGTATCAAATGATTGACATATATACAAAGAAAATTGATTCAAGTAATTGGATAATTCAAAATGACTTGTATTTCAATTTAAACACAGGTAATGAGCAAATGTCACAAAGAGAAATTGATTTAATCCAGCAGATTGATAAAGCTAAGCTTACACCAGATAAGCATATTGAAACAAAATATGGTTTGGGTACAATCCGAAATTTATCATCAGGATGTAAGACATTACTTAATATTGTGAAGCACCCTGATAAGGTGGTAAATGTTGAGGAATGTGGACCCAATGTACTTAGAATCATTTTTACTATGGATAATATAAAAATTTATATGTCTAGACCAACGCTTTTTGATATACTGGATGATGCAACAATTAGATTTAATGATTCTGACGTAGTTACTGGTAGCAGAGGTTATAATACTTGGTGGAGTAAGGAGTATGAAAGGAGAGAAGCAGATGATTTATAAAAGTATTCGATTTAAAGCGGATCCATTTTTATACGATTTGAAATTTGATGATAGAATTACTCTTGTTGGTGGAGACAGTGGTACAGGTAAAACAGTACTTTATGAAATGCTAGAAGATATAAGATTGACAGACGATTATAAAGCAATCAAGCTATTTAACTATAAATCAGATAATTTTTTAGAAGCAATAAAACAGTGTAGAGATAGTTTTATTGTGATAGATAATGCAGATTGTCTGATTAATGATGATGTAAGGAGATTCATTAATTTTGAGGTGTCTAATCAGTATATGCTTTTCCTGCGAAATTGTGACGGACTCAATGTATCTGATAAGAGCTTTAAGGTGCTGAAGTTTGATAATAACAAGATAACACTAGAAGAGGAGCTGTGATATGAGATATTTATGGACGGAAGATACCGGTGCAGGGTTTCACTTCTGGAAACTGGTTAATCAGCTTTTCTTTGGCAATGAGCTTGTAGTTGAGAGTAAAGGAAGCAATCAGGGATTGCTAGATGCAGTAATAGACTTGAGTATTAAAGATGATGATGAATACTATGTTGCATTTGATTATGTGGTTGATAATCAAGATATTCGTAACAAGTATCGTATGTTGAAATCAATAACAGATAAGTCAGAAGGAAAGATTGTGATTCTGGATATGATTTGTTTTGAGTACCTGATTCTTGCATTTGACAAGCTGGTGGAATGGACAGGCACCGGAAAGACAGATAAAATAAAAATTCGTGAGGAGGTTTTGGAGGTAGTTGAGAATCATAGAATTGATTTATCAAAGATTGATGATGAGAAAACATTACAGTACATAGCAGGTTTTAAGAGATATTCTACAGAACGAGTGATGAAGTCATTGGTTGGTGAATTTACACAAAATGAGAAATGGTCTGTTAAAGGTGCCCTTATGGGTGAATGCTGGTATAAAGATTGTTGTGTGTCGGAATATACGAATAATCTTAGGTGTGGTAAGCCCGAGATTGAAGGTGGGGATGAGAAGATTAGGATGTTGATACAGTCGGAGAAGGTGCAAGATATTATTGATAAATTGGTACCTTAGAGTTATTTGAGCGGATTGCGCGATTCGTCCAAATGGAATATTGGAGTTTCGTGCCAAGCAAGAATCAGATATTACAAGAGCACTGTATTTCTTTATTGTATGCAAGAAATCTATTCTTGTACTGAATCTCGCAAATCCTGTAAATCCAGGTGGTGAAGTGTGCAAATTCTGCTCGAACGGTACGAAATGGAAAAACTTGACAAAAAGCCGAATTATATGACCGTTCCGGCAGCGATCCGTGAACTGGAAAAGATAGAACTGGTCCGTCAGACAGATGGAAAATATCGTATGGATCATGCAGTAACAGCAACCCAGAAAATAATTTTAAAAGCATTTGATATGGATGCAGGCCAGATACAGGACAAAGCTGTAGGATTGAGCAGACTGCTTGAAAAATATGCAGAAGAGGGAAAATAATATATGGCAAAACCGAGAAAAATGGTATCTTTAGAAGAGCAGATAAAGAAGCAGGAAGAGACGGTATTAAAAGTAAAAGAAAAGCATTCAACTTGCTATTCGCCCTGCTAGATGATAAAATATAACTGCTCAGTACCCTCACAGTTACGGTAAAATTAAAATATAGCAGGCATGGTGTACCATGCTGTCCAGGAAAGGAGCGTGCTGCATTATGGGAATGTTTGTTAATCCAGATAATTCTGCGTTCCAGGTTGCTTTGAATTCTGAAATTTATGTAGACAAAAGTGGACTCATTAAATATACAAACAGGGTGCTAAATACGTTGCAAGGCTATATTTGCAACAGTCGTCCGAGAAGGTTTGGAAAGTCTGTTACAGCGAATATGCTGACGGCTTATTACAGCAGAGGCTGCAGTTCAGAAGCGATGTTCGCTGATCTGGAAATCAGCAAAAGCACAGATTTTAAGAAGCATTTAAACCAGTATGACGTAATTCATCTTGACATTCAATGGTGTATGGAACCGGCTGGGGGAGCAGAACGGGTAGTCCCTTATATTTCAGAGAGAACTATTGCAGAGCTTAAGGAGTACTATCCAGATGCTTTTCCAGTGGAAACAAAATCCCTGCCAGAAGCTTTATCGCAGATTAACGCCCTGACAGGGAAAAAGTTTATTATCATTATTGATGAATGGGATGTCCTTATTCGTGACGAAGCCTCTAATGCGAAGGCACAGGAAGACTATATCAACTTCCTCAGAGGAATGTTTAAAGGAACAGAACCGACAAAGTATATCCAGCTTGTGTACATGACGGGTATTCTTCCGATAAAAAAGGAGAAAACGCAGTCAGCACTGAATAATTTTGATGAGTTTACAATGTTAAGCCCGAGCAGACTGGCACCGTATATTGGATTTACTGAGGAAGAAGTAAAAAGCTTAGCTGAAGAATATGATCAGGATTTTGAAGAAGTAAAACGCTGGTATGACGGCTATCTTCTGAGGGACTGTCAAGTATATAATCCCAGAGCAGTTGTTAGCGTAATGCTAAGAGGAGAATATAAGAGTTATTGGTCTGAAACGGCGTCTTATGACACTGTTGTACCATTGATCAATATGAATTATGATGGACTGAAAACCGCAATCATTGAAATGATCTCCGGTTCAGAAGTGAAGGTGAACACGGCAACATTTAAGAATGATACGATAAATATCAAGAGCAAGGACGATGTGTTGACCTACATGATTCACCTGGGATACCTGGGATATAATCAAAAATTGAAAACCGCTTTTGTGCCCAATGAGGAAATTCGACAGGAACTAACGACGGCTGTCGAGAGCAAGTCCTGGAATGAGATGCTGAAATTCCAGCAGGAATCAGAAAATTTACTGGATTCCACGCTCGACATGGATGGGGTTGCGGTTGCGGTTCAGATTGAAAAAATCCATAACGAGTATGCTTCCTCTATTCAGTATAACAATGAAAATTCACTTAGCAGTGTACTGGCAATCGCATATTTGAGTGCAATGCAGTATTATTTCAAACCGATTCGTGAACTTCCGACAGGCAGAGGGTTTGCAGACTTTGTGTTTATACCGAAACCTGAGTACAAAAGTGACTATCCGGCATTGATTGTAGAACTCAAGTGGAATCAAAACGTGAGAACAGCTATGCAACAGATCAAGGACAAAAAGTATCCTTCCTCAATTCTGAGCTACAGCGGTGATATTTTGCTTGTGGGAATTAACTATGATAAGAGTACCAAGGAGCATCAGTGTTTAATTGAAAAATATGAGAAGGACTAACACACCTGCGCATTTGTGCGGACAAGACCCCGTTGAGAAATCAACGGGGGTCTTGTTTGTTTTGTTAAACAGCAGAACTTATCTGTTCTGGTTTTAATGTAGAGAGTTTGCTTCCAGCTGCTGCTGCAATGAAAATCCAGATAAACATTTTGACTGGGAAGCAGAGGAAGAGAAGCATGGTTACTGCCAGCGGTTTTTTCATAATTCCGCCGAGAAGTGACGCGGTAACGATTGCAGCTCCAAATACCACATGTCCC
>ERZ857693.1745-NODE-1745-length-24985-cov-10.814761_pt1 | contig 24985 bp, 23 predicted proteins | sample MGYA00519765_ERZ857693 | MGnify/ENA primary metagenome ERZ857693 (study PRJEB31778, sample SAMEA3449354) | human gut metagenome | biome: human gut; feature: human-associated habitat; material: faeces | place: United Kingdom | collected 2010/2012 ... | reverse complement strand
ACAGCGGCAGCATACTCGTGAACGGCAAGGCCGCCAAGTCGAGCTACAAGGTCAAACCGCTCGACCGCATCCAGATCGTGATGCCCTATCCGCGGCGCGAGGTGGAGATCATCCCCGAAAACATTCCGCTCGAAATACCCTACGAGGACGACGACCTGCTGATCGTCAACAAACCGGCGGGGCTGGTCGTGCATCCCGGTCACGGCAACTACAGCGGCACGCTCGTCAACGCGCTAACCTACCATCTGCGCAACCTGCCCCTGTTTCAGGAGGGCGACATGCGCGCGGGACTGGTCCACCGCATCGACAAGAACACCTCAGGGCTGCTCGTGGTCGCCAAAAACGAACAGTCGCACGCGCGGCTTGCCAAACAGTTCTTCGACCACACCATCGGGCGGCGTTACGTGGCGCTGGTATGGGGCAATTTCGAAGAGGACGAAGGGACCATCACGGGCAACATAGGGCGCAGCCCCCGCGACCGGCAGAAAATGTTCGTCTTCGAGGACGGCTCGGACGGCAAGCACGCCGTGACCCACTGGCGGGTGCTGAAGCGTTACGGCTACGTGACGCTGGTCGAGTGCCGGCTCGAAACGGGCCGCACGCACCAGATCCGCGTCCATATGTCGTGGCAGGGGCATCCGCTCTTCAACGACGAACGCTACGGCGGCGACCGCATCCTCAAGGGAACGACCTTCTCGAAATACAAGCAGTTCATCGAAAACTGCTTCGCAGTAATGCCCCGCCATGCCCTGCATGCGCAGTCGCTGGGCTTCGTACACCCCATGACGCACGAGGCTGTCTATTTCGAGAGCGAACTGCCCGACGATTTCCGCGCGCTGCTCGAAAAATGGGACACCTACGCCGCGGCGTCGAAGGAGAGCAATAATGGATAAGCGGTCCGGCAGCGGTCTTTCGGCACAAATCCGCGGTCCTGTCCCCGAAAACACGGCAACCGCATACGCGCGGACATCGCATACGGAGAAATCCGAAGACACCCGCCGCACCGGAAAGTACAGCGGCATGCTTTCACCTGCTGCCGCAGGGCGGCAGAAAGCCCTTCCAGAGGGAAGGGTTTGGGAATAGGAACGGATTTGCAAATGCCGCCTGCGCCGGCCGGAAAGCCATACAAAATAAACAGTTACGAAAATAAACCACGCTTTGTTTCTACCGACCACGATAAAAGAGGTCCGCGCACGCGGATGGAAGCAGTTGGACGTCATCCTTTTTTCGGGCGACGCCTACATCGACCATCCGGCATTCGGCGCGGCGGTAATCGGCCGTCTGCTCGAAGCCGAAGGCTACCGCGTGGCAATCGTGCCGCAGCCCAACTGGCGGGACGACCTGCGCGACTTCACCAAACTCGGCGCGCCGCGGCTCTTCTTCGGCGTCTCGGCAGGATCGATGGATTCGATGGTCAACCACTACACGGCCAACCTGCGCCTTCGGAGCAACGACGCCTACACGCCCGGCGGCAAGGCGGGGTTCCGGCCCGATTACGCCGTCAAGGTCTATACGCAGATTCTCAAACGGCTGTTTCCGCACGTTCCGGTGGTCGTCGGAGGCATCGAAGCCTCCCTGCGGCGGCTGACCCATTACGACTACTGGAACGACACGCTCAAACCCTCGGTGCTGGCCGAAAGCGGCGCCGACCTGCTGATCTACGGCATGGGCGAACGGGTCGTGCAGCAGGTCGCCAAAGCCATGCGGAACGGCTACAACGCCAAACTGCTGCGCAAACTGCGGCAGGTAGCCTTCATGGCCGACGACGGTTACGTGCAGCGGCTCGACCCGGCGGAGACGATCCGGCTGCACGCCTACGAAGAGTGCGTGCGGGACAAACGGGCCTTCGGCGAGAATTTCACCATCATCGAGACCCAGAGCAACCTGATGGAGCCGACGGCGACGCTCATCGAGGCCGTGGGCGACCGTTATGTGGTCGTCACGCCGCCCAACACGACACTCTCGACCGACGAGCTGGACCACTCGTTCGACCTTCCCTACGAGCGCGCACCGCATCCGCGCTACAACGGCAAAGGGGATATTCCGGCGTGGGAGATGATCAAACACTCGGTCAATATCCACCGGGGATGCTTCGGCGGCTGTTCGTTCTGTACCATATCGGCCCATCAGGGCAAGTTCATCAACTCGCGCAGCGAACGTTCCATCCTCGCAGAGGTGGAGCGCGTGACCCGGATGCCGGACTTCAAAGGTTATCTGTCGGACGTGGGCGCCCCGTCGGCCAACATGTACCGCATGGGCGGACGCGACCGGGAATTGTGCCGCAAATGCCGCCGCCCGTCGTGCCTGCATCCGAAGATGTGCCCCAATCTGGACAACGACCACCGCCCGCTGCTGGCGCTTTACGAAAAGATCCGGGCGGTGAAAGGCGTCAAAAAGGCCTTTGTCGGCAGCGGCATCCGCTACGACCTGTTTGACGAGAGTCCCTATCTCGATACGGTCGTGAAATACCACACGTCGGGACGACTGAAAGTCGCGCCCGAACACACCGAAGATGCCGTGCTGAAACTGATGCGCAAACCGCCGTTCGCGCTCTTCGAGCGGCTGACCGCCGATTTCCAGCGCATCTGCCGCCGCGAAGGACTGCCCTACCAGCTGATTCCCTACTTCATCTCGTCGCACCCCGGCTGCACCGAACGCGACATGCGTTCGCTGTCGGAGAAAGTCCTCGGCAAACTCCATTTCAACCTCGAACAGGTACAGGACCTCACCCCCACGCCGATGACACTTTCGTCGGTGATGTTCTACACCGGAGAGAATCCCTATACGCACGAAAAGGTCTACGTCGCCCGCTCGCAGGAGGAGAAACGGCGGCAGAAATCGTATTTCTTCAATGAAAAGCCGACCGGAAACCCGACGGTTCCGGAACGGCGCACAACCGCCAGACAAGAACGCGCCCCGAAGAATTATCGCCCGAACGGAGATCGGACGTCGGCCCCCCGACCGCGAAAAGGGGAAAATCCCCGTACAATACCGGGGATAAAGCGCAAAAGGTAAGTAATCCGCACGCCGCACGGCCTGCAGTCGGGCACCGACGTACTTCAAGCCTATTCATGCGGATTTTCAGCGCATTTCAGCGACGAGGAAAGCCGGAGCGTCGCTCCGGCTTTCTTCATACTATTCGGTGTTATTTTACGCCCCACTTATCGCCAACGCGTTTCAGCAGGCGGGAGATGCGGCTCACCTCTTTGTCATCGTCCCCCGTCACCGGAGTCCGGCGTATCAGCCACCACAAAAGCATATAAAACAAGACGAGAAAGACCGACCAGACAACTACATATATCATATCTCTCTATTTTCAGGACAATCCGGATAAACAGCGGCTCATTTCAATTCCGGTGAAGCATCGAACAAGAGACCGAACACCGATCGCGCCATCTCCCCGAAAAGACTGCGCCCGTAAAGCTGTCTGTATTTCCAGCGTGACGAAAGCATGTTGCAAACCAGCTTCGACCGTCTCTTGTAAACGGGTAATCCGCTGACATGCCGCTTATTTGCCAGCACATCGGCCAGCACTCGATCCGTGCAGCGGCGGTCAAACGACACCCCCGGATTCGTCAGAGAGACGCCCCACACATCCACGGCTATGGCATTCATGGTATCCGCAAACCGGGAGAAACCCAGATCGCCGCAGACCCTGTAAAAATAATTCCAGTCTATTGCGTTCTGCTCCTTCCCGACAAACAAAGCCCAGTCGAGCAGATGCCGCAGGGTGATCCCCTCGATCAGGAAGTGAAAAAATCCATGATAGGTAATATACAATGCATTGACCGTCGGAGACAATGTATGGAATCCGTCCTCTCCGAACGGCACGAAGTCTCCGCCTTTTACGGCGTCCTGAAAGATTCGCTCCAACCGCCTGATATCGCTCTTACCTTTGAAAGAGGTCAAATAACGATGGTTTTCGAACATGACGCCGTTCGAGCAGATATGGTTGTGCTTATAATCCAGCCCGGAAACCTTCATTCCCCGGCATCGGGCGATCTCGTTCCCCTTCTCGAACCCTTCGGGCAGAAGGATGTCGATATCCCCGCATTCGCGCTGCAAAGGGGAAGGATAATAACGGGACAATCCGATCCCTTTGAGCAGGATCAGCCGACAGCCCGCAGCGGTACAAAGGGCCGCAAAACGGGCTGCTTCCCGCACTTGTCTCTTCGAACGCGAGACGATCCGTTCCGCCCCGTACGCCCACTGCAACCTCAATCCCCGGTCCGGCAGCAAATCCGGAGACAACCGCCGGACGCTCTCCCACGCCACGGCCAGCACCCCCTGCTGCGTCGCCTGCCCATATACCCGGCTCCATTCCGGATCGGACAACGCTTTATCGAGAGCCGGTTCCTGCATATTTACCGCCGCGGCAAGCAACCGCAGCAACGCCCGGTCGGCAGGATTTAGCGTCATAGGAAATCATGGATTGCTCCCGGCAACGGGAATTCAGTAAATCGCTTCATACTGACCGACAACTTTGCGCCACGTGTAACATTCATTAGCCAGCCGTTCCATACTGCCGGAAGTATCCTCCCGGCTTTCGGAAGCAAGAGCGGCCAGTTCCTCCGGAGTGCTCCAATAACAGGCTTTATGACCGGTCGTCTCCCGATTGTAACCCACATCGAACGCCAGAATCGGAGCGCCGCAGGACATGGCCTCCACAAGCGACGGGTTGGTTCCGCCGGCGCTATGTCCGTGAATATAAAACAGGCATTGTTTCCGCAGCACGAAGAGTTGTTCCTTGTCATAGACCGGATCGACAATATGGATATTGCAGAACCGGCCATATTCTGCTTTCAACTCCCGGCCGTAGGCACTCAGATTCCAATTACCGATAAATACGAGCGGGATATTCGTTTTAGAGAACGCCTCCAGAATCAGATGACAATTGTTTTCCGGTTCGATCCGGCAGATTGTACAGGCGTATGCTTTCGCCCCGACTCCGAAGAAAGCGAGGATTTCGCGCTGACGGGGAAGATCGACCGGGATCACGGCATGATCCCCGCCGTAGGCGATCAGAACCGACGGCTTACGGTAAGTCTCCGTGACATAGTCGCGGATCACCTTATTGTCCGCAACCACGACATCGGCAAACTTGACGGCGATCCGCTCCGACAAACGGAGAAACTTGCGGGCCCATTTGCCCCACTTGTCCCGCCTGTGCTCCAAGCCGTCGATATTGACGACGATCCTCTTGCGGAACAGCAACCGATACAACGGCAAAAACACCCGGAAACGCCCAGAATGAGCACGACGTCGTACCCCCGGCCGACAGTCCGGATCAACGACCAGATATCATACGGAATACTTTGCATACCGTTTGCATGCAACGGCACGTATTCGAGCCGGGCGTTTTTATACGTTTTCAGTCGGGTCGGATAAGCCTTGCCGCTGCAAAAAACAGTATAATCCACATCTTCGGAACAACACTCTCCGATGAGGTTTTCCACAAGGGTTTCAAAACCTCCGTATTTCGCCGGAACGCCGACGGTTCCGATAACTGCGACCTTCTTCATATTACCGTTTTATCCAAATAGCGAATTGCTTTTTAAAAGCTTCTATTTCACTTCGGTTGGTATACCGAAAATAATCCTTGTCTGTAAAATAATCCGCAGAGGAATGCAGCCCGATAACCGAAGCGAGCGTTTCGGCATATGCCGGGACATCCTTGCCGGACAAGATGCCGAAGCTGGGAAATTCGGTCAGCATTCTCCTGAAATAAGGCACGTCGCTCGCAAGGATCGGTTTACGAAAATAGAACGCCATTTCGAGAATTCCGCTCTGTGATGTTTTGCGATACGGCAGCGCCACATAATCGGTATGTTCATAAAGATATACCAATTCATCGTCCTCGATATGTCTGAGGACAATCTTAAAAGCGGCCTTGTCCGACGGCTGCACCCGATGTACCGTCCCATCGAAATCCTTCCCTGCAATAATTACGTTCGCTTTGCAGCGAAGTTCCGGCTCCAAACTATTCACTGCCGATATAAGGATATCGATTCCCTTGTCATAGGTTATATTCCCGAAAAACAAGATATTCACTTTGTCTTCCGCAATTGCGGAAACAATATCCGCCCCCAGACGGCGAATGTCGTAATTCTTCGAAAAACAATATTTGAAATGAGGTACGAACAGCCGGTTACCCCGATAGCCGTATTCCTCCAGCAGATCGTTCGTCCGTTGGGAATGAACGATGACCGTCGCAAATCGTTCGGAGTATACCTTTCGGAAGCATCGTTTCAACCCGGCATTGTCATCCGCATTTTGCGCAATCGCTTCATGGATATCGATTATGCTTTTCTTTGCGAGGGAAACGATATACATGAACGGCAAGTCGATGGAGTTACCGTAAGCCAGATAAACGAAGCAGGCTTTTTTGTTTCGCAGGACAAAGCAGAACAACATCAGGTAGTTCCGCAACAGACAACATATTTTGCGCAGCCTGTTTCCCTTGTACTGGTGTAAAAAAAAGGGCCTGCCATCGTTTTCACCGGCATAATTCGACAGTACGGAAACATCCAGTCCCGGAACTGCAGACAAAACCCGGCAAAAAGCGTCGTTGTAATAATGCATTCCGCAATGCATTCCGATGTAATCGACAAGATATACCTTCATGATACATTTTTATAATCCGATGAGCATATTCAAATACTTATTGTCAATGCGTTGGATTACCTTCGAGACAAGAACTGGGATATAAATCCCGGACAGGACGCACAATACATAAAAATACGGATACGTTCCCTGCATCCCCAGTTTATTATATATCATTTTTATTCCGATCTGAATAAAAATTCCGAGTAAAAAAATCTGGTACGTATAATTGCGGAACGACACGAATACGTTATTCGACAAATTCCGGTCGAATTTACCGGCCAATCCCCAACATAACAGGCAACCGGACAATGACATAACCAGCGTTACGACATCCTCTTCAACCCCGCCTACCCAAAACATCGCAACATACAGGATCAGGCAGATTGCGATGCAGCACGGCCGTTTTATCGCCGTCTCAAAACAGTTATTGGCAGCAATCAATAGCCCTAGAAAAAAGAATATGAAAAAATGGACGGCACGGTTGAATGCAAATACTCCGCTCATATCGCCCACGGGAATAAAGAACAAACCGGCAGCGCAGCACAAACAAAGCAAGGACAACCAATTGTTTTTCAATATTCTCCTATACACTTCCAACAAGGAAAAGTAAAGCAGGACAACTGCCACGAACCACATCTCTTGCAACGGGCCCTCGAATGGCCGAACAAAGGCACTGACAAAGGATTTCAACGATAAGGTGACCGGCCTCTCGACTCCCCCGACATATACTTTGAGAAAAAATGCGAATACCGTAAAAAATAGATACGGAATGCCGAGCCTCTTGAATTTATCGGTCAATGTCTTTCTATACGACGCCCCTTTGTCGATGCGGGTAATGTAAAACAGATAGCCGGATATCATAATGAACAACGGCATATGAAAAGAATAGGCTACCTTCTTGAGAAACAACGCACATTCATGACAATCAGCATCGAAAGAAGAGGCGAAAGCCGTAACAGAGAGCGGGGAATGACCGATAACTACCCATAACATGGCCCAGCCTTGCAATAACAGCAGCCATGTAATCTTTTTCCGAGGGGGGGGGAGATCATAAAATCAGAAATTTCTATATTCAATTAAACAGGGATTGTATCCACAAACTTTTTACAACACAAAAATCACTTCGGTTTGAAAGCATTCGTATCGACAGGTATTTCCGACTCGTCTTGATATCTATTACAGATAAACCGGACCGGAACGCCAGCCCAAACCTGATAGGGAGGAATGTCCTTGTTCACCACAGAACCCGCCCCGATAACAGCACCGTCACCGATTGTCACCGGTTTTGTGAATATGGCATTGCTTCCGATATATACATTCCGCCCAATATGAATTTCACCCCGGTAATAGGCATGCTCTTTCAAATTCCGGACATCATAATAATGAGAAAGCAGAATACATCCATCCGTAATTGTCGTCCCCTTACCGATAAAAATATCTTCTGGATGAATCGTATCAATAGAAACCCGACCGATCCGAACTACACCTTTTTCAATAGAAACGCCTAAAAGCTTATATATCTTCGCACGAAAAAAGCCGGTCATGGGAAAAATCCCGCAAAATCTAAAACAGAATATTTTTATATACCGACTGAGTCTGGAATTATAATCCGCCCTTTTATAGTTTTCCATACCGACACTACCTATTAGTAAACAATAAAACTCTCAATAATCTCTTCTGCTGATCCGGGGTATCTTTTCGCATTAACAGGATCGGAAGCCATAACACGGCATTGCATAATCTATAAGACCAGAAAACGAAATAATTATAATGCTTCCGGATGTATAGCAACTTACTGCGGAAAATATTCTCAATGCGATTGAAAGACCACAACTTTGTATTCGACGGATCACTTCCGCCTTCGAGATGTATTATCTCTGGCCCGTTTATGAGAAGCCTTTCATATCCGGCTTTCGACATCCGAAATTGCCAGTCTACCTCCTCGCAATACATGAAGAATACAGGATCAAAAGTCCCCAATTCGTCACAAACCATTCGGGGAACGAACAAATCCGCTCCGGTGATATAATCAACGGGGGTAGGCTGTTGTACCGATGCCGGACAGAGATGGTTGCGTTTTTTCAGAAACCGTAAATACTTACCCAACACTTCTGCGATCTCACCCCTCGGCGTTATAAACCGACCATATGAATGTATGTTTTTTTGATTTTGGTCTTTCAAAACAGCTCCTACAGCGCCGATTTTCCGATCCGGATTCTTTTCGCAGAAATCGAAGAACAGCTTCACTGCGTTATTAAGCAAAATAGTATCCGAATTCAAGAAAAACAAATATCGCCCTTTAGCTTCCCGGATTCCGAGGTTATTCGCCCTGCCGAACCCCAGATTTCGGTCGCTGTAAATATACTTTATGCGCTTATCCTGCGCAAAAACCTCTTTGCTGCCATCCGTCGATGCATTGTCCACCAATATGATCTCGTATTCGACAGTCGAGGTTTGCGCAATAATGCTTTCAATGCAGTCCGAAGTCAATCCCAGCGTATTGTAGTTAACTATGATAACGGATACGTCCATTTACAGAAACTTGTTCTTAATAAACACATTGGGATCAGATCGCCCGAATAATGGATAAAAAACTAATGCAACTCGCAGGCAACCTTCTGCATACAAAGTATCATTATTCAAGAATACCAACAAAATCAGAAAAGACAGGAGCATATATCTCATATAACTTCGAATGTCATTATCCTGAACAAGAGAAGTCTTCTTATATAAATTGTAATATAGTCCCAAATATATCAGGACAAGGACAAGTCCCCCACGCGCTAAAGTTCCCCATATTCCTATATCTGCCAGATAGAATGCCCCGCCAAAAAACGTATGAAATCCCTCATCTCGAAAATGCACAGACAAATTACCAAAGCCAAGAATCAGATTTTGCTGAATATACGGCATAACGGACTCAACAGAATTCACTCGTGCAAGAGTAGAGGAATCGCTACTTTTTTCCCACTTAGTAGCTTCAATCAAAGAATCGACAAGTTTATCATTAAACGAAAGGAGAACAAGAGCTCCAATCAAAGGTAAAACGCCAAGCGCCAAGCGTTTTAACGAGATTCCTTTCATCCTAACGTAATAAATCGCATATATAATAGCCAACAATGCAACAGGTTGCCGTCCTTTATTTACAAACAACAAGTAAACCATTAAAACAAAGAATGGAAGATAATTCTCCTTTTGAGCAGGCTTTTTTACAAAACGGATCAAATAGAAAACATATGAAATAATCATCAAACTGGAACACACGGTAAGTTTAAGACCTTTTACCAGATCTTCCAATGCCACTGTCTCCACAATATTGGTAGTCACCAAATACTCCTGAACAGTTAAATGGTTCACTCCGAAAACAAAAAAAGCAATAATAGAAACAACTGCAATAATTAAATTGACTTTATTAATTTGCCGAAGTAATAAACTATAGTCATATTTTATATTATACAAAAAGAAACCCAACAAAATGAACCATAGATAACGCAACGAGGCAAACCCCATAAAAAATGACTGCCCGAATATCTCTTGGCTTTGAAATGCTGCATATATAGGAAAAACGAAACAATACAATCCGGCAAATATCGCAACAGTAGAAATTCGTTTAAAGACAAGATAATAGATAAATGCCCCTAATCCTAATATCAGAAACAAATAATGACATCCCTGTAGAAGAGGTATACTACCTAAGAATTCCAAAGCTCCTATAAAATCTAGAAGCAATATATAAATGAGATATTTCATACGATTCTACAATATTCACCACATGGATTTTGGATGATGTTTTTATCATCTCTTAGACAAAAGAGTCTGTCAACAAGAGTATTATTCCTGCACTTCTTACCCCAAAAGAATTTGGGAAATATCCACAAATACCTACGAAGAATAACTTTTTAGCAATTATCAACACAAGCCAATTCATCAAATGTAAATCGCTCCGATTTTGGAGAAGTAACTATTCCCGATTTATAATGTCCGCCTAATATCAAAACAACAGGCATCTCACATTGGGGAATCTTAGCAATCTTTTTAAATTCCTTCTCTCTGCGAGGGGTCCGGATAAACATTTTAAAACAAGACGCAATATGATTCAAATGCAACCCCATAACAAAATTCATCGCATATAAACCGCCGTCAATCAACGCCTGATACCTCTCATAATTTCCTCCAAAATAATTGCAATTAACCGTTACACAAATGAGAACCGATGCATTATCACACCATCCTTGTGTCCCTAACTGATTATCCAACAATTTTCTTATCACATTTTTATCTCTAAAAACATGAATACGAGAAGCCTGCCTGTTACAGGCAGATGGAGTATAAGAAGCTATACGGCAAGCCTCCCTGATTTCATCATCGGTTACAGGATCATCAGAATATTCCCGGACACTAACGCGACTTGCATAGAACTCTTCTATTATCTTTTTATCGAAACAAGAAGGTTCAGATACCTTTTTAGTACCACCTATTCGGGAAGAAGATATCGATTTCTTATTTTTTCCTAAAAAATCACAAATACGATTACGGCTCTCTTCATCACGAGTGGCATATGGACTCTTAAGATACTCAGCAAGAATATTAATTGCTACAATACAAACTTTATTAAGACCGTATTGTTCAATATGTTTATCAAGTAGCCTTATTAATCTAACAGCCTTCTCCCCACCAAAAATTCTTGCCGAAGGGAAAGACATTCCCTTCTCTAACGCATGCATAACAAGCATAATCTGCGCATTCGACTTATCTTGCGTAATGACCGGATTAATTAGAGAATGCTTTATATAAAAATGAAAGTCAGCAAAAAAACAATATAAAAGTTTTGCAGAATCAACAAATTGAATGATTATTTTTTTCATATCTTAAAAAACGTCATCAGATTTTCCATTAACAAATTGTACCGTTCAGCAACGACCGTCGCCATTCTATTCCTTATTATATTTTTCAATTCTGCCCGTTGAAAATAGGCTTTTTTTATATCTAGCAATATATCCCGTTCATCTTTCACTTTCATATCTCCCATAATAGGATAATCTAATGTTTCCAAAAACAGGCCATTGAATTTACGACTATATGCCATTGGATATACCGCCACTTCTGATGAAAAAGCAGCAATAGCAGAATGCATGCGAGCCCCCATAAAAAAGTCCATTCCTGCGATATAATTCTTAGCAACAATAGGATCAAAAAAGAGTGGGGCTAAAATCAAATTTTCATTACAATATTCCTCGTAAATATCATAGGCAACAGCGTAATCATTTTCAAGTCCACGCTCTCCACCCACTACATGAGGAATCAAATGCAGTTTTACATCCTTCTTTGACAGAAAATATTCAACAATTCCTCTTATCAAACATTGATAATTCGATTTCAAACCGAACTGATTGTCCATCGTATAACCACCATTCCAAAGCAACGCAGAGATATTCAAACCGACATGGATATACTCTTTATTAAATTCTTTTTTTTCATATGGCATGAAAAAAGCAACATCAATTATCTCGGTAACATCCAGATTCGGCAATAAACTTTTGACATAATCAGCACTCTGTTTATCACGCACCATCACACATTTTGCACTTCGAACGGCGCCCATTGCCTTTTTACGAAGACCCGCATCGTTAAATGGGCCAATCGTTTGTGGTAAAATACAAAGCGGGATATTAAACTTTTTTGCCAGTTTGTATTCTGAATAAATCCACTTAAACCGCTTTTCTCCATAAATATCCGCAAAACTATCCCCCTGTCCTATATCCAAAATAAAATCAGCGTCCTTATATATTTTACGGCTGGAAAAATATTGACGAGGACGGATCATGTTTTCCAAAGCATTTCTTTTATTATAAAAAGAAATATTTTGACAACTTTTATACTTAAGTTCGACACCACCACAATGAAAGGTATGATTTTCAGTCAACCTAAATCCACTATCCGGAAGATAGAATACATGTGGGATATTACTCTTATTTAATAATTTATCTATAAGGTACATAATAGACAAACTCAGTGCAACACACCCTCGATTGCCATTATTCACTGAGCTGTTAGATAATATTATATTCATACCTTAGATTTCAAAGTTTTATATCCCGACTTAAAAATATGCAATCCATCAAGGATATACGTACGCATCCCGATATATTTTACACACCCAGCCGTTTTAAACCAGTCCTTAATTTTATTGTTCTTCAAATATTCATAGCGTAATTTCCCTGCACTATAGTAGCGTTTCAGATCAAAAATTATGTCTCCCTTTTCTGGATAATATTCGGAACAAAATTCCAAGAATCCTTTGAGATTCAAAAATCTTCGATATGCATAATAGATATATAAATCTCCTCCAAACTCCTGTTTACTCCACTCTTCTGCAATCCTAACTGTCGCACTTTGATGCTCTCTTCTTTTCACCAACACTTCGTCAAGAAAAAATAGTCCATTCTGCATTGTTGCAATCTATACATTTCGACGTGTCTGTTTGCGGATAAAGAAATCCTTCCTCGTCTTCACGCATTACGATGCAGGACGTGGGGCAGCGCTGTTCGCATGCAGCGCAGCCGCAGCACATCTCCTTCGAAGCAATGGAAATCATTTTTTGAATTTTGATGCGATGGATGAGACTTTCGAGCAGATATAGATTTTCTCGCCGGGCGTAAGTCCGAACCAGTAAACGGACATGCTTGTCGATATGGCGCAAATCAGGCAGATCGTCAGAAGGTTCCATATTCCTTCTCCCGGCTGCCAGTATGCCACGGCCAGAGGTACTGCAAGCGCAATTGCCGTTACCTTGAAAATACACCACACTACTTTACTGAAATATTCTCGCAGTGAAAGTTTAATCATTCTTTTGAGCATCAGCAGCCGGGCGAATTGGACTGTAATCTCCATGACAAAATGTACGATAAAGACGCTGTATGCAGGGAGCCCGAACCGCAAACAGAGATAGGAAATCGGCAGGATCAGCAGCAGCAACCCTCCGACGACACTTTGGTATAGTTTGATCTTGCCGGTGGCGGAAGCGGCTGTAATCAACGGATTGGAGACGGCATACACCCATGTCGTGCATAACATGATCCGCAGGAATACGACTGTGTGGTCCGGGACGATTTTCAGCCAGAGCGTCAGTATCGCTTTTGTCTCGATAAGGACGGGAAGCGATAACAGCAGCAGCAGGAAAAATGAAAATTTGGCGCTCCGGAAAATCAGGCCATGCATGTATTCCATATCGCCGGTCGCGTATGATTTGGTTATTTGCGGGTTGAGGGCCGTCTGGAAGTTGCTGCTGAATTGACCGATGGCGGTTTGGGCCTGCACGGCGATACCTCTGGCAGCGTTGACAACCGGACCGAAGAACATATTCAGCAGCAGGTTCAACCCCTGTGTAAATGTGATGGCCGCCAGACTGCCGAACATATTCCAACTGGCAAATCCTGTCATTTCCTTGAATAACCCCTTGTCCCAGCTCCAGCGATATTTTGTTTCGTTGAAATGCCGGTTGCAATACCAGCTGTAACATAGACGTATGAGGAACTGGACAATAACGATTAACACGGCGTACAATATCAGTTTGTCGGTGTGAAAATACCGAAGGAAACAGACGATCAGCAATTTCAAAGAGACTTCGATAATCGATATGTAGGCGAATGCGCTCATTCTTTCATGGGCGATGATGGCCGCATTATACGGTACGCTCATGATCATGATCACCGATGCCGCTACCGAGCACTGGAATACCCAGAAAGCGGCATTCATGCGGTCGGCCGGAATCTGCATTTTGTTCCATAAGAACCAAAGCCCGACCGTTTCCGCCAGCACTATTATCAGAAAGGATATGATGCCATGTATTGAAAGGCTGGTCGAAAAAACCTTTGTCAGTTGCGCCCGATTGTTCTGTCCCAGCTCAAAGGTCAGGTACCGCTGTGTCGCAGAGGTCATGGATCCGTTGATGAATCCGAACATGGCGACGATTCCGCCCACGACATTGTAGATGCCGAAGTCCTCCACCCCCAGAATGTTCAATACCACCCGGCTGGTGTAGAGACTTACAGCCATGGTAACAAGCATCCGGAAGTAGAGCAGAAGTGTATTCTTTGCTATTCGTTTGTTGTTAGAGCTTATTTCCTGCATTTCGGAGCCGATGTTCATCCGTTAAGCGCCATATCTACCTCTCCTTATACATGCTCTGATAGTATTGCTGGTACTCGCCTGAGGTAATGTCGTCCATCCATTTTTGGTTCTGGAGGTACCAGCGGACGGTCTTTTCGATCCCCTCCTCGAACTGCAGGCTGGGCTGCCAGCCCAGCTCGCGCTTGAGTTTGCGCGAGTCGATGGCGTATCTCAGGTCGTGGCCCGCGCGGTCGGCGACATACGTGATCAGCTTTTCCGAAGCGCCTTCGGGATTGCCCAGCAGCCGGTCCACGGTTTTGACGATCACCCGTATCAGGTCGATGTTCTTCCATTCGTTGAAGCCCCCGATGTTATACGTATCGGCGACCTTACCCCTGTGGAAGATCACGTCGATGGCCCGCGCATGGTCTTCGACATACAGCCAGTCGCGCACGTTCTCGCCACGGCCGTACACGGGCAGCGGCTTTCGGTGGCGGATGTTGTTGATGAACAGCGGAATGAGCTTCTCCGGAAACTGGTAGGGCCCGTAGTTGTTCGAGCAGTTGGTCACCAGCGTCGGCATCCCGTACGTGTCGTGGTAAGCTCGCACGAAGTGGTCGGACGAGGCTTTCGAAGCCGAGTAGGGGCTGTGCGGCGCGTACTTCGTCTCTTCGGTGAAGAACTCCTCGCCGAAGGGCCCGCCGCCGCTCTCCCCGCCCGCAGCATCTCCCTCGGGACGGGTCAGCTCCAGCGCCCCGTACACCTCGTCGGTGGAGATGTGGTAGAACAATTTGCCCTCCCACTTGCCGTCCCAGTATTCCCGTGCCGCCTCGAGCAGCGAGAGCGTGCCCAGGACGTTCGTCCGCGCGAAGGTGAACGGATCCCTGATCGAGCGGTCGACATGGCTTTCGGCCGCAAGGTGGATGACCCCGTCGATGTCATACTGCCCGAACAGCGCCCGCAGCATATCCAGGTCGCAGATGTCACCCTTCTCGAACACGTAGTTCGGGGAATCCTCGATGTCCCGCAGGTTGGCAAGGTTCCCCGCGTAGGTCAGTTTGTCCAGGTTCACGATCCGGTAATCCGGGTATTTCGTCACGAACAGGCGTACTACGTGCGAGCCGATAAAGCCCGCGCCGCCCGTAATCAGGATGGTGCGTTTTGGTGCCATTATCTCGTATCTTATATTTGATTTTCTCGTTCGGAATAAGTTTCCACCATTTCAGCAAACCGGGAAGACCAGGCCGGCCAGCTCAATTTTTCTTTATATAATCTCCTTGCATTTTCAGACAATCCGGAAAATTCCTGCTTGCATATGCACTCCTTTATCTTGTTGGCAAAATCGGCTCCCGTACCTGTCAGGGGAAGCCTGTATCCGTTCACGCCGTTCACGACATAATTAGCTATTCCGCCGGTATCGGTCGTGAAAACGGGGATTCCGTAAGCCGCAGCCTCGCAATACACGATGGCAGAGCATTCCGCGCGTGTCGGCAACAACAGAATATCGGCTTGCTGCCAAAGTTGCACATACTGGTGATATTGTTCGGGAATATTCTTATTCAAAAAGCCGATGTTTTTAACATGCGGATTATCCCGGTGTTTTTGAGGCAGGTCTTTAATACCTGCGACATACAGCGTCGCACGGATACCGGCGGCATTAAGCTGCATGACCGTATCTACAGCAATCTCGCCGCCTTTCCGCTCCCAGTCGACCCCGGAAAACAGTATGCGGAGCAAATACCCCCCCCCTGCAAACTCCTGTTTAACAGGAGTTTGTATCTTATTTTCATCGATATTGGCACCAAACTCTATCACATTCAGTTTAGACGCCGGAATGTGGTAATAATCCCGGGCCGAGTTACTCGCCCATTCAGAAGAATGAATAATTACCGAAGCCTTATCCAAAGCCCGCTGTTCGATGGAGTTTCCATATCTGACGCTGCATGCGGCGAGGTTCGGCCAATAATAGTCGACCATCAGTTCAAAGGTGGCATCGCTGAGGTAGAATACCGGTTTATCCGTTTCGATCCGGGACAGCACCTGGGAGCCTCCGCTGAAAAACAGCATGTCGCATCCTGCAATCAGTTTTTTATCGATGCTGTGCGCTTCCATCCGGGCAATCAGCGGGATGTGGGAGTAGACGATATTCTTTCCCGTAAGTTTTGCATACAAATGGTACAGTCCCAGGATAAACTTGGAAAAAAACGGGGTGGTATAGGGGATCCATCGCACCGTATATCCGGCCTGTTCGATCGACTCCCGGATCTTGAAAATTGTGCCGCTCCATGCCTTCCGGTCGATGAAGGGGTTTGCCTTACTGACATAGCCAAAAGTTATTTTCGCCATATCTATTGTCGTTGAAGTCGTTTCATGCAGTAGATCAAAGCCTCCCTCCAGTGCGGGATATCCATCTGGAAGGTCTCCTTGAAGCGGGTCTTGTCCAGCACCGAGTAGGCCGGGCGGGTGGCCTTCGTGGGGTATTCCGACGTGTGGCAGGGGATGATGCGGCATATGTCATGTCCCGCGGCCGCGGCGATCTCCACCGCGAAGTCGTACCACGAGCACACGCCCTCGTCGGTGAAGTGGTACACCCCCTCGTTGCCCGCATAGCGCCCCGCCTCGATCAGGGAGAAGATCGCAAGCGCCAGGTCGCCGGCGTAGGTCGGAGTGCCCACCTGGTCGAAGACCACGCGCAGCGTCTCACGCTCCGAGGTCAGCCGCAGCATCGTCTTCAGAAAGTTGTTCCCGTACTCCGAATAGAGCCATGCCGTGCGCAGGATCAGGTAGCGGCACCCCGAGGCCTTCACGGCCTCCTCGCCCGCCAGCTTCGTACGCCCGTAGGCCCCCAGCGGCGAGGTCGCCATATCCTCCGTGTAGGGCCTGTGCCCCGTGCCGTCGAAGACGTAGTCCGTCGAGACGTGGATCAGCGTCGCCCCCGTCTCCTTGGCCGCTGCCGCGAGGTATGCCGCGGCCTTGTGGTTGAGCAGGTCGGCTGTCGGTTCATCCTCCTCGGCCTTCTCCACGTTCGTGTAGGCCGCACAGTTGACGATCACGTCGATACGCTGTTCCTTGACCGTTTGAAGCACCGCCCCGGCGTCGGTGATGTCCAGCTCCGCGACGTCGGTGGCCAGGTAGTTGTTGGGCGATACGCTCCCAAGCTGCCGCAAGGAGCTCCCCAGCTGCCCCCGGGCGCCCGTAATCAGGATATTAAGCATAGTAGTCCGTATTGTAGTCGAACAGTTCCGCGGCCTCCGCCAGCCGCGGGTGGCCGCTGTCCTTGGGCGAGAGGACGACATCCCCCGGCGCCAGGCGCCAGTCGATGCCCAGCGCGGGGTCGTCCCACGCGATGGCGCCCTCCGATTCGGGGGCATAGAGGTTGTCGCACTTGTATTGGAATACAGCCTCGTCGCTCAGCACCGAGAAGCCGTGCGCGAAGCCCCGCGGCACGAAGAACTGCCGTTTGTTGTCCCCCGAGAGCTCCACGGAGACGTGCCGCCCGAACGTGGGCGAGCCCCGGCGGATGTCCACAGCGACGTCCAGCACGCGGCCCCGGACAACGCGCACCAGTTTCGACTGTGCATGCGCCCCCCGCTGGAAGTGAAGCCCGCGAAGAACGCCGTACTTCGACATCGACTCGTTGTCCTGCACGAACCGCACGGGGCGTACGAGCCTGCCGAAGGACTGCTCAGAATAGCTCTCGAAGAAATAACCCCGAGCGTCCCCGAACACCTCGGGTTCGAGGATGACCACTCCTTCTATTTCGGTAGGGATGACTTTCATGGCTTTAGCGTCGGTTTTCGTCGGTGAGTTTCAACAGGTACTGCCCGTACTGGTTCCTGAGCATCGGCTGCGCCAACTCCCGGAGCTTAGCGGCCGTGATCCAGCCGTTATGGTAGGCGATGCCCTCCAGGCAGGCGATCTTGAGACCCTGGCGTTTCTCGATGACCTCCACGAAGATCGAGGCTTCGGCCAGAGAGTCGTGTGTGCCCGTGTCCAGCCACGCGAAGCCGCGCTGAAGCGTCTGCACCTTCAGCTCGCCGCGCTGCAGGAAACACTGGTTCACGCTCGTGATCTCAAGCTCCCCGCGCGCCGAGGGTTTGATACCCCGGGCCACATCCACGACCTTGTTGGGGTAGAAATAAAGACCCACCACCGCGTAGTTCGATTTCGGGTGCGCCGGTTTCTCCTCGATCGACAGGCAGTTGCCCGCAGCGTCGAACTCCGCGACCCCGTAGCGCTGAGGATCGTCGACCCGGTAGCCGAAGACCGTAGCCTTGCCATCCTCCTCGGCCGTGCGTACCGCCTCGCGAAGAAGGCCCGTGAAGCCCGAGCCGTGGAAGATGTTGTCGCCCAGAACCAGACACACGGAGTCATTGCCGATGAAATCCGAGCCGATCAGGAAAGCCTGGGCAAGACCGTCCGGGGACGGCTGCTCGGCATAGCTGATGCGAACCCCGTAGTCGGAGCCGTCGCCCAGCAGACGACGGAAACCGCCCAGATCCTCTGGCGTAGAGATCAGGAGAATATCGCGGATACCAGCCAGAAACAACGCCGATAAGGGGTAGTAGACCATCGGCTTGTCGTAAACAGGCAACAACTGCTTGCTGACGCCCTTCGTGATCGGGTACAAACGCGTTCCGCTGCCACCCGCCAAGATGATGCCTTTCATTTATCAGTAAGTTAAATCTATTTTTAGAAATGCGTCCCGAACATACAGGGTCGCGAACAAAAAATCAAACCTTATCCATGACCTGCTGCAACCAGAAAAAAATTCCGGTACGGCTGATATGGGTCTTGTACCCCAGCCGACGGATAATGCCCATGAATTTCGTGTCGCGGCGGATATGCCATTGCATGAAATGATACAACCCGAACGTGGCCAAAAGGCTCATGCCGACGACCGCATACAGTTGAACGGCGATTGAAAAACCGGCCGCTTCGAACGCCCACCAGCATAATACGACCGCCGTATTCAATCCCAAGATAGCCAATGTCGTCGCGACATGGGAACAACCCATGTCGATGAACATATGGTGCAGGTGGGTCTTGTCGGGACGGAATGGCGACGAGCCCTTCAGCATACGCGTCGACATCACGCGCAGCGTATCGAACACGGGAACCGACAACACCGCCAGCGTGAACGGTACAAGCCCGACATTGGGGTCGACAAAGGCTGCGACCCGCGAACCGGATTGCAGGATGGCAATTACGAAGACGGACATGACGGTGCCCATGACCAACGTCCCGCCGTCGCCGATGAACATCTTAGAGGATTTACCAAAAACATTGTGCAGGAAGAAGGGAATCAGGGCCCCGACCGAAACTACCGCCAGGATCGTCATCACCTCTTCGCCGGCGAGATGGAAAAGTATGCCGAAGATGGTGCAGGCCATGATACAATAGCCCGAAGAAAGACCGTTTACGCCGTCCATCAGGTTGATGGCGTTGATAATGCCAACGGTGGCAAAAACAGTCAGCGGCACGGCATACCAGGAAGAGATCGGCCCGATGCCCCACAAACCGCGGAAGTCGTTTATGCAATAGCCGCCGACAAAGACCAGCAGCAGCACGACGACGATCTCGATCAAAAACCGCAGGGAAGGGGAAAGGTTCAGAATATCGTCCATCGTGCCGGTATAGAGCATCGCCATCATGGCCATGATTACGACAGGCAGTCCGGAGCAGTCCACGACAGCACTCATGCTCCCGATAGCGATCACGACCCCGAAGAAAACGGCGACGCCGCCCAGGACAGGAACCGGCGTACGTTGCAATTTACGGGCATCCGGATTATCGACAATGTTTTTCAACAGCGCGATTTTCACCAGTTTAGGGTGGATCCAGCCGACTAAGAAAAGGGCTATAAAGAAAGGAATGATGACTGTGTAGCAAAGAGGCGTTGTCATACTGATTCATTTTATTATCCGGAAAAGGAAGAGGTTTTACATCGACAGCAATCAAATGGAAAATTCAACAGGCTTTATCATTTATGCGATATGCCGTTCCATTTCAGCCTCCAGTCGCGCCCCGATACTTTCGGCAATACAATGTATGACATAAGAAGTGCAATAATACCATGCGTCGCCGCGCACGGGCAGCGTCAGGCTGTAATCGTACATGAACCGGGCGATCCGCCACGCTGCGGGTTTATCGACAGGGAGGGCATTGCCCTGCAATGCGACCTCGTACATCCGCCCCAGCGTACAGAGGTACCCCTCGTCGAAATTCAGGGGGTCGGCAGGGACGCATACGCACCTGCGGTAATACCCCGCCGCCCGCCTTGTCGCGGTATCGTTCCCCAAGTCGGGAAACATCCAGGCAACCCGGTTCATCACCCCGATACGTTCCAATGCGACCTCGGACGACACCCCCGGCCAGCAGCCGTCAGCATCCAGGGCGGATGTCCAGCCGGCCAACTGCCGTTTCAGGAACAGCAGGTATTCGTCATCGGCAGCCGGCGCGGGATAGAGCAGGTCGGCCGCGCACATGCAGACGCCCGTCTGCTGAAACAGACCGTTTTCCGGTCGGGCACCGACGACACCCATAAAATCCCGTACAAGAGCGTCCGCAGCCCGGTAACAACAGTTCTTCTTCCGCAGATCGGCGGGAAATACCGTTTTGCAGGCAAGCGAATACATGGCATGTACCATCCGGCTACGGATCGCTGTATCGGGCTCGTGTTCAGAGCGTTCAGACAGCACCCAGAACAAGCTATCAATTCTGTTGCGGAAGGTTTCCTCCGTACCGAATTCCCCGGCAGGCGCCACGGACGACACCAATTCATAGCCCGCGACAAAAGCCCTTGCCAACGACACCAGGCGCACGTTCGTCGCTTGGGCGGGATCGGCATCCAGCAGCAACGGCAGCATTTTTTTCAGGTAATTCGGTGTCATGTCAGTAATTTATCGGAACCGGAACAGTTCTTTTTGCAGGCTTATAGTGCCAAGGATCATATTTTTTCGACCAACGCGGACGGAATGGAAGCGGTAGCGACCGCCGTGATGCCGTCGATCTTGACGACGACACGTCTGTCCCGGGTGTTTTTCACCCGCATGAACGTGCCTTCGACACCCATGAATACGCCGTCCTTAATCCTCACCTTGTCGCCTTTCGACAATGCGACCTCTTCGGGCGAAAGGAAAATCACCGGTTCGTCGATATTGGCGGCCACGGCAATAAAATTGCGCATCTGGGACTCGGGCACGGTCATAATCTGGTTCTCGCCGTTTTGCTGATGCATCACATAGCGCAGAATCGGCAGCCTGAATGTCTTCAGGTCGTCGATAACTTCACGCGTGGAACGGACGAAAATATAGTTGTGCACCGCAACTTCCCGTACCCGGGAAAACCGGCCCTTGGAATCCCGGCGGCGTACGACCCTTACCGGCACGAAATTCTCGATATCCAGTTTGTCGAGATACTCCTTGGTAGAGAGTTCGCGCTGATAGGTAACCCGAAGCACATACCATTTGGTATCTGTATCCTGACAGTCCATTATTGCGATCCGTTAAGTCGGTATTCGGCACCCGAAAAGGGCGTATAGTTGAGAAAAAAAAGCGTTCCATGGGGACATCGAAAACCTCGTAAAACCAAGATTTTCAATCAATTGCGCGCCTCCCATAAGAACACTTCCGTATTTTAAAGTGCGGTCTCTATATAAGAGACCTTCATAACTTTTGCAAAAGTACTAAAAATAAAGCATATGCCCAAATTTTTTAAATCATATTTTTGTTCCCGGCATCGCTTGTCGATGCGAAAATAAGTTGATTATCAAAAACTTACCATCTTTGACCCGATTGTCTGCACGAATTGTTCGCCAAGTGGATGAATTCAGTGCTCTTTTAATCCGACTTTGGGTATTTGCAGACAATAATCGAACAAGGTCGGTAAAAATAACTTTTATTATATGTTATATAATTGATTATCAGATAGTAATCAAGACAAACCTATCTCTTATATAGAGACCTTACACGTATAAGGATGCTATCAGGCTCCGGTTCGCCTGGTCGATAACGGAGTTTTCGAGCGAGGCCAGGTAAATCTGCGTGGTTTTTTCCGAAGCATGTCCCATTCCCGCACTGATGACCGACAACGGAATGTTATGGTTCCGGGCTGCGGTCGCCCACGTATGCCGCGAGGTATAGGAGGAGAGCGGGACTTCGAGCCCCAGCAAACCGGACAGCTTTTTCAACCGACGATTATAATAGTCAAGGGCCGTACGGTATTGGGAAAACGCCCTGACCGGATCGTCCGAACTGAGCAGCGGAAAAACATAGCCGGATATGCGCCCTGCACCGGCATAGCGCCCGATAAGCTTCGCGATGCAGGGCTCGATACGGATAACGAGGCGCTGCCCGGTCTTGCGGCGAACATAACGGATCGTATCCCCGACGATATCCTGATTCCTCAGGAAGGCAATGTCCACGAACGCCATCCCGCGCGTGCAATAACTGAAAATAAAAATATCCCGGGCCAATGCCAGGGACGGGGAGTGTGTCAGATCCAGCTGCCGGAGCCGCACGACGACATCCTCGCCGACGGCACGCTTGCAGGTCTGGTCGACACCGGTGTACACATGCCGGAAAGGATCGGCCTGTGGCACGACATCCTCCTTCACGGCCCTATTATAAACCGCACGCAATATCCGCATATAAAACGAGACGGTATTGCGGACAACGCCCCGGCGCCGGAGCCAGTCGTCATACTGCCCCACAAGCCGTTCATCGACGAGCGAAAAGGGAATATCCCGTCCGCCCAGGAAATCGGAGAAACTCCCGAGTGTCCGCCGGTAGTTGCGCGCCGTCCCCAACTTTCCGTTCGCCTCGAGCCTTGCGGCCTGCGTTTCGACATAGGCGAGCACGGTGCTCCGCCGGGACTTGCGGAACCGATCGACCACATCGCTGAGCGAGTATCCTTCCCGCCGGAATTCAAGATCCCGGATGATCGTATGCAACAGACACAAATCACGGTCGATCCGCTGCTGCACGGACAGCAACGCATGGGCTTCGCCCGAAAGGGGCGTGATGACACACCCGCGCCTTGCATCCCACTGCCGGGGCTGGAGACGCATGGAGGTAGTTATCTGCTGCGATTTGCGCCGATGGCAAAGCTGGTAATATATTACTCCCGCTTTCCCGCCGACCGACGATTCCCTGAGCTTGACTTTTACTGTTGCCATACATTTTAGTTGTTTATGGTTAGAATTGGAATTTTCCACGCCGCCGGAGGTGCACGGATGCATGTCCCGGCGGGATCATGGCAGCAAAACTAACCATCGGACAATTTAAAAAGGCTGAAAAATATGTTATTCGGCCATAACGGCATTGCGTCCAAGGTATTCCGGACAAGAAAATCCCTCGCAGCACAAGGCACCGGCGGACGGGACACGACAGACGTGTAGGCCGCAAACCGGACAGGCAGGACAGAGCAGGCCACAGACAAACGGAGCCGGCAGGACACGGCGGACAGGACAGCGAACGCACGGAAAGGACGGACGGATCGACAGATCGACGGGGCAGGGTTGGCGGACGGCAAACGACAGACGAGCATTACAGCCCGGCCGGAAGCATGAAAAGCCCCCGGAACTTCGGTTCCGGGGGCTATGGAAAGGCATCTGCCGGGGATTATCCCAGCATCGGTTTCAGCACGCCGAACAGCACGAGCGCGATGAGGAACGTAACGACGATATTGAAAGCCTGGGCGGCGAGGAACGCCCACAGCAGATTGCGGTTCTCCCGGGAAACGATATCCTTGAGGCGCGTATCGAGCCCCACGCAGACGAAGGCCAGCGAGAAAAATACCGTCGAGAACATTTTGGCGACCCCCGGCTCGGCAAGTTTGCCCCTGGCATCGGCCGTGAAAAGGCCGTTTCCCTGCAATACACTGAATACCAGCGATGCGGCAACGAAGCCGATGATGAATTTCGGGAATTTCTCCCACACGATCCCCAGCGACGGGGCCTGCCCGGCCTTATCGCCGCGGCGCGTCGAGAGGTAAAGCGCGATGAAGAACGCCACCACGCCGATCAGTACGTTCTGCGCAGCCTTGATGATGACGGCATGCTGGTTGGCCACTTCGCCCACGATCATGCTCGATGCGGCGACACCCGACGTAGTGTCGATCGTACCGCCGATCCACGCCCCGGCGACCTCCTGCACGACATGCGGATCGTCGAAAATATGCGGCAGGATCGCATGCGCCAACCACGGCATCAGATAGATCATCGGCACGACGACGATCAGCACCAGCGAAACGATGTACGAAAGTTTCC
>ERZ857693.1735-NODE-1735-length-25093-cov-5.337487_pt1 | contig 25093 bp, 35 predicted proteins | sample MGYA00519765_ERZ857693 | MGnify/ENA primary metagenome ERZ857693 (study PRJEB31778, sample SAMEA3449354) | human gut metagenome | biome: human gut; feature: human-associated habitat; material: faeces | place: United Kingdom | collected 2010/2012 ... | reverse complement strand
GAAACTGTCAACTTCTGGTTTTAACTGTGCATCTTCAATGCTCTTAATAATATCTTTCATGTGTGACCTCCTATATATTCTCGGTGTTCTTAATACCTAAACGTAAAAGCGGACCACCTTTTTTCACAACTTTTTAATAATAACATACTATTCCGACTCATGCAAGCCTTTTTTTAGCTTTTTTAAATACTTTTCATCTTCTTTAGATAAAATGGCTGTTTCAATAAGATCAGGCCGTCTTTCTAATGTCCTTTTTAACGACTGTTCTCTTCTCCACTTATCTATATTCCCATGATGTCCAGAAAGAAGTACATCTGGTACCTTTCTTCCTCGAAATTCTACCGGACGGGTATACTGGGGATGTTCTAAAAGATTGTCATGGAACGATTCAAACTCTGCAGATTCCTCATTATTAAGGACACCAGGTACAAGACGGGAAACCGCATCAATCATAACCATTGCCGGAAGTTCTCCCCCCGTAAGCACATAGTCACCGATAGACACATAGTCTGTAACGATTTCTTCCAAAATTCTCTCATCTACTCCCTCATAATGCCCACATAGAAAAATCAGATCTTCTTCTTTCGAAAATTCTTCTGCCATTGACTGGTTAAATACGGATCCCTGCGGTGTCACATAAACCACCCGTGGCTTTTTCTCCATGTTCTGAGTCACATCCTCATAAGCAAGATAAATCGGCTCTGGCTGCATCACCATTCCCGCTCCTCCGCCATAAGGATAGTCATCTACATGTTTATGCTTATCTTTGGAATAATCCCGGATATTTACCGCACTCAGATGAATATATCCATTCTGTAACGCTCTTCCGGTTACACTCGTATGAAGCCCTGCCTCAATCATATCCGGAAACAGAGTGAGTACATGGAAATTCATTAGTCCACCAGCCCTTTCAGCATATGAACCAAAATAATTTTCTCATCCATATCCACATCAAGAATACAATCTTTGATTGCCGGAAGAAGTACATGACCTCCATCGGATGTTTTTACTTCGTACACGTCATTCGCACCAGTCTCTATAACATCAACAAGCTCACCGATCGTTACACCACTTTCGTCAACAATCGTAAGGCCCAGCAAATCTGCAACGTAGTATTCATCCTCTTCTAATGGAACAGCATTCTCTCTCGTAACTTTAAGAGGACATCTCTTATACTTTTCTACGTCATTAATATCATCCAGTCCTTCAAACTTTACAAAAACAAACTGTTTGAAAAACTTACAATACTGCACCTTCTTCTCAATTAGTTCCTTACCTGTGTCAATAAGGACCGTATCTAAGTCGAGGAATCTTTCTTTATCATCTGTTGTTGGAAAAACTTTGACTTCACCTTTCAGTCCATGTGTTCCCGTAATAATACCAATCTGAAATAAATCTTCCATACCTTATTATCTCCATTCTGCCGTTGAATTCTTCTCTGTATAGAAAAAAATGTTACCTGCTCAAATATTTACAGGTAACATTTCAAATGCCTATTACTGTGCGATATCAACTATCACTTTTTTATCATCGCGGGATGCCGCTGCCTTTACAACAGTACGGATTGCCTTTGCAATACGTCCCTGTTTGCCAATTACTTTGCCCATATCATCTGGAGCAACATGTAATTCTAAGATAATGGAGTTCTCTGTCTCCTTCTCTGTGACAACAACTTCGTCCGGATGATCAACGAGAGAAACTGCTATAACTCTTACTAATTCTTTCATTATATTAGCCTCCAGTTATTATTTCTCGATACCGGCATTCTTTAATAATCTTGCAACTGTGTCTGTTGGCTGAGCTCCTTTAGAAAGCCAGTCTTTAGCTGCTTCTTCATCGATATTAACTACGCATGGTTCCTGGTTAGGATCGTATAAACCGATTTCGTCGATGTTTCTTCCATCTCTTGGAGATCTTGCATCTGCAACTACAATTCTATAGATAGGATTTCTCTTTTTACCCATTCTTTTTAATCTCATTTTTACTGCCATGTGATTCACCTCTTTCATAATATTTGTGTATAATTCATTCATCTATATTGGAACCGGTTACCCGGATACCATCGTTAATTAAACTTTTTAAATTTATATTTAAAATGGAAGCTTCATTCCACCAAGGTTAAATCCGCCTTTTCTGCGGCCACCCTTTCCCATCATTCCATTCATCTGCTTCATCATCTTACGTGACTGCTCAAACTGTTTACAAAGCTTATTCACATCCTGAAGCTTTACACCAGCTCCTGCTGCAATTCTCTTCTTCCTAGAAGGGTTCAAAATACTTGGGTTTGCTCTCTCTTCCGGTGTCATAGAATAAATGATTGCTTCAATGCTGTCCATCGCTCCATCATCTATGTCTACATTCTTAAGCTGGCTTCCTACACCTGGAATCATCGAAAGGATATCTGTAAGACCACCCATCTTCTTAATCTGCTGCATCTGAGAAAGGAAATCATCAAAGCCAAACTCTGCTTTTCGAAGCTTCTGCTCTAACTTTCTTGCTTCTTCCTCATCTACTGCATTCTCCGCCTTCTCAATAAGAGTAAATACATCTCCCATTCCAAGAATACGGCTTGTCATTCGTTCTGGATAAAACTGCTGTAAATCTTCGAGTTTCTCACCCATACCTACATATAATATCGGCTTACCTGTTACCGCGCGGATAGAAAGTGCCGCACCACCTCTGGTATCACCGTCAAGCTTAGTTAAGATGACGCCGTCGATGCCAACCTTCTCTTCAAAAGTCTTCGCTACATTCACTGCATCCTGACCTGTCATAGCATCTACAACTAATACAGTCTGTGTCACATCAACGTTCGCTTTTATATTCTGCAGCTCCTCCATCATAGACTCATCTACATGAAGACGACCCGCAGTATCCAAAATAACAATATTATTGTCATTCTCTCTGGCATGCTCAATAGAAGCCTTGGCAATATCTACAGGATTCTGCTTATCTCCCATAGTAAACACAGGTACTCCCTGCTTTGCACCATTCACTTCCAACTGCTTGATCGCTGCCGGACGATATACGTCACAGGCAACTAATAAAGGCTTTTTCCCCTTTTTCTTAAGCTGTCCGGCAATCTTTGCACAGGTTGTTGTCTTACCTGCACCCTGAAGACCTGCCATAAGAAAAACGGTTATCTCATTCCCCGGCCTAATTACCAGTTCTGTCATCTCGGAACCCATTAAAGATTCCATCTCTTCTTTTACAATCTTTATTACCATCTGACCTGGATTAAGTCCAGTCAGAACATCCTGTCCTATCGCTCTGTCAGTTACTGTCTTGACAAAGGATTTTACTACACGGAAGTTAACATCCGCTTCCAACAAGGCTCTCTTTACTTCCTTCATCGCTTCCTTTACGTCAGCTTCTGTCAGACGGCCCTTGCTTCTTAAATTCTTAAAAACATTCTGTAATTTATCCGTAAGGCTCTCAAATGCCATAACAAAATCTCCCTGCTCTTAATACTCTTCCAGTATCTTACTGGACAGTTCTGCAATCTGTGCAATCTTCTCTCTGACAACGGACTTATCATCACACTCCGCAATCTCTTCTGCACATGTATGAATGGAAGCTACTGTCTTCTTTACTTTTTGAAAATGCTCTACCAAATGAAGACGATTCTCGTAATCTGTAAGAATCTTCTCACATCTCTTAATCAAATCATGCGCACCCTGCCGGCTGATTCCTCGAATTGATGCAATCTCTGTTGGAGATAAATCATTCTGAATGTATTCACCATAAACATCTTTCTGGTGCTGTGTCAGCAATTCACCATAAAAATCAAAAAGTAATGACTTCTCTACTATTCTATCCAATAGTCTCTCACCTCATGTCATGTAAAGTAGTTTTGCTTTACAGTTGGCTATTATATACGACACAAATATTTTTGTCAAGTACTTTTCCTTGCTTTTTTGTGAATTTCTGATTTCCTGCAAACCAATGGACAAAGCACTGACGAAACTCGAATCTCAATATGCCCTATTTGAGACTTTAGTCACGGCGCGTTGAATGCCCGCTTAAAATGCTCGCGGCCAACTTTTACTCCAGCAGTCACTGTCAGAAGCATCGAAAGCCAATACCTCCTATTTGTGGTCTCGAAGCAAGTGTTGGGTACGAGTGCTTTAAGTGAGCATCCAACATGCCGCGACTAAAGTCACAAATAGGAAGTATTGGCTTTCAATGGTTCGTCAGCTTTGCCTGCGCGGCAAATTAGAAATTCTCAGCCTTAATCTGGAAGTAAGCCTGTGGATGAGCACATACAGGACATACATCCGGAGCTTTCTTTCCGATGCAGATATGGCCACAGTTAGCACACTGCCAAATGGTATCTCCATCTCTTGAGAATACGATTTCTTTCTTTACGTTATCAAGAAGTTTTAAATATCTTGCTTCATGTTCCTTTTCAATGGCGCCAACACCTTCGAACTTCTCCGCAATATCATCAAAACCTTCTTCTCTTGCTTCTTTTGCAAAAGTTGCATACATATCTGTCCACTCATAGTTCTCACCTTCTGCTGCTGCCTGAAGATTCTCGATCGTAGAGCGGATTGCTCCTCCTTCAAGGAGTTTAAACCACATCTTTGCATGTTCTTTCTCATTATTAGCTGTTTCTTCAAAAATATTTGCAATCTGAACATATCCTTCTTTTTTTGCCTTACTTGCAAAATAAGAATACTTGTTTCTTGCCTGAGATTCTCCTGCAAAAGCTGTCATTAAATTCTGTTCTGTTTTTGTTCCTTTTAATTCTGGCATAATAAACCCCTTTCTTATATTAAATCATATTTATTAATCCCATTATTACATGATGTCACGAATTACCGTAATTCTGAAACATTATATTATAGTAACTTATAAAAGATATAACTACTGCTAAATCAATAACAGTAACTCTTACTGTTTATATAATATCTTATTAATAAATAATTGTCAAGAAAAAATGATTATTTTTTCTCGTTTTTATCTTTTACGATTCGATAGATAAACATATAGGCATAAATCAATAACGGTAACGCAAGCATCGTAAACAAAGATGCCATAAAATACGGACTCCCTGTAATCGCACAATATAATGTAACAAAAACCATCGCGATTAAAAAGATTACCATCAACAATGCTACTATTCTTTTTACTTTTTTCATAACAATTCCTTTTTAACAATCCTCTCTTAAATGTTTTAAGTGCTCTTTGATATGATTTTCATAACCATTTTCTGTAGGAATATAAAATTGTTCCTCTTTTACCTCATCTGGAAGATACTGTTGTTTTACATAGTTTTCCGGATAATCATGTGCATATTTATAACCAATTCCATGTCCTAATTTTTTCGCCCCTCCATAATGAGCATCTCTTAAATACGGCGGAACCTGCCCTGTGTTCTGGCTCCGTACCATAGATAACGCCTTATCTATTGCCATGATACACGCATTACTTTTTGGTGCACTTGCCACATAGGCTGCCGCCTGCGACAACAAAATTCTAGCTTCCGGCATACCAATCCGCTCTACCCCCTGAGAAGCTGCTACCGCAACTACTAATGCCTGCGGATCTGCATTGCCTACATCTTCCGATGCGCATATCATGATTCTCCGGGCAATAAACTTTGGATCTTCGCCCGCATCAAGCATGCGTGCCAGATAAAACACTGCCGCATCCGGATCTGTTCCTCTCATACTTTTTATAAATGCAGAAATTGTATCATAATGATTATCGCCATCCCTGTCATAGTTCACTGCTTTTCTTTGAATACATTCTTCCGCTGCTGCCAGATCAATTAATATCCTTCCATTCTCATCAGGCTCCGTAGTCAATATGCCAAGCTCTACTGCATTAAGCGCTCTTCTTGCATCTCCCCCTGCCATCTGTGCAATAAACTGTGCCGCTTCCTCTGTGATTTCCGCACCATACGCTCCCATTCCTCTTTCATTATCTTCCACTGCAGTTTTCACTAATTTACAAATATCTTTCTGTGACAATGGTTCCAGATGAAAAATCTGAGAACGGGAAAGCAGGGCACTATTCACTTCAAAATACGGATTCTCTGTTGTTGCTCCAATCAAAATCACCGTACCGTCTTCCACAAACGGCAACAGATAATCCTGCTGTGCCTTATTAAAACGATGAATCTCATCGATAAATAATATCGTTTTCTTACCATACATACCAAATGCATCTTTAGCCTGAGATACTGCCTGTTCCATATCCTTCTTACCCGAAGTAGTTGCATTCATCTGCACAAAATCTGCACTCGTCGTATTCGCGATTACTTTTGCTAATGTTGTCTTTCCTGTTCCAGGAGGACCATAAAAAATCAGTGAGCTAATCTTATCTGCCTTAATCGCACGATATAAAAGTTTATCTTTTCCTATAATATGCTGCTGTCCTACAACTTCATCAAGATTTTTAGGACGCATTCTCACCGCAAGAGGCGATTCTTCCTTTTTCCTCTGCATACTCATATATTCAAATAAGTCCATTCTTTTGCCTCTGTTTATTTATTTCCTTCCTTGTTGTCTTCTCTAGTTACACAATCACTTGTCCTGTCTCTGCTTTTTCTACCCTTGTTATTTCACACTTTTTACGGATGCCGGTTCTCCTTCAACCAAAATGCTTGCATTTAACTTTCGTATAATTGCATAGCCATCTTCCAGATCAACTACACTATAACATCCCTGTTCAAATACAAAGTTCCAGTATCCATCCAGCGGCAGCTTCAGCATCGCCGCCAAAAGATGTCCAAGTGTCCCCTTATGTGCCACAATAAGCATCTTTTCTCCCTTAGATTCTCTTCCTGACGGAATGTCCCTTAAAAAATCTTCTGCCCTGCTACGCACATCTGCAAAGCTTTCTCCTTTTGGAATCCTGTATGTAGAAAATTCTTCGTTCCAGGCATCCAACTCTTTTGGATAGGTATTCTGGATTTCTTTATAAGTCATCCCCTCAAATATACCAAAATCCTGTTCCATAAGGCGTCGATCACCAAAGATCTCCTGCTCTCGCTCTTCCATCACAATCTGTGCTGTATTATATGCACGAACTAATGGACTTGCTACTATATAATCAAAAGAAACTTCTTTTAAGATTTCTTTTAAATATCTTGCTTGGGAAATCCCTTTTTCAGAAAGAACGGCATCTGTTCTTCCATAATAACACCCCTTCACATTCAGTGCAGTTTCTCCATGTCGAATCAAATAAAGTCTCATTATCATTTCCTCAAGTTTCTATTTTATATTCATCTTCTATTCTTTGTTTATTATACAAAAAAAGCCGTTGCAAATCAATTACTGCAACGGCATCATCCCATGTATTTTTAAAGCCTCACAACATTTGAAGCCTGCGGTCCTTTCTCTCCCTGAACAATATCAAACTCTACCTCATTCCCTTCTTCTAATGATTTAAAGCCTGGCATATTCAGTCCTGTATAATGTACAAAGATATCTTTGCCACTCTCATCCTGTATAAACCCATACCCCTTCTGATTGTTAAACCACTTCACTCTTCCCTTAAACATCGGAATACCTCCATTATCAAACTACCTGCCTTCTCCCGGTCAGGATAGCATTATTTTAGCACAATGCTAGATACAAGTCAATATATTTTCAGATAATTATAATTATTCTACATAGTTATCTGAATTTTTATCATATTTTACATTTTTCGAGTAATATTATCTTCACAATGTCTGTATTCATACAACAGTCTGTTCATCCTCTGAATCTTTCGGTCAAATAATCCCAGTTTATATAATGTGATAATAACAACCCCCATAAGTAACGCCAGAATCATTCCCTTCATCCCGTCCAACTTATACCCACTGTAAATTAATACAAGCGTCGTCATTGAATCTAGTCCCATGCTATCAGCTATCATCTTTGGCTGCAGGAACTGTCTTGCAACCAGACACACAACATATAAAATGATAAGGAACATCGCCTGACGATAATCTCTTTGTAAAAAACAGATAAGAGTCCATGGTATCAATATCGTTCCCGTCCCTAAAATAGGCAGCAGGTCCACAATGGAAATTACTAACGCAAGTAAAAGCGCATATGGGTTACCAATAATTAAAAATCCTATCAGTAAAATCACAAAAACAATGCACATTATTTTAACCTGCGCTACGAAAAATCCACCCAGAGCAGTAAAAACTTTATCCTTAATATCCCTTGCCGTCTGTCCAATATCTTCCGGAACTACCTTCCAGAAAAATCCCCCCAGTCTCTCTCTATCCGCAATAAAGAAATATGCTGAAATAATCATCACAATCGTTCCGATAAATCCATTCGTCAGATCTGCCGCTGCTGTTCCCATCATCTCCACTCCTTTTGGAGCAAACTTATTAATCACTCCGCCCATCTGGCTAAGAAGATTATTAAAAAAGACCTGTATCTGATTACTAAAATCGGCCGAAATTGGCGAAACTATATCTGTAAGGTTCTTACTCAACAGCTTTATGGTCGTCTTCACATATCCATAATATGCCGGCGCTCCAGAAAAAAGTTCCATTAACTCCCTTCCAAGCTTCGTTATCGCAATATATCCTAGCCCTGCAATCAGCACCAAAACCAAAATAATAATTACAGCCGAAGACCACTTTTTATTCAGCTTAATATGCTTTTCCAGAAAATCACATAACGGTGTGGCTAATAACGCCAATATCCAACTGGCTACAAATGGCCAGAAAAACCCCATCAACTTTGGAATTCCAAAAATCAAAATCATTGCCATACCAAAAAACACAAGCAATTCCATAATAATATTCAACAATATCTTCCATTTCTTCACTTTGATGTCACCTGCTCTCTAAACAAAATAAATGTAACTACAAGTATAGCACAGCCCTTTATATTTTCAACCAGATGCTTTCATCAACAGAATTTTGAAAGACTTGCACAAATATATTATGAAATTCTACACAATTCTCTTTTCCTCTGTAACTGGTACAATCTGATTCTTTTCTCTATTATAATAATATACAGAATCTGATAATATATCTCCTAGGGCAACTACTGTTCTATTCGCATCCTCTACCATAGTAAAAAGATCTGATGGATTATCAATTCTATCTGACGGCACCAGAATCACTTCATGGATACTGCTCGGCAGAATATAAAAATCTGTCTTCTTTTTCAAGGCAAATGTCTGCAATACATCATCATATAACAGTACAGATGCCCCATTCACTTCCTGTCTGTTCGTCATAATATACATAGGGATCGCCGAACGATCCATTGGCATACAAACCCCTGCTCTCTGAATCATCTCATCCATATCCACCATCTGTGCCGGAAATAGTCTCGGTGTATTCTCTCTTGCCGCTAACAAAAGCTCGTTCATAGAAATCCCCCACGCTTCCATCTCCTGATTCGTTACAAGTGCTGTAGAAATCCCTATATCATCACTATGTGCTACCCAGCGAAATGTCAGCGCGAGATCATACAACTTTAAATAAGGACAATCTTCTAAAATCTCTTCATTCTTCTTATAATTCACAAGCCGATAAATAATTCTGTCCTTTACATACTCAAACTTTTCCAACTTAAAATGATAATCCGCAACTCGTGAAATCTTCCATTCATATTCTTCTCGAATTCTGCGAATAATCTCTTCCAGACTCTCCCCTTTTAAATAATAACTATAATACTCATCCAGATAGATTGCCGGAGAAACATTCATCTCCTTACTCTTAATATACAGTCCTCTTAACTGTACCCCATTATTCTTCGTTACCATAGCAACATCTAATTCCACATCACTTTTCCAGCCTTCTAAAATATGCTCCTCTATGTATTCCTGAAACATGTCAAATGTCATCTTTATTCCTCACTTTCCATAATATATGCTTTTTTATTTATTATGGAAATATCATAACATATTTTGTAATATTTTTCCAGTATTTTTTCTATTTTTTTCTATTTATTTTATTCTATGACAGATTAGAACATTATTTTACATTTTGTTCCAATCTGTCATCTTTTCAAGAATGCCCAGATATTCTTAAATTTTAATACTCCGTAATCTTATTATCTTCTGTATAAAGATATACTTTACCAGTATCTTTATCTACGTAATAATCCCCTGTTTTTTTCCCACCATCAGCTTCATATACGTGGAACTCATATCCTTCTGCTCCTGGATTTTCACTGTTATAAGCAGTAAGTTCCTCATTTTCCTCACGAAATTCATACGAAATATCCTGATGATCTGTTTCTAGTTTATCCTTCAGATAATTTTTAGCATCTTCATACGTATCAAAAGTACCTGCCCCTAAATGACCCATAATGCCATCTCCTGTATCCTCTGTATCATTTGTATCTTCTGTCGCTTTATTATTTTCCTTTGTATTATCAGGATCTTCCACACTCCATCCAGTTGTTGCTTCCATATCCTCTCCATTTGAATTTTTCATTCCACAGCCGACAAGAGCAGACACAACCATTACCGCCAGTAACATTACCACATACATTTTTGATTTTTTCATCAATAAAACTCCTTTCTTTATTAATGTAGTCTCTGATTCTTCATTCAAGAATGCCCCGGCATTCTTGCTGCAAGCTGCGCGTCATGAAATGCATGACATACTTCTTCCGCGCATCTGATATACTTGCCTTTACAAAAAGATTCCGAGAGTACATATCGTTTTATAAATATTATCTGCACTTTTTCAAAAAATATAATTTATTTATTCCGCTTTTTTATAATTTTATAGAAAATGGTTATACTGATAAAACCAACACAGAAAGGAGTATTTATTTATGAAGTGGATTGATTATACCGCTCTAACTTTAGCTATTATTGGCGCGATTACCTGGGGATTAATCGGCATATTCCAATTTAATCTTGTCTCATTCTTTTTTGGAGAAAATAGCTGGTTTTCCCGTCTTATCTATGACCTTGTCGGCCTGTCCGGTTTATATTTACTTACCTTATTTGGTCGAATCGGACGCGACATGTAACCGTACTCTATCATTTTTTATATTCTGCTAAAAAGGCAGTATAGAAGTGAAAATTTGCGTAAACAAATTTTTCTACAGCTTCTTTACTGCCTCTTTCCTTTTTGTTATACTAATTTCAGAAGGAATATAAATTTAAAATTACACAATGTACTCTCGGAATCTTTTTGTGCTTGATTTTGTGAGAAGATTTTTTGTCAGTTATATCCAAATTTTTGAGGCGTACGCGGTGCGTACGTTGATGAAATTCGGGTGCGGCTGGCGGAAAATCAGCCACAAAATCAAGTACAAAAAGATTCCGAGAGTACATCACAATGCAGGGAGGAATTTTAATGCATTTCAAAAAGAAATTATGGTATTTTCTATCCATCCTTTCTACATTATTACTTGTCGTTCTTCCGATCAGCGGATGTAACTCTTCTTTTAATGTAGAAAGCACTACAGAAACCAGAACATACACTTCAACAATTACCAATAATTCCGATAAAAACACTTCGGACACCTCACAGTCGGACAATTCAAGCACAGCTTCTTCTAAAAAGAAACAAATCGATGAAACGGATGATTATCTTAACAAAAACGGCAGCTATACATCTAAAGAAGATGTGACAAACTACCTTATCCAGTACAGACAGCTTCCGACGAATTTCATTACAAAAAAAGAAGCAAAAAAACTGGGCTGGTCCGGCGGAAGCTTAGAAGCTTATGCCCCAGGCAAATGTATCGGTGGAGATTATTTCGGCAATTATGAACAACGATTACCTGTTGTCTCTGGAAGAACCTACCACGAGTGCGATATCGACACTTTGAATGCAAAAAGCCGCGGAGCTAAACGAATTATCTACTCAGATGACGGCCAGATTTATTATACAGATGATCACTATGAAACTTTTACTTTACTTTATGGGGATGATATACAATGACAATCACAATCGATGGATTATCCATAAAAAAGAAAGAAGATTTTTATGCGAACATAAAAACTGAACTGAATGTTCCAGAATATTTTGGAAATAATCTGGATGCTCTATATGATATTTTAACAGAACATCCAGATCGTTTACAGATTAAATTTCTTCATTACGACAGAATGTGCACGCAACTCGGAGCTCCATTCTGTCAAAAACTGTTAAAGGTGCTACAGGATGCCGACATCCTCACCATAATAAATCAGCATTAACACAATTGTAACGAATTCTAACACAGGGAGTACCGTAAGGGTACTCTCTTTCCATTTATACAGATTCACAGCAACTCTATTTATTCCAGTCAGCATGATATGCTCACTGTTTTTAAGAAACGTAAGTGGTACGCCAAAAATTTTTAATGATAATACAAACGGAAGCACCACCGCAATCGCAAGATAAATCCATATCCAGCCAGATGGAACCTTTTTAATAAGCTCATCTGTCATACCAGAAAATGTAAGTATATATAACACTAATCGATGCCAGAAATAAATCTGCAACGTTCTTTTACCTACTGTTCCTATAACCGGAATCTTACGATTTGGCACAAGGCTTATAATCGCAATTCCCATAAGAAAGGCAATCATATAGAATACCAGACGATGCACTGCCCCACAATCTTCTACATTAATAAATTCATACGCATTCCTTCCCGTAAAAAGACGTATATAAGAATACTTATCTTCGATTCTCGCTAACGTATATAAAATCATATCCGTAAGAAAAATAGCAGAAAGACACTTAATCCACAGTTTATCTAAAACCTCCTGCACTTTCTTTATATCCAAATGATATCCCACATAATAAAAAGGAAAAAATACAATAATCCTTGAAAGATAAAGAAAGCTTCCAATATTCGTATCATATCCAGCAAGGCATGCAATCATAATACTGATCGGCATAACAAACCACAGCGGTAATTCACGCAGCAAATATGTCATAAGCATAAAAGCAGCCATGGCAAACATATACCATGGAATTCCTGTATCTTCAAACCACTGAAATACCGCTTCCTGATGAAATAATAACTTGATTCCATAAATGCAAAACTTCAACGTGTAACCAATCATAATATAATATATAGGCTTATCCCATCGAAACGGATGCCTTGCACCCCACTTCTTCTGTAATAATCCTGACAAAAAAATAAAAAGCGGCATATGGAAGGAATAAATAAAAAGAGAAAGGCTTTTCATTGTATTCGATATTGGTGCATACTGATTCACAAAATGTCCTATAACAACCATAACAATTAAAAAACACTTCAGATTGTCCCACTTATAAATGCGCTTTGTGTTTCTGCTCACTGCTTCACTCATCTCAATACCTCTTTGTATCAAATATTCGCATCTGATTATAACACCGACAATTATTTTTTTCTATAGTAAAATTTAACACTTTAGAAACTTTTTCGTAATATTTGTTGTGAATTTTTCAGCCCTCAATACTAATTTACATAAAAAATAGCCGTCCTGCTCTCTGGTAAAGTTTAGGACGGCTATTTCAATAGTCTATTAACTTGCCCGGGTCAGATGGAGTGTGCCCATCTTTCCCAGTTGTCTTGTTAAGTATATTATATTCTATGCCACTCCTATTGTCAAACAGGCATTTCACCCATTCCCATACTGCTAACCGCCTATAAGAAAGGAATTTGACCACTTTATAGAAACTTTATAAATAAAATATTACCATTTTATTACCACTACCCAAAAACAAAAGCCGGAAACCTACTAAAATAGCGGCCCTCCGGCTTTTACTATGCGGATAACAGGAAGCCGTACTCGTGTTTCTTCCTTATTAAAATGGCTATTTTTCGTGTATATATTCTTCGATTTTTGCAAAAAATAAGCCGTTTTTATTGTCTGTACATTTTTTTAGTACCTTTTTAGTACTTTTTCACCTGTGATAATAGCCACTTCTGAAAAGGGTCTACTATGTGCTTTAGACTATTCCCGGAATGAACTTCCAATACCTAAAGCTACACGCTCTGTAGCACTTGTCCATGTATTCTCAAAACGTCCTACTCCTGTTCCTTTGATGCCCTCCGCTCTGATGACCTCATAGCCGTCTAAGAACGGCTTAAGCTTATTAGAGTTCTTCGGGTGTCTAAGTGTCCTCAGTCCTTTCGCTTCTACGCTTCTGGCCCTGTCTCTGGTAATCCCTATCATATCCCCACATTGTTGATAAGTCAGATTCTTCTGGAATCTTCCACGAATTGCCGCCGCTTCCTGCTTTGGCAGGCTGTCCACCATTCCCCACAGGGTAGCATTTAAATCATTCAGAACCATATCATCAATAGCAGCATCTTCTATACCAGCGCATCCTTCCGTAATATCGTATAGAGTGCCGTTCTCGTCCTCCCCCGTTGGAGTGTCCATGCTGCCAAGCCTCATATCTTTCGCTTTATCCAGGGATTCAAGTTGCTTTCTGGTAAGGTGTAAGTTCTTCATCCGCTCCCGATCAGTGGGATTCCGTCCTAATTGCTGTAAAAAGGCAGCGGTCATTCTTCTGTCTTTCTTAATAAGCTCCTGCATATATTCCGGCACACCAAAGGGATTATTTGCAAAGAGGTAGCGGCGTACCCTTGTTTTTATCCTGTATGGAGCATAAGACATGAACTTAACACCCATTTCTGGCTTATATCCATCTACGGCATCACATAAGCCTATATATGCCTCTTGCATTAAATCCTCTGTTTCGCCCTTATCATATTGCTTCACAATCATTTTTATTAATGCCTGATTTTCTTCCCAGAGAGTTAACATATTCTTAGCTACGTCAATGCCTGCCTTTATTCGGATAACTATCTGCTCATTTGTCATGGTTTCACCCCCTAAAGCAAGAAAATCTCTATCAGTTCGCCCAATCCAGTTATGGCTTCGGCTGTTTTTTTGTGTTATGCTGCGTTTCATTGTCGGTATACCAGACTTTAGAAATCTATGATCTGCCCCGGAGCAATCTTACTCCCGGCTATGTGCGCGTTATCGTGTCCATAAATTACCTGTAATCTAAAGTATTCCAATGTTTTTATCCCATTTAAACGGGATATTTATTGTAAAAAGCAGGTACGAATGAAAAAATAGGAGTGAATAGTTATAATTTCATATTGTTGCTATGCCTGCTACCAGTTCTTTGTCAAAAGTACCTTTATCATTATCAAAACCCCATTTACTTTTGATAATAAGTTTTGATAATGATTATAGCACGAAAAACAGTCACTCAACAACCTTTATCAAAACTTAACAGTATTGATAATATCACTGATAAAATAAAGCTATTTACATTTTATTTCCCACTAAGTAAACAAGTTTATTTATGATAATAATTTTTGTTTCCATTTTTTTGTGGAAGCGGTTGTAATCTTGAGTTTTCTGGAGCAGGCAGGTGTCCTTATTCCGGACATCCGAACAAATACCCTTATTCGTTTTTGTTTTGGAAGTGCGTTGCTTTTATCGGTATTCGTTTTGGAAAATTGCCTTACTTTTTGCCCGAACCTTAACATTTCTTAACATCCAGAGGGTGCAATTTTCTAGTTTTTTCTAGCTTTCTCAAACAGTTTTTTATTCCATCATTTTCCATCATTCAGAAGGTACAATTTTCTAAATTTATCCTAACATTTCCTAACATTCAAAAACACCTTTTACCTCAACATTTCTCAACATCTAGAGTGTGAATTTTCTAGTTTTTCTCTATCATTTTCCAACATCTGAAAATGTTTTTTATACTAGGTTTTACTAGGGTCTGTACTCCATATTTTCAAGCAGGGCAGCGGCTTATCTAGTGGATCTATAGCCATTTTTTGTATGCACACTTTTTTCTTTTTGTGTGCATACCTTTTTTTGCAACGCTGTATATCTCTTTCGCAACGTTGCGCACCTTTAACTCTATCCGAGCGTTCGCTATTGTTATCCGAACGTTCGCTTTCTTTTCGTTTGGAGTACTCCGTATTTTTTTTAGAGTACTCCGTACCGCTCCAAATACTAGAATAATCTCTTTAAGTATTGCGTAGTAAGTTATACGCAAACTGGAAAAGAAAACAATCAAATAGCCACGCTATTGTTCCCGATCAGGCACACCATTCCTATACAGTTCAAAAAAAAAAAAAAAAAAAAAAAAAAAAAAAAATAACACGCATCTCTGCGTGTTTCTATCAATCCTTTTCATTTTTTATTATTTTTCACATATACTCTTTATACTCGCCAAAATCTCTAAAGTAATCTCAATGAAATGGAATCCATTCCCCCTGTCAGCTCATGACATTTCTGTTTTAATTCTTGAATTTCTAAATCCTCTCTTAGCATCCGAGTTAATTCATTCACCTTATTATTTTCCTGCCTGTTCTGTACCTGCTTTTGGTCGTATCTTTAATACCTTTATCAAGCTTTATACGGGACTCTCACCCGTTGATTATTGCGCCGGCGCAAAAGCTTCAATAGCCTTTATTTATGTGGCTTTTCTTTATTGGTTTGGTTCTATCTTTAATACCTTTATCAAGGTTTATACCGGGACTTTTTACCCGGTTATAATTTTCACTAAACCTATAATATTTCAGACTATATTTTTCTTAGTTTTGGTTCTATCTTTAATACTCTTATCAAGTTCTAATCAGGCTTTTCACCTGGTTGTCGTACTCTGGCCGCACGATGATAGACAGTATTCATATTATACAAGAGTTCTTTCTGGAAGTAAAGGAAATTTGTAACCATCATTAACACCTGCAGGTGTTGTTGCTACTTCATACAAATTTATACTTTTCTTTTTCGTCTAGTCATGTTATTATAATGACACTATCTTTAATACGCTATAAGCGTACCCCCTGCCGCCTGTATAACTCCGGCAGGGGTTTTATTTTAGAAGTACATTGCAATCACACCCCACTTTTACCCTATTTTCCCCCAACAAATAGAAAAGACATGGAGCGGTCATTTTTGACTTTTCCATGTCTTTCTATTGTCAGTATTTAAAGGTTGATAGGTTACTTATTTCTGCTACGAAAATACCTTTTTATGTAACAGAAATGTAGTTTTATGTAGTTGTGTATATAATTCTATAATTTTTCGTCTATATAAAGCCGTTCTGCAAGGCTATATACCCTCTTTGCATTGCTTTCCTGCTTCATTTTCCCTAAAAGGTCCATTGTTGCAGCTCTGTAATTAATATCCTTGCTATCTGCATCTTCATTCTGGCACTGAGCGAACTTATACAATGCTGCTTCGTGTCCTCTTGAAAATCCAAGCAAATACGCATCGTAAGCCGTATTGAATTGTGTCTTTCCCTTTGCCAGCTCAACAAATTCACTCATAGTCATATCTGTGCTATCTGTAATCAGGCTCTGTCCTGTTTCTGCCTCTCTACTTAACTCTGCGACCACGTTTTTTCTTTCCTTTCTGCTCTCTTCTAGGTATTATACATCCACTGACCCAATATTTTACCCCTCGCACTTCGTTATCTTCCAGGCGCAGTATGTCACAAATAGTTGATGCTCTCTGATAATCTGCTTCTGATAATTCTTTGTATTCTACATCGTCTACCATTTTTCTAAGCAGTTCCACAATCTGGTACATATTTCTCAAAATTATAGGGTTCTTGCATTTATCAACGGATTCTTTTATAGCTGCTCTACATGGCCGCTTTGTCAACTTGCATTCTTCCATGTCCTCTTAATCTCCCATTTTGTGGCATTTCGCCCTTTAGAGGACAAATAATACCTCTAAAGGTTTTCACCTGCCTAAATCCCATTAAACAACCGCTCTGGTGAGCTTAGAATGGATTCTAGGTTGTCCAGTACTATGCCACTTCTTTAAATATCTATACTTCTGTTTCTACCATCAACTCTTTGATTACTCTTCTTAGTTTGAATCGAAGATATACGTCTCTCGATACCTCACAGACTTTCTTTTTGCACCTCCAGAGGTAGGAGCGGCATAAAAACTCTAAAATATAGCACTGTTTTAGTTCTTCTCCATTCTCATTCTGATACTTTTTTCTATCCCGAATAGACATTTTAAGGAATCCATTGATAAGTTCTATCAAACTCATATTCCTCAACTCCTTAGCCATAGCATTAATTTCATTCGTGACTGCTTCTTCCTGGCAGAGCATCACAAACGTATCTGCAAGTTTCTCTCCCGGAATATACCCTAACAATATATCTCTGCTCTTTCCCATTCCGTCCGAAGTTAAATCAATATCGTACTGATCTAAACCGGCCGGCATAACGACTTCTATCCCTTCCGCTGCCAAATCTGCAAAGTCCGCCCCGTTAATAATACGAGAACAGCACACTTGGAAATAACTCTCCATGTTATTTGACTGTAAAAGTTTTAATACACTGACTCTTCTACTTCTGACATCATTCCTAGCCTTTATTGCCGATTGTATGATTGCTTTTATTTCTGACATTGTTCTTGTCCTTTCTTTGTCTGATTTCATTGTATTTGATGGGTTAATTTACCCCGTAAATCCATTTTAACTGTTTAGAGGCACCATTATCCTAAGCAACTTTAAAATGGATTTATGGTGGTCTGTAGATGCTGTATAGTCCATGTATTAAATTAATCATACTCATGCACTAACACCGAAAAGGCATTACCTGGCATATACTCATGCGAACCTCTCCATGGGTCATTATGTGCCACAATATCGAACCAGCTTATCAGGATCCAGAGAAGGAACACCACTGTAAGTATTAAAATCAAGTTCTTTGTTGTATTTAAAATTAACTTTTTCATGATTACCTCTTTTTCTTTTCCGGAAACCATGCTAAAATGTGTTTGTTTGTTTTTGGGCATGGTTTCCATGTTCTTGTCCATTTCGGAGCGGTCAACTCCGGAGTGGGCTTTTTTTATTGTCTGTTTGTTTATCAGTTTGCGTATAACTTATTACGCTTTTTAATTTCAAGGCTAAGTGTTAGCATTTGTTAGCACTTTAAAATATAATCTCTTTCCCCCTTTCTTGCGCTGCCTTGTTTAATGCCTGCGCTTTCTGTTCCTCTGCCAGATTATGACGCACATTTACAGGTGGTAAACCTATATCAATAGACATATCCTCAATGAGTGCGATTATCTGGCCATCTCCTGTTAATTTACTCATAGGGCAGGAGCTAATATAAATAATAGGCTTATACTGGCTCATACGGTACGAAATAAGATTCCTTAAAATATCCTTGTCCCAATCACTCTTACCGCTCCCCATTTCATCAAGAACCAGTAAAGTACATTCCCGATATTCTTGATTCTTCTCTGTTCTTTGGTCATTCTTGCCTTTCATGAGTTCCAAATAGTCCGGGACAGTCGTATATTTTACAGATGCATGATAAATTCTTTTCATAATCTCACTGGCTACTATGCAGCCTAACAATGTTTTACCGCTCCCATGTACTGGTGAATTGATATACAACCCTGTTCCCTGCCTGCAAAAGCTCTCAAAGCGTATGATAAAGTTATTTAGCTTTTCTTTTACACTGTCGGTACCGTTTTGGTACTCGAGACCATATAACAGCCACTTAAAGTCCTTTGATTCTTTCTCTAAGTACTTTCGTGGTATGTAACTGCGTCTTTTCCGCTCCCAATATCCGCTATTGGTGACTTTATTATCATCTAGCCAATATTGTACTGGTGCTTTATATCCTGGAATCTTAATCTCCTGCATAACTCCATGAAAGCCGCCTTTTTCATCATCAACACGCTTTATCTTTACAACCTCACACTCCACCATATCGCCGGTTATATTCATCAATTTGACGTTGTCTCTCTGCTTCTGGGTCTGGGTTTGACTCTGCATTTTCTTCACCTGCCTTTAAGTAATCAATGAATGGGGTATTTGGCCCGAAGAAAGTCTTTGCTAATTTTATGTACTCTCTTGGAGTGTCCTTCTTCTTACACTCTGTTGCGTAAGCTTTGGTAGCGGTCAGTAGTTCATCTTCTGAATATCCGTCATTAAGGCGTGCATTATAAGCTTTATATGCTAATGCTTTATCTTGTTTACGGGGATAGATCTTCCAAATGCACTCAAAGTTTGCAACATATATATTACTCTTAACTTTAGTTATATTATCTTTACTTATATTATCTTTACTTATGCGGTCATTTGGTTGGCAAATGGTTTCCACTTGGTTGTCATTTGGTTGCAGAATGGTTGCTATCTGGTTGCCACTTGGTTGACAGGCTATTTCTTTACCTGTATTTACTAACTCATAACGTCCATTATTAAGCTGTAAACACATTCGTTCTGTCTTGAAAAGGGTCTCTTTTTTTCTGTCTTTCCGAATGGTGTTATGTGTGAAAAAGTCCGTAATGACTACAACACCACTTGGAAATGGAATAATATAGCCTTTATCCGCTAATATTCTCAAATCGTCATTACTACACCCCACTGACAGCGTAAGCCGTCTTGGGTTCTTCACAAAGCCCTCATCATCCGTATACATCCCCAAATGAAAATACAAGGCTCTTGCTGATATTGGCATATCTAAAAAGTAATCTGTATCCACAATATCATTGCTAAACATTCTACGGTTACTCATTATTTACATATCCTTCCTGTAATAATATTTCTAAGTCCTCTTTACTGCATCCAATCCGCTGTATTAAGTCATACATTGCCGGTACTTCTACCGCTCCATGGCTTGTCAGTACTGCCGCATGGAAATATAGGGCCTGTGCAGATACTGGCATAGTATAAAAACGTTCACTCTCTACAACGGCTCTTGGAACTAAAGCATATTCTTGATTCATTCCGCTTTGTCCCCGGCAACACCGCCATACATTCGCTCACTAAAGTAAGCCCGGCTCACCTTGCCGCTAAAAGTTAGATAGCCCTTATCTTTCAGCTCCTTATTAAGCCTTGCAATAATTTTATATGCTGAACTTTCAGAGATTCCGCATAGTTCCGCTACCTCTTTAGCTGTATATAACTGCTTAGTCATTCTTATGCATCCCCTTTCTTGCTTCGTCAATCATTCTCATAAGTTCCTCATGTTCTTTCAAGAGCTGCTCATGCCGCTCCTTTTCTTTCTCCAGTAGATCATGCAAGAACTCTTCTAAAGTTTTCTCTTCTGTCATTTCCCTACCCCCTGTAATACAGCTAATTTTCTCTTGCAGTCCTGATAAATTTCTTTATATGGCTTATTTTCCTCTATACCTGCATCAATAGTTTGTGCTATAATAGATTCAGCAACAGTCAATACGCTTAGCTGTAAGTTGGTAGCGGTAGTTCTGTTAGTTATTCCGGCGGCTTTATTAGCTAATTTGGTGTATGCGGTATAAAGTCTTTCCGGGTGCTTGCTACCTTGTGCTGTTGCGTATTCACACAGGCGCTTAATTGCGTCTGTTTCTTTTTTACGGGTTGTTATGCCTGTCTGTCGGCTTTCCTGCCATGCAGGAGTCTGTTTTTCTCTGATAAAATCCCTCATTCGATAAAATTCAAAAACAAGATTCTTCTTGAATCGTCTTACCTGTTCTGTATTACGCAGATATGTAATCAACAAGGTTGCCTGTGGCTCATTTAAAAGAATCACCTCTATCTTTGTTTTCTCCCTGCTAACTCCTTTTGAATTATCTGAAAATATTTTCTTTTGTTTCTCATTTTCAAACCATTTAGAGTGGTATGACAACTTTCCAAATTCTTTGAAATCGTCAGAATATTTATCAACAATACTTTTTATTGCTCTATGTGAGTTACCTGTACCCTCTGCGATTACCCAACTATTTGTAAAGACATCATTCCCTTTTAAAATTACAAGGTTATCCATGTTATCACTCCTTTCTATCGGTTTCTTGCTCAAAAGTCTGCTCCTAGCTTATGAGTTTTCAATTTCGTTTTCGTCATTGGGTTTTCCCTACCCTGTACAGGTCTGTGCCCGCCGAACAATCCCGTCAATGCAGGAAGTTGCTAATTGGTTTTCCCTACCCTGTACAGGTCTGTGCCCGAATCTATACGGATAGAGGGGGCATTTTTCAATAGGACATAATTTAACTTCGTTGAAACTTCCGCAAGAACATTCAAGACATTTTTTCTAATTGCTTTCATTGGTGTAAGCTTTGCCATATTGTTTCATTCTCCTTTCAAGTTTTCACCCATTCCAACACCGCCGACCAAAGCGTGTTAATCTTCTGTTTCAATAATTTCTAAGACATCTACACCAAGAACTTTAGCAAGTCTCCCGGCTGTTTCTGGCTTAATGTTTTTACCTGTCATTGCATTGGTGAGCGTTCCTGCTGGAAAACCAGCCGCTACAATTTCCTTTTGGCCCATACAGGTCCTTGCTTTCACAAGCTCTAATTTCTTTCTGTTGATTTTCATTTCATTTTTTCTCCTTTCTGAATAAATCTATTTGATTTATTTTTTCTATATAATAAATCTATTTGATTGTTTTGTCAATATATTTTTTTTAAAATATATCTATTTGATTGTTTTATTTTTATTTTCGTGTTATTATTTTTTTTTGAAAGGATGTGAAAAAAATGAGCTTTGGTCAAAGGCTAAAACTTGCAATAAAATATAGGGGACTCACTCAAAAAGATGTTGCATCAGCTATGCAGGTTACGCCCCAAAACCTTAACCAATATATACGAGACAGACGGCAGCCAAGTAAAGAATTTATAGGAAAACTCGCCGAAATATTGAAGCTTGAATTTAGATATACCCTAGAAGGAGACCCCTTTTTTTATATTTCTCCTCAAGTATCTGCTCATTCTAAGGAAATGAACGATTTTTGTGCTTGTCAAATTGCAAATGCTTTAATGGACTCCAACAACGAAATATATTTCGATGATTCTAGCGCACAAATAAAAGTAAAAAGATATGAGGATATGAATAAAGTTCTTGCATTCAAAATACAACTTGATTTGCAGATGTTGAATGCAAATGGGAAAATATTAGTTGCAAAATGCGTTGATGAACTTCTGGAAGACCCTAAATATAGAGAAGAAGATACACCAACACAGGAGCTTACTATACCTAGACAGGAATCTACCTCACCAGAGCAAAACAATACCGCTCCTGATACACTGCTGGCAGCTCATCAGCGTACCGATACAGAACCAACTAAAGAGGGAACACAACACGATTTGGATATTATGAACGATGAATCTAAATGGGATTAGTGTCAGAACCTGGCACCGCTCCCCACATGGGAATTATGCGGCTTTTCGTGCTTTTGCGCCGGCACAATTTTCTTCCAGAAACTAAAATAGCACCCCTGTTTCTAGGAGTGCTATAAAATTCATTTACTACCGCTCAAAGAGGGTGTCTATGAATAACATATGAACATTTTTATTATATGCTGCGTTTGATTTCGTGTCAAACAATACCTTGAAAATATAATATGCTTAACCGGGCAGCCGGGGGACGGCTTCACCTGTTCCGAGTCTTGCGGAAGGGGTGATAGATATGGTTACATATACGGACTTATTCACCTATACAATAATGTTATGTGCTGTAATCACACTAGCTATTAATTTACATAAAAAATAGCCGTCCTGCTCCCTGCAAAGAAACGGACGACTACTTTTTAAACTAAATCTTTACCGGGACAGGTGACCGCACACCTTCCGGCTGTCTTGTTAAGTATATTATATGATATGCTTTTGTTATTGTCAATATAACAAAATGTAAACAAAAAAAAGATAGCGCCCTCTGTCTGGTAAACTAAGACGCTATCTTCTACCAATAGGGCTGATACATGGTACATTAAGCCATGCTCTGCGTGATAATAACTCTTGTACATTTATTATCTTTCAAATATTACCAAAAGTCAATAAAAATATATGCTATACTTTCATTCATTCCAACACCGCCGACCAGCAACAGAAAGGAATGATAGATATATGCCAGCATATTACAACGAGGATACCAAGAAATGGTACTGTAAATTTTACTATAAGGATTGGCAAGGAAACCACAAACAAAAGAAAAAGAGCGGCTTTGAGCGTAAGAAAGATGCTTTAGAATGGGAGCGGTCTTTTCTGGATAAGTTAGCAGGTAGCCCGGATATGGCTTTTTCTGACATGGTAGAGCTGTACTTGAAAGATAAAGAACTGCATACCAAACTAAAGACATATAAGACTAAGAAACACCGTATAACAGCGTGGATACTGCCCTATTTCAGCGAGCAGGCTGTGAACGATATTACCGCTGCCGACATTAGAGAATGGCAGGGAACACTTAAAAATGCCATTGGAGCAACTGGAGAACCTTTAAGCCCTGGTTATATGCAGAATCTTGTAACGGAAATATCTGGAATCTTTAATTTTGCTGTACGTTTTTACGGACTTCCTACAAATCCTTGCAAGATTGCCGGAAATCTGGTAGGAAAGAAACGAAAGAGTATTGATTTCTGGACGAAAAAGGAATTTGACCGCTTCATATCAACCTTTGACAATTCAGACCCTTATTACATAGCATTTCTTACACTGTACTATACTGGGATGCGAATAGGAGAATTACAAGCGCTCACTTTTACTGATTTGGATTTAAAGAGTGGTATTATTCACATAACAAAGACCTATTCTGTAATTGACGGGAAAACAGTTATCACACCCCCTAAGACTCCAAAGTCTGTACGGGATATATTAATACCTGCTTTCTTGTGTGAAATTTTAGAAGATTACAAGAAAAGATATTATAAACCGCTGCCAGAAACAAGAGTCTTTCAAATGTCCCGGCAACCATACAGAGAACAGATGAAACAACATTGTGCTCTAGCAGGAGTAAAGAGAATAAGACTCCACGACCTGCGGCACTCTCATGCTTCTCTGCTTATTGAATTAGGTTTTTCTGCTTTACTGGTGTCGGAACGATTAGGACATGAAAGCGTATCAACCACACTTGATATTTACTCTCACTTATTCCCATCCAAACAAAGTCAAATGATAGAGCGGCTTGATAAGCTGTGTGAGGGGAATTATAAATAAAATAGTACCTTTTTAGTACCTTAGAGATAAAAGGAAAGCCTAATAACCGCTATATCAGTAGTTATTAGGCTTTTGTCATGCGGATAACAGGAATCGAACCTGCACTCCGAAGAACTAGATCCTAAGTCTAGCGCGTCTGCCAGTTCCGCCATATCCGCATATCCTGTAATTCAATTATCTTTTTTCATAAGCGAAAAAAGAAAGCGGGTGATGGGAATCGAACCCACGTATCTAGCTTGGAAGGCTAGTGTTCTAC
>ERZ857693.1733-NODE-1733-length-25112-cov-4.817736_pt1 | contig 25112 bp, 18 predicted proteins | sample MGYA00519765_ERZ857693 | MGnify/ENA primary metagenome ERZ857693 (study PRJEB31778, sample SAMEA3449354) | human gut metagenome | biome: human gut; feature: human-associated habitat; material: faeces | place: United Kingdom | collected 2010/2012 ... | reverse complement strand
AAAAATGTGGAAATAGGAAGCAAAGACAAGGACAGCAAATAATGCCGTCCTTATCTTGTCCTATAAACTTATTTTCTATGGAAGCAGTAGAATTTTCCCTATTCTCGGATTTACTATTACAAATATAATAAAAATCTTTAATAAATGCAAGTTTAAGGGCTGGTTGTTCAGCGGAATTTCAGGCGAATTTTCTATCTTTGTTTATCCTCAAATTCCAAAACTATGGCTGTTATCTCTGTTCCCGTTTGTATCATTAAAAAAACTTGTCCTTATCTTGAACGGTTCTATGGATTTTCTTATTGGTATATCCAACGGTATGTCGAATCGACTTGCAATTTGGACGACGACAATCGGGTGAATCTCCTTCCGAAATTCTGGATGTACCAAAATCTGGATATGTTCCCCGATGATTTCGGAATTATATTCGACCTCCCGTATTACAAAAATGTGGAGGCATTACAAGAACGATATGATTTTTTAGCAAAGCATAATTTAATCTTTCATACACTCCTGCTCGCTCCGTTGATGAGTTCGGTTTTTCATCCATATACGGATGAGGAGGTCTTCGCTTTACAAGACGGAGCAGAACGGCAGGAAGTATTACGGGTATATGAGTTTTTGCAGCAGACGCAGAGAGAGGGTCTCGACCCATCCAAAAAATATTTGCTCTCTTACGGCGGAATGTCGAGCGTCCAGATTCCGAACACCAGTAACTGGTTCATGCGAATGGTCGAAAGAGAATACCGCAATCATTATGACGCTTTGGGTAATCCTCCCCGTCATTCCAGACCAAGCGAAGCCAATCCTCCCAAGCGTCGGCCGACCTTTGCCAGCTTTCTCGGATACAACACCCTCTTGTTCCTCCGAGACCATCTCCGCATCAGACCTGCTGTCCCGCAGGAGTTGTGCCAATTCATTAGTGATTACCTGACAGCCTGCTCTGACATCGTGTCAAAACAAGACTTGTCGTATAAAAACACATATGATATGCTCCAAAACTGCAAAAAGACCTATGGAATGTCTTCAATACCTATTTCGTGGGTGAAGGAATAATATGTGGTTTTAATATTCCCGTCTGATAAAATTACATAAATATCTGAAAATCAAATTGGTATAAAATTAGCAGCATTCAGGGTAAATTTTAATATTATGATTAATAAAAAAAATTCCACTCTGGATGCCGCACAAGGTGCTGGCACGATGAGCGCCCCCGAGAGCGAAATCTCGAACATTGCAACCGTTACCATCGACAAGCTCAACGACAAAGACGAGGTGGTGGAAACCGAGGACCTCAAACTGGAAGTTGTCGATGAGGACACCAAAGATTGGCAGCACACATTTTGGAATGTAATGTGGCTTGCCAGCAGAACCAAGCCAACTTCGACCACAACGTGGTCGAATGAGGAGAAAGCCGAGGCCATCATGGCGTATGCCGAAGACCTCTATGCCGACCCGACGCTGTGCCTGCGACACCTCGTATGGACAGCTGACCGTCTGCGCAAGGTCGAAGGCTTCGACGCCTACTGTTCAAGGCTCGGGCTGAATCCCGACTGTGTCGCCCAGCACATCGTCTTCGACGGCTATTACAATGTGCAGGCAGTTATCAAACTTGGGGTAGAAGAGGTCTACGGGGCGTATATCGCCATGTTCTCCTTGCCGATCGTAACCTTCGACCGAGAGTAACGGGACACGACAATTCTTTCAATTCATATCTTTCAGAGGGGACTATCCAGCAATGGATAGCCCCCTCAATCTTTTTCATAACAGATTTTGCATCGCCGCGTCTATCTGCGAATTCTCGAAACTATCGAGGTAGATTTGGGTGGTGGATAAGTCAGAGTGTCCCAGCGATTCGGAAATGATGGCAATATTCACTCCTGACCGCTTCAAAACCGTTGCAAACGTATGCCGAGCGACATAGGTAGTCAGATGTTCGATGCCAACCCGCTGTCCGATTTTACGCAACCAGCGATTCGTGTTCGTCAGCACCTTATGCGTTCGGTCATATCTCTGCTGTTCCGTCCTATGCACACGGCGGTCGAGTATCGGAAAAATATAATCTTCATCCGTCTGTCCTTGTTGCTGGTATTTGACAATGATATTCCGCATTTCTTCCGTCAGCAGAAAATTGATAGGTTTGCCCGTTTTCTTGCGAACGTATTGCACCCGACCGTCCCGTACATTCCCGTATTTCAGCAGGGCGATGTCTGCAAAGTTAATCCCTGCTCCGAAATAGCTGAACACGAAAATATCCCGTGCTAATCGTTCGGAGGGATAGCCTTGCGACAAATCGAGTGCAATAACCTTGCGCACGTCCTCTTTCGCAATGGCCCGTTTCTTCGTCCGCGTATCGAATTTGCTGACTTTATAGGCATCGAACGGGTAATAATCCCGTTTCACCAACTGCAATTCTACCGCCTTGTTGAACACGCTACGCAACGTCCGAAAGAGTTGGCTGATGGTCGTATCACCGCAACCGCTCGTCCGTAACCAATTCTCGTAACGACGCAACCACACGGCGTCAATGTCGCTGAACGGGATTTGCAACCGCTGCCCCGTGAATTTCAGCAACGATGTACGGGAGTATTTGTAAACGCCTGCATTGCCGAGTTTACCGCCGCGTTTCATGTCGTCAATCAGTTTATCGTACAATTCGACCACCGTAGCGCAACGGACTTGGTTATGAAAATGGGACACGAGCGTTTCCACCGTGTATTCACGTTGCTGGGAGGTCATTTCGACAATCAAATCGTTGTATTCCGCCGTTTTTGCGGCTATCAGCCGTTCGATTTGCTCCTTGTTGGGACAATTCCGTTTGGGCTTGCCTTTCTCGAAATCCCAAAACTTTTCGTGCAGGGAAAGGCCGAGCGAAACGTATTTGCGTTTGCGGTCTTTCGTAACTCGGAGCATTAAAGGAAGCGTTCCGTCTTTGAGAGGTTTGTACTTGTAACAAATGACCTCGATGTTTGCTTTCATGCGTCATTTCGGTTGACACATTGGTTAACACAAACGGGCAAAAAACGTGTAAACCGACCACGGAGGCACATAAAAGAAAAACGACCTACATTGCTGTAAGTCGTTGATTTTCAGTCGTGGGAGCTGAGGGATTCGAACCCCCGACCCTCTGCTTGTAAGGCAGACGCTCTGAACCAGCTGAGCTAAGCTCCCCTTTTGCTGAATTGCGAGTGCAAATGTATGATAAATAAATCATTCCTGCAAGTCCTCGCTTCGTTTTGGGAAATCTTTTTTCGCTGGCTGTTCGTTCGGTTGACACATTGGTTGACACATTTGCATAAAGCCAATGCTGGTTAAACAATAGTGAATTAGTTGATAATCTTATATTTGAATAAGAGAGGACAAGCTTTGCAAAGGGGTATATTTAAGACCCCTTTGCAAAGTCCGTCCTTCAATTCCGACCCAAAATAGTGAGTTATTTTATAGTGGAAAAACTGGCTATTTTGCTGGCACAGCAATTATTCCACTTGGAACAGTTGTTATAATGCCTCCATTTTCATCTTTAACTATTTCTGTGGGTGTCCATGTTTCACCATCTATTGATGTTGTTATCGTATTAACATATTTGGAATAACTATCATTCCAAGAACGGCCGACAGCAATAAACATTTCACCATTATATATGACATCCATCCAATTACCATTAACATCTGTGGTGAATTTTGTCCAAGTTTGTCCATCATTGGATGTAAAAATATGCCCGTTAGAACTACTACATACGAATTTACCATTGCCAAACGCCATTCCATATCCTATAAGCATACTCGACGGTACTGCATATTTTGACCAAGTTGTACCATCAGTAGACACTCCAATATATGTACTACCATTGCCCATTGTAACAAACCTGCCATTGCCATACGCAATTGACAACAAACCGTGACTTGAATCAAACCATTTCGGCGTTGTCCAACTTGTCCCATTGGCGGAGGTTGATATACGGCCACTACTACCAACCACTACGAATTTACTATTACCGTATGCAATATCAGCCCAATTATATGTAGCAGAGGAATCTACTTTATAAGTTGTCCAATTTGTACCATCAGTGGATACTGCGATATAACTATATTGGCCACAGACAACAAATTTTCCATTCGCATATATAATTCCATTCCATGTATAAGAAGAACCTGCTATTTGTTTCGGCGTTGTCCAATTCACGCCATCGGTTGACGTTGTTACATATCCATTCGCACCAACAGCTACGTATTTTCCATTACCATATGCAATGGCATTCCAACCATTTGTACCAACTACTGCCATAATGTTTTCTTCGATTTTAATTGTTCTTAAATCTTCGGTCAACGGCGGAGTAGTCGGTTCTTCCGGCTTTTCAATAGGTGGTTCTACCGGCTCATCAAATCCCCCCCCCGTCATTTTTCTCGCAGGATGCACACATCCAAGCACATACCGCAATGCAAATCATCTTTTTAATCATAAACTCTGCTTTTTAAAGTTTGTATAAATCGACATTAAAAGTAGTCATTTCAGATGATATTGCAAAATCGGAATTTCTGCAATTATTTCGATTGCACGGTAGTTTTTACAATCGTACCGCTTGCTCCGACAATAATTACATCCACAGCCTTTTTGGTCTTGGCTGCATTCTGTGCCCAATACCAACGTGTCGTTACATTCATATCTTCTATGTTTTTGTTTGGTATATGTATATGCACATTGACAATTACAATATCAACATCCGGTATCTTAATCGTTTTTTGGCAATGGACAGGAATTGGCTGAATCTTTCTCCATCCGTCAAATTCCTCGTATTATATCGGTATGCAAATTCATCGCAGTACAATTCCAAATGTTTCCGAGTAACCAAATGATAAACTCCTATTATGCCACGTTTCAGTTGGCTCCAAAAACCTTCAATCGAATTTGTATGATAACCGCCTTTGACATATTCTCCTCTATGGTGGTCTACTACTTTATGCACATAATTTTCCGACAAACCCTTGTAGCCGTCGGTAACAACAGTAGTTCCTTTCGGCACAAGTGAATTTATCACACCATGCAATATCCATTTGCTGGCTTTCGGAATAGGCTCTACATAGACTTTTCCATCGGATAACAGACCCATTACAGGTGCTTTCAATTTAAGACTACGGCCTCTTGTATTCTTCAACCGTTTGCCTGCATTCCGATTCTTGTTCTTGCCTCCGATATACGTTTCATCGACCTGCGTAATATCGCCAAAGTCAATATCCGCATTATATCTGATGCTATAACGTATCCGACTCAACATAAACCAAGCAGTTTTCTGCGTAACTGCAATATCTTTATGCAATTGGGTACTGCTTATGCCTTTCTTATGAGCCAAGAATACGTATATCGCTATAAACCATTTCTGCAAAGGAATATGCGAACCCTCGAACATGGTTCCTACCGTTACGGTAAATCGTTCCCGGCAATCCTTGCATTTGTATAGCCCTCGGAATACACCGCCATTGGTCAGTTTGTAATGTTCTTCCGACTTACTGCCACAATGAGGACAAACCGGAACACCATGCCACCTGATATTTTCCAAGAAAAGCCTACAATCCTCCTCGGATTGCAAGTTTCTCAATAAATCTATCAGCGACCTTATCATTGTGGCATTTGGTAAATCGAATCCAATTCCGGTTTGGATTAAATGAATCCCAATGAATTTGGATTATATATGATTATATTACCACACGAAGCCCGATTTTGCACTATTTTCGGAAAAATTTTCAAAGAAAATGAAAAAAGCCAACCATTGTGGCTGACTTTGAATGACTTGTATTTTGCCTTGAATATGGATTTTCAAAGAAAAAACCTATATTTGCATATAAGACATCCTATTTTCAGTTTGGTACATTGAAGTATATAGATGTCTTTTGTAATTTATTCCAATCAGCAGTTGAACTGCTGTGATTTATAAGTTTAACCGAGGTCATTTAAGCCTCGGAATTAGTTGTAAATATTTGAAAATTAAGGGATGGAAATACTTGTAAAATCCTTGGAAATCAGTAACTTAAAGTAAAAAATACCCCTATTTTTTGCTTGTTATGATTCCCAAGGACAAAGAGTATAGACTAATAAAAATCTATATGTATATCTGCGATATGTACGAACAAAGCCTCAAATACCATTGCCAAAGATACAGCAATAATTCGAAACCGTTGTTCTCCGACGAGGAAATCCTCACGATTTATTTCTTTGTCGGTCATGAGCAGAAGTACACCCTCATCAAGGATATTCACAACTTCGCTAAAGAGTACTTGCGCGACTGGTTCCCGAACCTGGTGTCCTATCAGACATTCAATTACCGTCTCAACAGGATGGCCGGTGCTGTTAGGGAACTGTCCTCGCAGTTATTAAGGATGTTCAGGCCTTCTGACTGTCAGGATGATACCGTGATTGTTGACTCGATGCCGATAATCACATGCTGCGGAAGAAACCGTACAGGCAAGGTCGCCAGAGATATCGCAGACAAAGGATACTGTTCCACCAAGAACCTGTACTATCATGGACTAAAGCTTCACATGGTAGGATATCGCAGGAAAGGGCATCTTCCTCATCCGTGCCAGATAGCGCTCTCTCCTGCCTCCGAGAATGACCTGAAGGTCTTCCAGAGCGAATGCATGCCGGATCTTTTCAACAAGAAGATCTTCGCTGACAAGATATACCGAAGCAATGACTACTGGGAGCAGGAAAGACGCGATAAGGCCAATGAGTTCTACGCTCCCGTCAAGTCAATCAAAGGGGCTCCTGAAGAAGAGAAGCAGAGAAGCAAGGCCGCTGATGACATTTATTCTCAAGCCGTTTCATCTGTCAGGGAACCCATTGAAGCGCTATTCAGTTGGCTGAACGAAAAAACAAATATTCAAAGAGCTTCAAAGTGCCGCTCTACTTGCGGACTGCTAATTCATACGATGGGAAAGGTAGCCAGCGCATTTTTATACCTTATTTTCAACTACTGATTCAAATGAATACTTAATCACAGCATGACGTCATGGCAGACACAACGAAGCAACAGTATCACAAGCTGTTAAAATTTTAAGAATCAAACACAAGCGTCAATCTGTTTGAACAATCCAATTCGACACTGTCTAAAATAAGGCCGTGATAAAAATCTGCGATAACGAAGCCAATAATTCAAAATATATATCCAGATCATCAACTAAATATGTTAACTTTGTAACAATATATTATGGCCAAATTAATGAAAAAAACAAAATCATATACATTCATAGACTTGTTTGCCGGAGCAGGAGGACTTTCCGAGGGTTTCATTAGAGCCGGATATACGCCTATTGCGCATATCGAAATGAACAAGGACGCCTGCAACACGCTGAAAACACGATCGGCATTTCATTATCTTCAGAAAAATGGAATGCTTTCGATTTATGAAGATTACCTCAGGCACAAGGAAGAAGGGACTGACGGGCGAAAGCTCTGGGACCAGGTCCCTAAAAGCGTAATCAATACCACGATCTGCGCGACAATAGGAGAAAATACGATTGATGATATTTTCAAGAACGTGGACGAGCTCAAAGGCAAACGCAAGGTGGATATCATCATCGGGGGTCCTCCCTGTCAGGCCTATTCCGTCGCCGGCAGAGCTCGTATGGGCAAGGAGGTCGAGAATGATCCTCGAAACGAGCTGTACAAATACTACGTTCGATTTATCGAACACTATGATCCCGAGATGTTCGTATTCGAGAACGTATTGGGCTTGTTGACTGCCAAACGGGGAGAACCCTTTGCGGATCTCAAACGACTGGTTGACAAACTTGGCTATGATATGGACTGCAGGGTTCAGGTTGCCTCTCAACACGGAGTTCTGCAAAATCGACAGAGAGTTATTATCGTAGGCTGGAAGCGCGCCGTAAAAGGGTCGAAAAGCCCGTACCATTATCCGGAACTGCCCGAGGAAAAGTGTCCCTATCAGGTACTGAGAGATCTGTTCTCGGATCTGCCCGAGCGAAAGGCAGGTGAAGGGAAATTCTGCGAAGCCGTTTCTTACGTCAAGCCCTTGTCTGAAATGCCGTATCTTGACCGGTCCGGAATACGTGGCGAACTTGATTTTACAACTCAGCATGCAGCCAGACCAACCAACGAGAACGATCGAAAAATATACAAGATAGCCGTCGAAAGGTGGTTGAATGAGCACAACCGGCTGAACTATGCACAACTGCCGACTGAACTGCAGACACATCGGAACAAGGAGACCTTTCTCAACCGTTTCAATGTCGTCGATCCTTACGGCTGCAGTCACACTGTAGTTGCACACATTGCCATGGACGGTCATTACTATATCTATCCGACATTAAAGCCGACATTGGAAACGGTACGCTCCATTACGGTTCGGGAGGCGGCCCGTCTTCAGTCATTTCCGGACGATTACTATTTTGAAGGGAGTCGGACATCCGCCTTCAAACAGATCGGCAATGCCGTACCGGTCGTACTCGCCCAAAGAATTGCCGAAGCAATCAAGAAAATGTTATGACAACTATTCAATATCAATATTTCCCTAAAAATCAATTACTGCCGGAAATATTGCGGCAAGTTGTTGATATATTTATTGCTCAAGAGCATCTTATCTCGTCCCAAACACATCTTCTCCACAGCAATGATGTCCTGCATATCCTGTCCGAACCTCTCATGGCATTGGGCTTTAAGGTCGAAGTAAGTAAACGTCTGGAAGATAAAATACGCATTCCCGTCCTGTTTGGTCGAAATGGAGAAATGGAAAAATACTTTGAGGCCGATTGTTATCATCCGATCAATAACATCGTCATGGAAATTGAAGCCGGACGAGCCGTTGTCAATTATCAATTTTTGAAAGACATCTTTCAAGCATGTGTAATGCATGATATAGAACAACTCGTTATTGCCGTTCGAAATGATTACAGAAGTCATGATGATTTTGAAACAGTTATCAATTTTCTGGACACATTATATACATCCAATCGATTGAATCTCCCATTAAAGGGAATTCTGATAATAGGATACTAAATTGATTTAAACCATGAATATCGAGTTTGACAATATTAAAACCGCATCAGCCATTCCGGGGGCCGCAGCGATGATCGAAACGTTTCGAGCCATCGGCTACAGTCTGGAAACGGCAGTTGCCGATATTGTGGACAATTCGATATCGGCATCGGCCAAAAACGTATGGATCAACCGGATCTGGAAGGGAGGAGATTCCATCGTAACAATCAGGGACGATGGACACGGCATGTCCGGAGACGAGATTATTCAGGCCATGCGGCCCGGAGCACAGAATCCGCAGGAAGAACGGTCGGCAACGGACCTGGGACGTTTCGGTCTCGGCCTGAAAACCGCCTCCTTTTCACAATGCCGGACACTGACCGTCATGAGCAAAACCCGGGGACAGTCTCCCGAATTCTGGACATGGAGTCTGGACCACGTTGCTCAATGCGACAGATGGGAACTGGTCCATTGGCTTCCGGAAGGTTTCAAGCATGAATTGGACGACCTTGCATCCGGCACCATCGTTATCTGGACAGATCCGGACCGGATTATCCCGGCTGCGACAAAAGCCGAGAACGAGAATGCCAAAAGAAAGTTCTCGGAGGCGTTCGATCGGGTCAAGAAACATCTTTCAATGACCTTTCACCGGTTCCTGGAGGCCAAATCCGTCGCAATACACTGGGGCGGGCATGAAATCGACCCGTGGAATCCCTTCTGCCCAAAGGAGAGCAAGGTCCAGATCATGCCGTCCGAACAAATCGGAGAACAGGTAACCGTAAAGGGATATATCCTGCCCCACAAGAACAACTTCTCTTCGGAGATCGCATACAGACAGGCCGAAGGCATCTTCGGATTCTCCGCACACCAGGGATTTTATGTCTATCGCGGAGACCGTCTGCTGCTGGCTGGAGACTGGCTGGGACTGTTTCGCAAGGAAGAGTCCTACAAACTGGTTCGAATACAAATCAATCTGCCCAACAGCATGGATTCCGACTGGCAGATAGACATCAGAAAAGCCAAAGCGGCGTCCCCCGTCGGATGCAGGCAGCAGCTTGAATCCTATGCCAGACAGGCCTGCAACAAAGGATCCGAGGTTTACAGACACCGCGGCCGTATCCTCAGGCAGCGGGCCGGGCAGGAATTTCAAAGTCTTTGGCTGGAAAAGAAAAAGGACAACAAATGGTCTTTCGTCGTCAATCGGGAACATGCGCTTGTCCGTAATATTCGAGAGCTTGCCAAAGAGAACCCGGACCAGGCTATTGACATGCTGCTGAAATTCGTGGAGGAATCCCTACCCGCCAAAACCATCTATGTGCGGGAGGCCAACGATGACGACAGTCAGAAACAACCCTATTCGGACATGGATCCCGGGTTGCTCCGCACAATGATAAAACAAATCCATGAAAGGCAATTGGATCAGGGATTGACTCCTGAACAGTCAAGACTGGCACTGAAACAAATGGAGCCTTTCAACGAATACGAAGACCTGATAGACGAACTGCAATGAATGAACTGAACGAAAAGGCCATCAACATGTGCCAGGCCATGATTGGATTCAAGCCCGGAGTAAGTGACGGCGATATAGATACAGCCATTTCCACCGTCACAAGCCTGCCCATGTTTGCCGGGTTGGACAAAATAGAGTTGAAGAAAAGCCTGTTGTCCATCTATAACGTAAAGGTGGATACCTACCAGATTCTGGAAGGACGTGATGCCCGCATTCCATGGTTGAAGGAATTCAAGGCTGAATGTCGTTCGGAATGGCTGTTCTGGACCCGGTACAAGAAATACCTGGCCGAACAGAAGCATTTTGCCCCCGAGGTTATCTTCCAACTGGATGATCTGACCGACCGTATTCTGGACAAGCTGTTCAATCCACAGCGCAGCGACATTATCATCAACAAGAAAGGACTTGTCGTCGGACAGGTACAGTCCGGCAAAACAGCCAACTATACGGGGCTGATCTGCAAGGCCGCCGATGCCGGATTCAACCTGATCATCATTCTGGCCGGCATACACAACAATTTAAGAAGTCAGACACAGACCCGCATAGACGAAGGTTTTCTGGGATTCGACACGCAAAATACCAGAGCCTACAACATGAACCAAACCATACATATCGGAGTAGGTCTAATTCCCGGTTTTGACAAAGCCATCGCAAACTCCTACACGACCAGCACCGAACGGGGCGACTTCACAAAGCAGGCGGCAAATACGGCCGGTTTCAACTTCAACAATCCACAGCCGATCATTCTCGTGATCAAAAAAAACGTTTCCGTACTCAAGCGGCTGTACAGTTGGTTGAAATCACAGTCCACCCACGATGTCATAGCCAACAAGTCCCTGCTGCTTGTCGATGACGAAGCGGACAATGCTTCCATAAATACCAGTCGGGTCGGTGATGACCCGACCGCCATAAACGGAAATATCTGCAAGATCATCAAGCTGTTCAACCGGTCCGCCTATGTCGGCTATACGGCGACCCCGTTTGCCAACATCTTTATTCCTCTCAACAAGGACGATCTTTTCCCCAAGGATTTCATCATCAACCTTCCGGCTCCGGACAACTACGTCGGTCCCGAAAAGGTCTTCGGCACTTCGGCTGATCCCGATGGGAACGATGATCTTCTGCCCATTGTTTTCCCGGTTACGGACAGCGACACCTTTGTGCCCGCAGGTCACAAGAGAGACGATCCGAAACCGACGATAGATGATATTTCGGAATCGTTGAGAACAGCCATCAAGTGTTTTATCGTTACCTGTGCCATTCGAATTGCCCGCGGTCCAGAGAACAAACACAACTCCATGCTGATTCACGTGTCACGTTTTCAGGCGTGGCAGAATCACCTCAAGGAGATCGTCGATCGTCTGTTCAAATACTACAAGAGCGAAATAGAGGCGAATGATCCAACCATGCTGGAAGAACTCCGGCGGATTTTCGAGGAAGACACTCCCGATTACCGTTCATACCGTACCATTACCGGAGAAATCATCGATTCTCCGGTTCTTTCCCGCATCGACAACAAAATACGGCGTCACACATGGAAGGAGATCAGGCCTCTGCTCTATCGGGCCGTACAGAAGATAGAAGTCAAGTCCATCAACGGGACCTCCGGAGACAGTTTGACCTATTACGAGAACGAAAAGAACGGCATTTCGGTCATTGCCATCGGCGGAGACAAGCTGTCTCGCGGACTTACGCTCGAGGGGCTGTCCGTGAGCTATTTTCTGCGTGCGTCGAAAATGTACGACACACTGATGCAGATGGGACGATGGTTCGGCTATCGCCCCGGCTATGTGGATCTTTGCAGACTCTTCACCAGTAACGAACTGAACGAATGGTACCGCCACATAACGCTTGCCAGTGACGAACTTCGGGAAGAGTTCAGATATCTGGCCGAATCTGGCGGAACGCCGGAGAACTATGCCCTGAAGGTTCGCACGCATCCAGGACAGTTGCAGATAACGTCCATATCCAAGATGCGTCACACGAAGAACATTCAGGTCTCGTGGGCCGGTCGTCTGGTAGAGACCTACCAGCTGCTCCGGGATCCGGCCTCCAAACGGAACAATCTGGCGGCAACGGACAGTCTGCTTTCAGAACTTGGAACTCCAGACAGAATCAAAAACGATTATCTGTGGACCGGCATATCTTCCGATACTGTCTGCGACTACCTGTCCCGGTTCCAACTGCCGGAGTCCCTGACCAAGGTCAATCTCGACCTCATATGCGACTATATCCGGGAACTGAACGATGTGGGAGAACTTGTTTCTTGGGACATCGCACTGATGAGCAAGAATGCAGATGGCAACACATGCGTCCATACCTTTTCGAACGGCGTACAGGCAGGATGCTTCATCCGCCGGCAGGCACAGGATGCACAAAATGCCGGGACATACTATATCCGCAAGAACCATATCGTGGGTAATCCGACCGATGAATTCATTGACCTTCCTGACGACATGCTGTCGAAAGCTCTTGATGAGACCAGAGGCCGGAAGACCCGGGCTAAAGAAGAGTGGAAACACGAATATCCTTCACCGCAGCTCGTCAGACAGGAGTTCCGCTCCAAACAGACTCCCCTGCTCATGATTTATCCGCTGAATCCGGAATATTCCAACATGTCTGGAGTAAAGGATGCTGTCTCCTATACGAAAGACGACGAGCCGTTCATCGGATTTGCCATCGCATTTCCGCACAGCGACACAGACAAGGCCATCTCCTATGTAGCCAACCAGGTAGCCGACTTTGCAATTACCGAGGAGAACTTCGACAGCACCAACGACAACACTTATGATGAACAGTAACTCGATAACGGACATATGGAACAATCTGGCCTCGGCAGAGGAAGCCGGACTCACCAAACGCAGAATTCCGGTTGAGTCACCCTTGTACGTATACGGGACATACCGATATCCGGACAACCTGTACGGTATTGCTTTCTCATATGACAGTAGCCTGACCATTCCGGTTGACCAGTTCAAAAGCCTGAAGGAACTTGGAATCCTGCAAATGCCGGACACGAGTTTCGAGCACAGAAACCTGTTGCTGATACAGCTGCATCACACGGACTGTCTCGGTGTGTTCGCTACCTTATGCTCGGATTTGACAAGTGCCATAACCCGTGAATCTTCCGAAAAGTCCGCACTTCGCATTGTCCTGAATCAGCTAGAAAAGTGGAGAACTCTTTTCGATCGAGGACTTGCGGCCGGGCTTTCTCCGGCCGAACAACAAGGTTTGTATGGCGAGCTTCATCTGTTGTCTCGCATGATACGTCGAAATACCTCCGACATGACGGAAACGGTCGGATATTGGGTCGGATGCGACAAGGCCATGAGGGACTTTCAGGGTGAGGACTGGGCCATCGAGGTAAAGACAACCGCGACCAACGGCTCGGATCGACTTACGATAAACGGGGAACGCCAACTAGATGATGCGTTGCTTGACCGGCTTTTCCTGTATCATCTTTCCGTAGAAGTATCCCGGAAAAACGGTCAGACCCTGAACCGAGCAATCGAAGACCTGCGAAAAGCATTGGCGACTGACACGATTGCGCTGCACCGGTTCAATACCGGGCTGACTCATGCGGGATATTTCGATGAACACGCGCCCATGTACCAGGATCGCTGCTACAAGATTCGCTGGGAGCAGGCCTATCGCATATCTGGGGATTTCCCCCGTATCATGGAACGGGATCTGCGCAATGGAGTCAGCAACGTCACATACACCATCAACACGTCCGCTTGCGAGGAATACGCAGTGACTGACACGGATCTCTTCAAATCGACAGTTGATCATGAAAGAAATTGAAAAATTCTACCAGTCCCTTATGCAGGACGTTGTCGCCATGCAGTCGGGTGATGAAGATGGAAATACCCAGGAACAGATATTTACCCGAATCTGTCTGGACATGCTGTCCGATGCAGCCGAAACGGAGAACGTATCGGTTGCCTACGACGAACGCGATCTGAAGAAAAAGGGCCAACACAAAATAAACGGATATGCGATTTCGGACAACTACGAAACCGTGGATCTGTTCATCACCCTTTATGCCAACACCACGGAGATCCGTACGATTCCCAAGAGCGAGGTTGATACGGCTTCAAAGATGATTACGAACTTTTTCCGCCGGGCTGTATACAACGATTATGTCAATGAGATTGCAGAATCTTCCGAAATCTTTGAATTCGCCAATACGCTGGCCAATTATGCCGAACTGCGCGAAAATCTGATTCGCGTAAATGCCTTCATCCTGACAAACGGCACATACAAGGGTGAACTGCCAGCCAGCCAAGTCATCTGCGGATACAACATCTACTATAAGGTTATAGACGTGGAGTATCTTTACAAGATTTCCGAACAAGCTGGAGTTCCCATAGAATTGGATTTTGAGAATCTTGACGGACACAAATATGAAATTCCATGTCTTGCCGCCAATCTGAGCAATCCCGATTACGAAGCATATGTTGCCATTATATCCGGAGAATGTCTGGCTAAACTTTATGAATGCTACGGATCCCGTCTGCTGGAACAGAACGTGCGTTCGTTTCTTCAGTTCACGGGAAAGATCAACAAGGGCATAAGGGAAACCATCAAGAGTGAACCTCACATGTTCCTGGCCTACAACAACGGTATCGCGGCAACAGCCGATCACATCGAACTGGATGAGACAAGGCATTTCATCAGACATATCAGCAACCTGCAGATTGTAAATGGTGGTCAAACTACGGCCTCTATTTACAATACGGCCAAGAAGGACAAGGCCGACATTTCAGATATTCTTGTTCAGGTAAAGCTGTCCGTCATCAAGGACAAGGATCAATATGCGGAAATAGTTTCACGCATATCACGCTATGCCAATACTCAGAACAAGGTCAATGATGCCGACTTCTCGGCCAACAATCCGGCTCTTGTAGAAATCGAGCGCATCTCAAGATACATATTTGCACCCGCGACTCCGACCAACAATCTGCAGACGGCATGGTTCTTTGAACGTGCTCGCGGACAATACAAGACCCTGCGGGCCAAGGAAGGATTCACGAAATCACGGCAAAAGGCCTTTGATCTGAAATACCCTAAGAAGCAGGTTGTTACAAAAGTAGAACTTGCCAAATATGTTAATGCATGGCAGGAAACGTACAATGGCAGAAATCTGGCTATCGGACCTCACATCGTAGTACGAGGAAATGAAAAGAACTATGCCCGTTTCATAAACTACAATCTCCCGGACGTCAAACATATCGACGTTGCATGGTTTGAGGACATGATCGCCAAGGCCATTCTCTTCAAGACTGCCGACAAACGATATGGAACCAAACTCACGGGAGATCATATCGGTGAATTGAAGCAGGTTGTCGTTCCGTATACATTGTCTCTTCTGAATATCATTACTGAAGGACGACTGGATTTGTATCGAATCTGGAAAAACCAGTCGATATCGTCAGCCTTGTCGGATTTCATATACGATCTGATGAAGCAGGTCAACGAATTTATTCTCAACGAATCTCCCGTCTCGCACTATATCGAATGGGCCAAAAAGGAAGAGTGCTGGTTAAAAGTCCGCTCAAATGAATGGGCTTACAGTCTCGATGAGATTCGTCAGGATTTCATTGATGAAAAGAATCCCCCCAAACGCAACCACAAAAGCGATGTTGGCGACGAAGAGTCGGACAGACGACACAAGGAGGGTATCATACGGGCAATCCCGTTCTCTCTTTGGAAAAAGATAGAGACGTGGGGGCGCGATACAGGGATGTTGCAGCCGCCCCTGACCTCCATGGCCAGTGATATCGCATACAAAATCAAGAACAACCGCAAGCTGAACGAGAGCGACATTTCCAGAGGGTATCTGATTTACGAGAATGTCTGGCAACACAATCCGGAACTTCTTGAGGAAGCCGACAGTCTGGCCGAGCAGGATCGTGCAAAAGCAGCCGAGACCTCCGATACCTTTTCTCCGGTAAACGGTCAAGACGAGATTACATTGGAACTGATACAGGCCATGGTAGAATGGGATAAACGCCGACGAATTCTTGAAGATTGGAAATGGAAAGCCATGAAGGATGTCGCTGATGGAATGAAACCGTTAACTGACAGGATGAAGTATGCCTTCTACTTCAACCTGCAGAAGCTCAAGAAGGCTGGGTTCCCCAATTGACACGCGCCATGGATATCTGGAGCCGAGAAAAAAGATCCGAGGTCATGTCCCGAATCAGAGGCAAGGGTACGAAGCCGGAGGTTACGCTTCGAAAAGCCCTTTTTGCCCGCGGATTTCGTTATCGTGTCAATGTCAAGACTCTTCCCGGGAAACCTGACATCGTTCTGCCTCGATACAAGACGGTCATTTTCGTTCATGGATGTTTCTGGCACGGACATCCCGGTTGCAAATATGCATACACACCTAAGAGCAATACGGAATTTTGGGTTAACAAGATATCAAGCAACCAGGAACGGGATGCAGTCGTAAAACGTGAACTTGAAGAATCAGGCTGGAAAGTCATCATCGTCTGGGAATGCGAAATTAGACAAACGAAAGATTTTTCAAGTTTGATTGACCGGTTATCAATGGCATTCTAGTAGTGTAAACTAAACTGTGTCAAGTAAAAGAATTAGTGACTTTACAGATACACTTTAGTTTTCAGTCTCGGACATTCGTTCTCAATAATGCAATAGGTATTCCAAAACCCATCTTACCTAAGGCCTCATATTAAGCTAAACACACATAACATGTTTTTCCATTATAATTCACTTGTCAATACTTTGTCAAAAGTAATTTCAGGATCTGGAAGAGCTGTAACATTAATACAATAAAACATATCACTATACTTAGGCAATACAATGGCATCGTGTTTGTTACCTCCTTTAGGAGTGGCTAAAAAAGAGATTATTTGAGTTACACATTCTTGAATATTGCCATAGTGCATTGTCCTATATATCCGACTATTCTTGTCGTAAAGAATAGATTGAGTTGTGCCATCTGGTTTTTTCTCAATCATCTCAACGATTTGTAATGGTACATCTGTAATACGTTTATCCCCCGACGTATCAGTATATGAAATTAAATGATCCTCTACATCAAACTTATAATTATAGTTCCATCCAGAACGTCCTTTTATTTGTAATAGTAATTGTCCATGTTTGGGAATAACGACCTTACATATATGTTTATAATCAGCCGTTTCCAAAAGCGTCGATATTTCATTAAATAGTTGTTCTGCTTGTATTAGTTCATGTTTATAAACCGGTTCATCTGGGGCATAATGAGACAAAGGATGTAACATCGGTTTTAGGTGAGATTTCAAAGTTGACAACTTACTCAGAATATTGCTAGCATATGGGGCATCAGAAATGCGTCTCAAAAAATCTACTGCTCTACATATAAGAGCAGATATATGATATGCAGCAATAGGAAGAAGGTCGTTATCTAGAATAATCGGCCTATACAACTTATCGGATAACAGCTTCTCATAAGCCTTACGCATATAATTGGCAGACGCAGGATAATCAGGCCTCAAACCATCGTATAAATACTTTCTGGCCATTTCAATTTCAGTATTTCCAGAAACAATTATAGGTTTGGGTAGAATTACTCCTGCTATATCTGTCTGTCCCTCATACAATTCCTTATATTTCCACCTGTCATTATCGTTAATCATCTCACGTGCAAGCAAATACCAACTTTTATCATATGTAGATATTAATATCTGGTAATCTTGAAACTCAGAGAGGAGAATATTTATTACGGGACGTCTATTTGAGGAGTCTAAGCCAACAAATACATCGTCTAGGTATAGAACTTTAGCATCATGATTTACACTGCGCAACTTAATGGAAGCCAGATACAAACAAATTGCTATGGCAGACAACCGTGCCTCATTAAGAGAATTATTGTATTCATGCATATGCCGTCCATAATGAGTCACATCCAAATAAACTTCACCAACTATATGATTATCACGAATATACCCGTTTTCAAATAACCGAATATTGGCTGCGCCCAATGAAATATTTAAATTAAGACCAACAAAATAAGTGGTCATCAAACGGCTAAACTCTACATTTAAATCGGCAATAATATTCGGAAACGCAGTCTGAAGTAACAGATAACTGTTTTTTAATCGGCCATACTTTTTATCTGTTCGATGATAACATTTAACAATATCCTGATTTACACTATTAACAATCGCGCCTATTGTGTCTGTCAGACCTTGTCTTGTCGGAATATAATCACTTATAAGTTCTATTATCAAATTAAATAAGTTAGGTCTAGTTCCGTTATTAAGATAAACCCTTAATAAGGTAGAATAATCTAAAAAACCGCTTATTCGATATACTGTCTTTAAAAAGGGATTACTAGTGGTGGTAGTTGCTGGGGATTCTGTGGCTGTAAATATTTGTTCAGTTGCTTTGTTTATGCTATTGGAGACAAAATCATAGTCACAAAATGTAACCTCAATTTTTCCGTCATCTCTACCTGAGTAGTAGTTATTATCAAAATGCCTAACTCCATTTACACTGCTCTCCATAAAATACTGCAGTGCACGAAATAGTGATGACTTACCACTACCATTCTCTCCATATAACAACAAATTCTGTCCAGCTGGTAATTCAAAGACTTCTTTGGTTACATAAGCCTTGTAATTATCAATTTCTATTTTTGTGATACGTTTCATTGATTATATCGTTTTCAATTCCCCTCAGGATTGGCATATCAACGGCTCTAAGCAGGTACATACTCATGATATTAGAAGGTTTAGTATGCTTACCATACTCGTATGCTATTATATTTAAAGCATCATTTGGCTGAGATAACCCTGCAATATCTCTAAATCCTTTTATTTCATTTAGAATGTGTACATTCGCGTGAGAAAAAGCTTCAGGGAAATATAATTCATAAAAAGCTAAATCTAGGACTCTTTCATAATATTTTCTTACAGAACCATTTGTGTACTGTACATATAGATACAGATTTATGATATTCTGCTGTAATCTTTCGATGACATACGGCACACGACAATGCATGAGAAAATCTTCAGAAGATTTGTCTCCAATTGTTTTAATCATAATATAACACAATCGGCTATGCAAAAAAGCCTTAATATACTTTATATCAATGTCATCCCGTATTATTCTTAGTTTTATTTGCTTATCTGTTTTGTCATCTCCGAAACAACCATCAACAACTTCAAACCGATAATCGTACGTCGGTTTCTTATTTAGCAATAGAACAGGTGTATTATTATTACTGTCTTTAGGAATATCAACAAATGCTATTAATGGGAAATGCATTGAACAATACGGCCTTGAATATTTCTGGCGGAATTTCAATACTGCGTTTTTAAATTCTTCAATATCTTTACAATAGTCTTTGTATTTATATATATCATCAAATTCTGCCTTAATTGCATCTCTATTTTCGCGGATAACATCACTAGACAAATCATAAAATAAAATCCACAACAAGTAAAAGTCCATTTGAGCTCTTTTCCCATTCTCCACATGCAATAGGTCATCCATGGACTTGTTTAGCTCCGCCATATTCTTATTAGCTCCATCGAGCAAATCATAGAGATTTGAGATAAAAGAGAACTGTAAATGATCAAAATATCTTCGTAACTTTGATGCATCTGTTTCGTATAATAATTTTGTTATCTCATTTCTAGCCCTAAATCTACATGAGAGATGTTTGTCAACAACAAATGACTCTATTGTCTTATCGGGTGCTATTTCTCCATCTGTAATACCATACTGCATATATTGGTACTGGAAGTAGGCTAACGTAGTATAGAGATTCTCGTTCTCCATTTGAGCATTGTTCTTGCGGAAATAAAACCATCTACTATTGTATGAAACCGAGAACTTAACCAAATTAATAAAATCTCTTGGCGCAAATGAATTCCACATCTCAAAAGAATCTGCAGGTATAGGATATGGTTTATTGTTCAAACGAATAAACAAATCAACCGGATCAAAATCAGGATTGTTTTCTTCTTTGATCTCTATCAAATAAACTGAAGAATTGCGAATTCTATTTTGGTCAGTCTTTGACAAATCAGCGTAAGCACTACCTTTCAGATCTTTCAGGATGGCGTTTTTGCCTAATTCTAGTTTAAAATTACACAAAAAAGGCTCTTGTTTATTGCCTTTCTCGTCAATATATGATTCACCAAGATAGGCAATAATACTCAAAAGTCTTTGTTGACCATCAACAACCTCTTGCGTTCCGTCGACTCTTTTAAAGACGAAAATTGGAGGTAGCATAATGCCTAATATTAGACTCTCTATAATTGATGACGATTTCTTCTTATTCTTTACATCAGCTCTTTGATATGATGGCCTAATCAAGAAGCGTTGACTTGTCAATAAATCTATTAATTCAGGAATTCTAACACAAACCGGCTGCGGCTTTTTTATACGTAATTCTTCAAAACTCTGCGTTTCAACCGTATGGCCCCCAATATTAGATGTTATTATCTTATTACAAGATCTAAAGCCATCGTTATTCTCTATAGAAAATTTGAAAGAACAACCATATTCATTCTCAAAAAAGGAAGCAATAGACTTATATCGACCTACAAGAACTCCATAGAATGAGCTTCTTACTATTGTAAAATCGTCCTCATGTTCTTTTAAATAAGCAATTAAACGATTTACCATCAACTTATTGGAAAAATCATATTTTACACCGTTCTGCTCCATGACAGAAATCGCCCAAAATATGCACTCCGCATACAAACGATTATAGGATAAACCGGAACCAATAATATCTTTTTCTATGCTCGATAGTATTTCAACCTTAGCCTTTATTGAATTTAGAATATCATTGTATTCCTCTTCTTCCAATTGTGAAGACAAATACTCAAAGTATTTGCTTATTACTTTTTGTTTTTTATTAGCATAATAATTAATTAGGTATCCTATGAAGGACTAAAAGTTCACGAAGTTTAATTATTTTCTGATCTATATTATACTTCTCCCATCTAAACACCCTTGTAATGACATGGTCAAATGAATCATCTTCAAGCATTTGCTTTAATGCTTGATTAAGCGAATTATAGTAATTCTGAGCTTTATCTATCTCAAATGTGCGGAGAAGTGTAATACCAGAATTATATCTTTGAAAGATTTCACGTTTCACAATTTCTTCTTCTTCGGAAGAGTGATCGGTTATAAAACTATAAACGATTGTCCGAATGGTTGTATCTTTAAAAAGATTCTGATAGCGTTCACTCAAACTCGAGAACGTATTCCCCACAAAATCAAGAATATCACCCAATCTTTGAAGGCCACTTTTTTTTAATTTCAATTCATTACTAATGAATCTCTTGATAGTCTCATATCTCTGTCGACCATCTATAACTTCGTAGTTATTAACACCATCTTCATCTTCCGATTTGAACAAGATGATAGGAGGGACTTCTGTTCCCAAGAAAATACTTTCAATAAAATATGTGGCCTTCTCATCATCCCAAACATAGTTTCGCTGATATGATGGAGCATAGTTCGTACACTCCAAGGATTCATCTACGGTAAAAAACAAACCATTTATTGATCTAACCTGATGCTCCTTATTGAGTCGTTTTTCAAATATATTTTTTAGATCAGTCATAATCAACTTGCATCAAAACTATGTAATTAATAATCAAATTTATATATTTCCTAGAACAATCCAAGTATTTCCATGCTAATAAATATTAAGACAGTCAACAATTATATGCAGATAGGACTATCAGTCAGACTTGTTCACCCCAATGATGCTTTTCATATCGACTATCAAAACTACTTCAAATCGATGCCAAAGCACCGTAAAGTCTTATCAGGATACAATAGCAATCTTTAAAATTTTTCCAGTACAAGTCATTGCTCATTGCTATTTATATTTGTCAATATTTTATGCAACGAATCAATTCAAATTATATAAAGTCATCAGTTCATCTATTGAAATCTCAATACCAACATTTTGCAACAACGACTTACGCTTGTTATAAAGATATCTAATAATAGACTCTTTTTCATCTTTGCTTCCGAAATGAATCCGTCTGTGGCATGTAGGGCATAGACAAATGATGTTCTCAACACAATCTATGTTTCGTTTATTTTCAGACCAGAAACGTTCAGCATTTGGGGCTGTACAAGGGATTAAATGATGACCCTCCATGTAAGGAACTACCTTATCAGTTAGGAATGTATAATGACTGCCATCGAACTCACATTTGAATTTTGCCTTTCTTAAAGCCCGTTTTGAAACATATGCTTTCTTTACCACAATTCTACCCGATGTTCCGTCACTATAGCTTGGTTGTTGTTTAGATGTATCTGACAACACCTCATCACTCTCTACATTCTGAATCTCTTTCTGAAAATCAAAGTCATTGTCCACATCTCGGCCTTTTCTTTGAAGATAATTTACCAGCCACAGCAACATTTTTATTTCTTGCCTTGGATGTCTACCCGTATAGAATCGTTGCATTCTAAACATCTGCAGATCGTCTCCGCTCACTTTGAAAACAAAAGGATTAGGTTCTGCTTGCAAGTCATAGATATAATCAGACTCTATCGTATAAGTACATTCTGTACGAGTTCCATTCTCCAAAATAAACCGATTCAAATATGAATTTGATTGTCGTTTTGCATATACTCTAGCATTATCAGTAAACGCAACTATTCGTCGATTGATTGAATGTGGCAGTTTTTGTACATAAACAATCATCACTCCATCGACATAATCATCCGTCGAAGAGGCCCCAAGTTTTTTAATATTTGGATTGTCATGTGGAGGAAGATAACCATAAAAACGGCCATCAGTATCATTGGGCTTTAAATTAAATACTTCATGTCCTACATTGGTTTTACAGTATGCCCCTGATTCCAAATCAACCACCATGTAATAGGATGGCAAGGTAAATATTACAGTCTGTGATGCTACCTTAAAAACATCATTAATGTATTCAAGCAGCTCTGTATTGTTACAACTAGGATTAAGAATAGAGCCGCCACCCTTAAATCCCATCCTTTTCAAGACCTCTTCCTTCAACAGATTACCATCATATTCAGCCACTAATGTTAATTTGCATGTATTATCGTTTGGAGCTGAATCAATCCAATAATTACCATCTCCCCGCGGCACATCAACTTTATCGACTTTCAGTTTAAATCGAACAGATCTGTCATCGTTCATAAACAGATATACAATGTCATTTTCAGCAAATTTCGATTTGACATTTGTCGTCCAATTCACAAATCCCAGTTCATTTAATGCCTTACGGTGATTACATATATTTTCATTGGCAAAGGCAAGCCATGTGCGATTATGTACCATTATTCTCTTTCAAAATAAGTTAAAACTGCTGCTGTCGCAACCACTCATTCATAAAACGGTCGTAAATTATATAACCGCAGGGTGTGTGATAAACCAGTTCGTTATCGAGCAGCTTTTTCAATGAAGCACTGACACTGCTCGCCGCACGAAGCCGATGTCGGCTGATAAAATCCCCAGCCAACACCTCTTTGACGCACCCTTCGCGAGCGATGGCTTTCAACAAGCGCACATGTCCGGCCGAATAGGCTTTCAACAGATCGGCATACGAATAACTCTGTTCGGAAACAATCTGTTCCGTAGCATACGTCACCAACTCCATATCCACATCCCGATTATAGCCGTACAAGCGATTGAGGAGACATTGGATATACCAGGTATGTCCGTCAAATTTATCATAAATCACATCGAAAACTTCACGTGGGAGCTGCACACCATGTTCAGCAAAGTGTCCGACGGCGAAACAGGCATACGCCTCTCGATCAATGGGACCAATAGTCAGTAGTTGCGTACTCTGATAGAACGGTCTTTTCGAAGAGGCAAACATCTCCTGCATCAGATGCTGCTTGCTGCCCGCAAAGATAAAGTTTACATTAGGCAAGAACTGGATATAGGAGCGCAACAGAGCCTCGATACCCTTTTCCGGATATTCGGCGATTTGCTGAAACTCGTCGATTGCAATATAGCATCGCTTCTCAGAAGAGCCCAGATAATCGAATATCTCTTTCAACGTACTCTCCTCCTCTTGGGGGGCCACGTCAATCGTCACTTTGGGGACTCCGGTCAGCTCGTCAATGGTGAATACAGGACGACAACTGCGAATGAACTGACCGATGCGATTTAATGCTTTTTGAGGTGCTGTATCCAGTTTCCCCAACACCGTATTGGCAAACACCCGCACGAAATCACCCATTGATTGTGTGGAATAGATATCCATATAGAGCGTAACAATATCGGGCTTCTGCTCTTTCATACGATAAAAGGCATGACGGATCAGACCGGTCTTGCCCATACGACGGGGAGCAATCAACGTTACATTACGCCCATTATGGAGCGCATCAAGAATCGCTGATGTTTCCGCCTCACGGTCGCAAAAGAATTCAGGGCTATGGTAACCCGCTATCAAGAAAGGATTGTTCGGCTTCATATTATTTCATCCAATCATTACACAATCATCGTAACGCAAATATCGCAATTAAATATAAAATAGCCAAAGGAATCACTAAATAATTTACAGCCAAAAGAAAAGAAACTTTACTTTATCCCCGTATTCATATATACGTTCATTAAAGTAAAGTCAAAATGAGG
>ERZ857693.1714-NODE-1714-length-25344-cov-4.805172_pt1 | contig 25344 bp, 22 predicted proteins | sample MGYA00519765_ERZ857693 | MGnify/ENA primary metagenome ERZ857693 (study PRJEB31778, sample SAMEA3449354) | human gut metagenome | biome: human gut; feature: human-associated habitat; material: faeces | place: United Kingdom | collected 2010/2012 ... | reverse complement strand
TTCAGAAATATATACTTTACTTTTTCTGAAAATCTGCTATAATGATAGCAGATTCGATGCTGTTTTGTCTGAAATTTCTGCAAATAAATGGGCGGATTTTACGAAGAAATCTACATTTCATAGAAAAAACCATGCTAGGAAGAAATGCTCTCCCAGCATGGTTTTTTATCGTTCTGGATTTGTTTCCTGATACGTTCTCAGCTTGTATGCGTTGTGTCAATTTCAATTTCGTGTATTTCTGATCTTATCCTGACTTGTTCCCGCATACAGAAAAAAGGCATCTCAGCTACCTTTCAAATATCCTCTAAAAAGAAAAAAGTGCCGAAAAATCAGCACTTTTTCACCCATCATCCTTACTTTCTTGACATCAATACCACGCACTCAACGTGCAACGAGCGGTCAAATTTGATGTCAAGTTTGTTTTTGCTTCAAAATTTATGTTCGTGGTAATATGCAAAACCTTTTTAAGTTCGTGATAATATACTTAAAAATCGCATAATTATTTTGATTGAAATTTCATCGCTTTTATTATACCATAATTCCTCTTGTAATTCAACATAATCTTCCACAGTTATTAAAGCTACTTTTCTTAAATGTGTAATTGCAATACTATCAAACAATCCAAATAAATCGAAATAAAGTTTCCAAATCAATGCTATTGTTCTTGCTTCTGGTTCAAGTTTATCATTTATAAGTTCCGAATACTCTTCATAAGCGATAACAAACTGATCATTTGTTGGTCTGTGGGTTGGTCTGGCTAAAGGTTTAACTCCAGTCTGCACAACTGTCTAAGAACGGTAATTTTGATACAAATGCGACCTTGTTGATTACCGTTTTCCATTGGTAGATTGCGTTTTATTTTGGTTTAGCGTTTTCTGTTGTAGGTATGGTGGGTGCAATTAGCTCTATGTTACCTAAATTATATCATAAAACGATATACCACTACTATTTTTGACGAATTATATTTTTATTACCGTTGAACACTATAGAATTAGGTGGGATTTTCCCTTTTATCACAGTTCCAGCCGCAATAACACTTCCAGTTCCGATATGGCTGCCTTTTAAAATTGTACAATTTGAGCCAATCCAAACATTATCTTCTATAATTATTGGACTTGTTAAAAAACCAGAGACCATCATTTTTTGAGTAGTCTTATAAATATGATCATGATCATAAACACAAACATTAGGCCCTATCATTACATTTCTACCGATTCTAATACAGTTCTTTGATGCGATTATAACTCTATGATTAATACCAGTTCCATTTCCTATTAGTATTTTCCCATTCCCTGTTGTATGCAAAATAACATTTGAATTGAGCTTGACACCATCAGAAACAATAATCGATCCTTCATTACAACGTATTCTAATGCTTCCAGAACATATGGAATTGCCTCTAAATGAAATGTGGTTATGGTAAACAAACTTGTATAACACTTTTTTGAGATGCCCAATAAATATATCCACATTTCCAATAGGATCTCTATTCACTTAAATCACCTTGCTTCCATTCAATCTGTGCTTGATGATAATCATTAATATTTCCAATATCTCTTAGATAGCAATTTATATTATACGCATTCATTTTTTCGGCAATATTAGGAAACAAATCTCTTTCTAAGCTAAATTTTTCTTTGCGCGGAAAATATACTAGTAGCCTTTTATTCATTATATAGATACCGCTGTTTGCAAGATTAGATTTAGGATGTACAGGCTTTTCTTCAAAGCTTATTATTCGTCCATCAGTTATACTTACGATGCCACATGCTGTTGGATTACTTGTTTCAAATAATCCACAAGTAATAGCGGCATTGCTTTTCTGATGAAAACTTATCATTCTTGTAAAATCAACATTAGTTAAATTATCACCGTTTATGACAATAAAATCTGAGCCTTCTTCTAATCGGCATGCTAAACGTGCTACCGAACCCCCACTACCAAGTAATTCGGATTCATAAGCACATTCAATAGCCATATCTGGGCTTGAATGGACGTATTCTTTAACATAATCCACGATTTGATCCGCCAAATAGTGAACAACAATATATACAGATTTGATATCATGTAATCTAAACAACTCTAATTGCCAGTATAATAGAGGTTTGCCGCAAATTTCCAAAAGACATTTAGGTTTTTGATAGGTTAAAGGTCTCATTCTTGTACCATATCCAGCGGCTAAAATAATTGCATTCATAGTATTCTCCTTAATTCAATAATTTATATTTCTTCCAAAAAAATACTCTTCAAGCATCAAACACCAACAGTGATAAATTGGCAAATGTAATTCCTGAATTTTGTAGGTTTCATATTCAGGTACTTTCACAATCAAATCCGAAAAGTCATTTAGTTTTCCACCGTTATTTCCAGTTAAGCCTATTAGTTTAATATTTCTTGCTTTAGCAACAATGGCGGCATTTATAATATTTTCACTATTTCCAGAGGATGATATACATAACAGAATATCATTCGGTTGTCCATATCCGAGTAATAACTGTGCATATATATAATCGCTATCTACGTCATTATTATAAGCAGAAGTTAATGCACATTGTGAAACTAGTGAAATCGCTGGCAATGGCATTTCTAATTTCGTAGATAGATTAGAGCCTCTTATATAATCAATCGATTTTAATTTGTCTGACAAGGTATTGTCTATTGGTCGTTTAATTATAAAGCTCTTCATCAATTCACCAACAATGTGATGAGAATCAGCAGCTGAGCCACCATTACCGATTATAATCACTTTTCCTGAACTTTCATAGCAAGTTTTAAGTGAAACAAATGCCTTCATTATTTCAGTTGATATTTTCTCTAAAACAGGATATCGAATAAGTAAGTTGTTTAAATGTGCAGTGACATTAGTTGTTTTATTCAATTTGGCCATCACCTTCTTTATTTAATATTAAATCAGTAAATTGATATAAGGAATCCACAGTAACCGTTTGACCAAAATAATCTTCATGAGTGGATATCAATGCTGTTTTACACCCTGCTTTTATTCCAGCTTCGATATCTACTTTACTATCTCCAATCATCCAAGATTGCCCTAAATTAATGTTAAGATCTTTTGCAGCACGAAGTATTAGCCCTGCTTTAGGCTTTCTACACTCGCACTCGCAGGAAAATTCTTTGATACGTCCATGTGTCGGATGATGTGGACACATATAAATTGCATCAACATACGAATTTTCTGTTTTAAGTATTTCCTTCATTTTTTGATGAATACGATCCACTTCTTCAATAGTCGCATATCCTCTAGCAATAATTGATTGATTTGTGATGATAATGGCGAGATACCCTTGTGAATGGATAATATCTATGGCCTTACTGATATTTGGAAGTAAAACGAATTGCTCAGCTTTGATTATGTATCCTACATGTTGGTTGATTGTTCCATCCCTATCCATAAAAATTGCTTTACGTTGTTCTTTCATGATATCACCCGATGTGTATAATTCTGATAATCAATTATCGATTTAAATTGCTGATCATTTATGCTATTGATCCACCGACAAACTCTTGTATATTCTGTTTGATTATTTACTTAGAAAATACTTAATGTAGCAAGGTTGTGTTTTTAACTACTCTGTAGCATGATTTTATTTGTTCGATTTTTCATGAATCAGGTGAAATAGCAATAATTATTAATAAACTATGATATAATCCTAATCGCACCTTCAGTTCCAAATTTGAATGGAACATACAATAGATCTTTTAATGCATTTCTAATCATCATATGGCATTCTGGTCGTGCAAGAAAAAGTATAAATCCTCCTCCTCCAGCTCCAAGAAGCTTTCCACCCAATGCTCCAGCAGAAATCCCTAATGCATATATATCATCCAACGCATTGTTAGTTACTTTTGTTCCTGTTTTTTTCTTCATCATCCATGTTTCATTAAGCAATGCACCGAAATCTTCAAATTTTTCATTGCTACTAAGTAGTGTTTTTTCAGCTTCATATACAAGCTGATGCATCTCGTGTAGTGTTCTGATAGTAGAGTTAGTATAATAATTGGTGCTTTCCAAAATTAAAGATGAAGACCTTGTAATCCCAGTAAAAAACAGCAACAGATGCTGGTTTAATGCATCGATCTTCCATTTAGGAACATTAAGTGGAATTACTTCGTATCCATTTTCATCGAAAATAATTTTATTAAATCCGCCAAAAGCAACCGCAATTTGATCTTGCCAGCCTCCTACTTCGCCACAAAGATTCCTTTCTAAGTATATTGCTTCATTCGCTAATTCTGTTTTGCTAATTCTTTCTTGTTTGATTGCGTGAATAGAGTTCAAAATGCCAACTGCTAATGAACTGCTTGCTCCTAGTCCTGAGCGTGTAGGTAAATCCGAATTTAACCTCACATACGCTTTTTCTAGCTTGAGCATTTTCAAAGCATTTCTAATTAAAGGAAGTTCATTGGTAATGGGGGGGAATATATCATCAATTGCTGAATCAGATAATCCCATTTTAGTATGTTCGTAAGACTGTGTGGATATCGAGGCATATGTATACTTATCAATAGTTGTGGAAATCACAGCCCCACCATATGATTTGAAATATTCTTCCATATCTGTTCCACCGCCAAAAAAGGAGATTCTTAAAGGAGTTTTAGACGTTATCATGTTATGCCTCCATTCATTAAATTAATATGACTTTCCGGTAACTATTCAGTCCCCAAGAACGAAATTACCCTGAAAAAGATCAAGTAAAGCAGAAAAAGCAGTCTGACCAGATTTAGCAGCAGTGGAAGTAAATGATTTCAAAGTAAGGAAATCAGTAGCACCTGTCACAGAGCGGAAACAGCCAATCACCTTGTTTTTCATTTTCACCATACGCAGGTCACGTTCAGCCTGATTGTTTGAAAACGGAACAAGCGGATTATCTGCAAAACGGCATACTTCCCCCTTGTATTCGATCAGACGGTCAATCAAAGCTCTTATCTTGCCTTTTTTGGGTTTCCCTCGTTGATCGGTTTTCTTTTCCGGAATCGGGTTTTGTCTGACTGCCTCTTCGAGGATCCTGTCATAATGCTGCTTCAGGCAGTCCATATAATGCTGACGGGAACCGATTTCCGGGTGCTGATTATAGAAATCAGCTGCACGGCACATGCTCATCAGTTCATGATAAAGATCACACGCCCATGTCTGTTCCGGATGATTCTCATAGATACTAGTTAGTTCACGCAGCAGATGTGCATCGCATACTGCGTGTTCTGATTTGGTCGCCTTAAAATACGACATCCAGAAATCATGCACAGCAATTCCTTTATAGCCGGGCAGAAAATCAATTTCAAGCATTACGTCTGTCCCTCGTTTTTCCGAAAGCGCATAGTAAGTCAGTCCGGATGTACAGGCCACATGAACCCAATGCAGTTTCCCGTTTATATCTGTTCTGGTTTCGTCACAATGCACAACAGGTTTTTTGTTGAGAAACCGTGGAAAATCATCTGTATAGCGTTTGGCAGTATTTGCAGCACTGTGAAGCATATTGACAACAGTTCCGGCACTTGGTTTGATGCCGATCAGCCCTTCAATGATCTCGCAGAGATTCTGCATAGCAACCATGCCTTTGGTATTCAGAACACAGATCAGCGCCTTCAGGCGATTGCCGTAGGTCACAGTTCCGCTGATTCCGGTAGGACGTACAGCAATTTCGTGTATGCCACCGCAGCTGCACTCCATCATTTGATACTTGATAGTTTCCTTTTTTACGATAACATCAACCGCATAGCATGTATGATTTACACGCAGATGGGCGCATTTCTCCCTGCAAGGGCAATGCTTGCAGTGTGCAGGATAAACCCTTTCGATACGATCAGGATGCTCCAAAGCCATATGATGACCCTTATGACCGGTTTGTCCGCCAGCTTTTTTACCACTCTTTTTACGCTGGCTTTTAGGAGAAGGCTTTTCATATCCGTCTGAGGAAGGCGACTTGCTGCTGTTATGGCTGTCCTTATGAAGCTGTTCTTCCAATTCAGATATTCTGTTTTCCAAACGCTGTATAGTTTCTTTTTGCTCTGTTATAATCGCAAGCAGATCTTCTTTTCTCAGCATACTGATTCACCGTCCTTCTATTTTAGTATACCATATCAGAGCTTATTTGTAAATTGGCAATCCGCCGATTTTTTTACCTCACCTTTTTACTTTCAACATTGGGGAGAACAGGCTGTTTTTCAGGGGATGACTGAATAGATACGCGTAAAGAATTTATTTGCTGTGTAACATTTTTGCCTCTTCTCTCGTTTGTTTATTATAGAAGGCATAATACGCTTTTTATTTGAAGCGATTCTATAGCTTCAAACAATTTATCGTAACGAGGTGAGAACAAATGAAACGTATTAAAGTTATCAAGGTCTTTTATATGGTCGATATGTCAACTGCACAAAAAGTTATGCAACATTATCCTCCTCTGTGGGATATGGATACAATCTTTCAAAAGACTTATAAAAGATACCTGATTCAGAAACTGGAATCCGCCAAAAAGGATGTGGTTGTACCGACTAAATCCGGTACAACAGAGAAGAAATAATGTAAAGCTATATTAGATGTTATTTCATGCATATGCTATGACACTATATAAATGGGCGCATTGTAATGGCAGTGTGCCTATTTTTCTGCATTATCGTTAATTTATCACTATTCCTTCAGTGCCCCCACAACAATCTGCCTCTGCGTTCCATCGTCGGTGCAAGTGACGATGGTTAATCTTTCATCTCCGAAATCCTCCAGCACCCATGTTTCGTTCGGCTCCACGATAAAATCCTTGGTTACGATATAGGTATATTTAGTCCTATCCTCGTTATTATCATAGAGATGCATTTCCATGCCAATTTCGATATGCTTTATCTCGTTGAAAATCTCCGCATAAATTGTACTGTTATGCCCTGCTATGCAATAGTTACCCTCACCGAGATTGCCCGTATCTGGAAAATGCCCTGCCGCTTTTGACAAAATCTCATGCTCCGTTCCGTCCATAACGGGAGCTTTGATATGCAAATCGGGAATTTCCAGCACAACACAAGTATCAAGCAGACGTTGTTTTTCGATTTCACTGCTGATTCGCCAGTAAGCAAAAATAGACAGTACGACGATTCCTACGATCAGGAAAACCAGACCGATTCTCAACGTCCACCTTTTCGATTTATGTTGCAATCGTTACACCGCCTTTCAACTCACAGTAAATCGTTACAAGCCTTGTTCAATGAGTTTTCGCTTCATCAGGCACAAGTCAAATACATTTAATACATCATCTGCGCACAAGTCGCCTGCCTTCCAATTGCTCAAAGATACATCAGGTGCAGTCAACAACCATTTTTGCAACGATACAACATCAGCTATGGTAATATATCCATCATTGTTGACATCACCTACAACTGTTTCAGACGATATTGCAACAAATGATATATTGTTTTCAACTGCATAGGTTTCTGCCGCCGACTTAGAATACCCGTAAATAGTCAGGATCACCGAAACTTTACTTCCAATGTATCCCATCGCATGGTCTTCAATACTAATGACACTTTCTGGAATTTGTATTTTTTCCAAAGAATCACACCCCGAAAAAGCATATCTTCCAATTTCAGTTACGGAATTTGGAATGCTTATTTCTGTCAATGCGGTGCACTTGTAGAATGCATTTCTTGGAATGGAAGTAATTGAATTACTGAGCTGCAAATTAGTCAGAGAACTACAGTCGCTCGTTAACATTCCACCTATAGATGTAACTGTATTCGGAATCGTCAATGACACCAGATTTGTACACCCATTAAACGCACTTTCTCCGATAGTCTCTACCTGATTAAGATCGATCGTTTCTAAATCTGTACTTGCAAAAGTACTTGAACCGATTGATTTGACCGAATCAGAAAGAATTACAGATTGTATTCTTTTGTTCGTAAATGCTCTATCGCAAATAAATTCTACACCATCCGGGATGATAAGTTCAGTATCCGTTCCCACATAGGTTTGTAAAAATTTATCCTGCACAATTATCCAATCTGATTGATCAGAAAACCACTTTGTTCCATTAAATACACCACCGCCGAGATAAGTTAATTCTCCCTCAATTGTAATGTCTTCCAAGGCAGAACAGGCAACGAATGTAAATTCATTGAGTGCTGTCACATTCTGTGGAATTGTAATACTTGTCAGTGAGGTACATTCATAAAATGCAGCACTACCGAGTTCTGTCAGTGTTTCAGGCAGCTGAATTTCCGAGAGCTCTGAACAATAGGAAAATGCCCAGCTTCCTATGCTTTCCAATCCTTCAGAAAGTGTGACAGATTGCAGCTGTGTACAATTTCCAAATGCACCAATGTCGATAGAAATAAGCGAAGACGGCAAATTTATGCTTTTTAGCGAAGAACAATTCCTGAAGCTATTGGTTCCGATGGAAATCAATGTAGCCGGAAAATCAACTGTTTCCAGTGCTGTAAGACCCGAAAAAAGCGAATCACCAATTCCTGTAACGCCATCCTGCAATACAATTGATGTGATCTGATCGCTTTCATCGTACCACGGCAATTTTGTTCCATCGCTATATTTTTCAATGACTCCCTGCGATTTTATTGTTAAAACGCCGTCATTTAAGGTATAAAGAATGGCAGCATCCGCTGGAATTGCTGAAAATGGAATGCTAAGCATAGCGATTCCACACGCTGTCAATGAACATACGATTTTTCTTACAAGTTTCATAGGCATATTATCTCCTTATTGTAGAAAAGCACCATGGCTTGAAATTGATTCATGACATGGTGCTTTCCGTTTTTAATTCGGGTTTATCTTTTCTTCTTCAATACACCAGAGCCGATTATCATTACACCACCAATTACTGTCGCACAACCTGCCAAAGCAGCAGCTGTATGATACCAGTTGGAATATCCGGTTTGCGGAAGATTTACTTCCTCGTTATTTTGATTTGTTCCAGTTGCCGTTACAGGGTCTATTGTGTAGATATCAAGCACATTACCAACTTCATCTGTGAGTGTGATCTCATAATATCCATCAGAAGTCTCAGACAATACTGCGTTAGTAGGGCTGATACCCGTTTTACTCTGATAGTCATTTTTTGCCCAATTGATGAAATCTTCCGCAGCGATATTTTTGTAGTCTGTTACAACAGTAGTTGTTGTTGTCTCTGTTTCAGAAGTACTGTTTGTAGCAGTAGCTTCAGTTACATTGTTGGTTGATGCAGTTGTTGTTTCTGTTTCAGAAATATTATTTGTAGCAGTAACTTCAGTTGTATTGCTGGTTGATATAGTTGTTGTAACTGCAGTTGTCGTCTCTGTTTCGGAAGTTCTGATTGTATCAGTAACTTCAGTTATATTGCTGGTTGATATAGTTGTTGTGTATGCAGTTTCCAAAGTGATGGGTTCTGTTGTGGTTATAGTCATAGGCTGAGTTGTTGTTGCAATGGGAGCATCATCCAATGATACAAAGGTAAAGCTGTGAGAAAACGCATAATTGTATGCACTACTATTGTTGTATCCGTAAATCACAAAGTCCTCAACATTCATTACTACATTTCCATTTGAATCGGGGTTATAACATGAAAAATCAATGGTAACACCAAGGCAAGAAGTGGCAATATCCGTATTTTCTGGGATATTAGCAGTCTTTAAACTTACGCACCCCATAAACGCTCCACTACAAACCTTGTCCAAAGAGTTAGGCAGAACAATCTCAGAGAGATCCCGACAGTTGTAGAATGCATCATAAGAAATAGTGGTTATTCCTTCCTCTATTACAATCTTTTTGATTTTGTTATAACTATCATTGTCATTGTAATAATCTGAGTCAGTCGTAGCAAATGCATTTGTTCCTATTGTAGTAACTTCATATCCGTCAATACTACCTGGAATTGTAATCTCTGTTGCATTTCCTTCATAACCTGTAATAGTTGCTGTACCATCACCACTCAATTCATAGATTAACTCATAGTCAGATGTGGCAAATACACAGGGGGCACCTGTATATGATAGAGAAAGCAAAAATGTCAAAGCTACACATAACCATCTGTTAATTGTCAATCTCATAAAAGTATTTTTCCTCCTCATCCCACATATAGATTTTACTGTTACTTATATATCTCTGTTCACTTTTTATAGCAGAAGATATACTTGTCGATACCGACGGAACAAAGCACTGAGTACAATTTGATAGATATGCAATAAGTACCATCTCTATGTCATTTGCAAGGGCATCACCATTGTGCATCATTATCTCCCCATTGCCAGGATATGCAAATAGTCCTGTGTCATAATAAATTTCTCCATTTTCAGATGTATCGCTTATGGGTTGATAACCATTATTAGCATTGCTATATGCATCTCCTAACTCATGTGCATGCCCATATTCGTGAGCACATGTTCCTTCAAATGTTGAAAAATTATAAATTTGATATCTATACATACTGCAATCCGGATTTGATAAGTTTTTATGCTCATTGTTGTTACACCAACTAGTGTACATATTTATGCCTGACATGTTTTCAAAGCTAGGGTACCACCAAGTATTAGACACTCCGCACACTCCATTATGTATTGTAACTTCAATATGCGGCTGGCTAGTTTTATTCTCCAATATTATAGGCTCCACTTCAACGTTTATAACTATACCTGGATAAAAATCATAGATTGTTCCGATATATTCATTGCTCCATCTGTTTTTTATTCCATCCAAAAATAAATCTTTAAATGTACAATTTACTCCTAAATTTTCTATTATGTTCAATGTACTAGTTCTTGCATCACTTGCCAATGTGTCCGATGCTATATCAGCATAATCACCATAAAACACCAAATATGGCTGTATTAGAATTGTATTTTCATATGAAGTGATTTTGATGCGATTGCTTTCCTGAGACTTTTCGTTAATCTCCCAGAATAAACTCTCAATGGTATCGACATTAAGTGGATCAAGATTATCATATCTTGCATCAGTCGTAACATTCACGACTTCATTACCATCAACAATTCCATCTCCATCTGTATCTTCGTTGGTCGGATCAGTTACTACTTCAAAATATATTCCGCCATTATCACTGATAAATACCTCTGGAATGTAGTCATACATATACTTATATGCATTGTGTAACTCTTCTTCACCGTCAACAACGTGCATTATAATTTCTTCACCGTCTGTCAAACCGTCAGCATCAACATCTGAATCATACGCATCGGTGAAGATAACCTGACCATTTGCAATCGGCATGCCATATGTTTCAAATAAGTCAGGAAGTCCATCGTCATCAGTGTCTGTTGTGATATCGTATTTTTTGCTCATATTAATTGTCAGAAAATGTGCAATAAGTTCTTCTGCGGTGGCAGCATAAAAATAGTCGCCATTTGTTCTTCTTGCAATTTCTTTGAGGATAGTCTCACCATTAGAATCTGTTGATGTTCCAAGGCCAACTGTGTAAATTTTGATTCCTGTATTAGCGGCTTCATCAATTATACTATAATCAAAATCTTCTGCAGAAATTGGGACACCGACACCATCCACTACCTTTGTGGGTGCTCCATCAGAAAGAAAAATAATAATATCTTCGGATGTATCGTCACTTCCTGCTGAAAGTGCATCCATAGATTTCTGAATGGCGGCTTCATAATTTGTAGTTCCTGCTGAAAATACATCATTAATTGCGTCATGCAATGCTTCTTTGTCATCAGTCAGATCTTGTTTGATATCCGCACCATCAGCAAAGAAAATCACAGATGCCAAGTCTGCTGCCTTCATAACATCAACAAATCCATTTGCCGCAGTGATACGATAAAAGTTTGGATCTGTATACTCGGTGCTTGTGGAACAATCTATGGTTATAGCTGTATGCAAAATATTCCCGTTGTCTGGGTAATTATTTTCTTCCCATGCAGCATACCATCTGTCACAATCCACGATCAGATATTTGCTGAAATGCGTAGTTGTAATAGATAATGTAGCGTTGCTACTGTCCCGAGTAGTTTCCATTTCTTCAAAGCGCTGTTCATCTTCATTGTACCACAGAACAATAAGATTGTCAAAAGAACTTTCTCCAAGCGAATCCACAGCAACATGGAACGTGAGTGTTCCTTCTGTAACTCTCGAATCGGATGAAATATCATAGGGACCACCAATCAGTCCAACAACATTGGAACACATCCAGTCCACACCCATGACGCTTTCCACACTTGTTGTGGAGTCAATATAGCCGGTACCTTCAAACGCCACATCAATCTGCTGAACAACAGTGTCATTTTCATCAGCATCAAAGGTTTTACTCTGATTAAACATTTCTTCATTATCCGGAACACCGTCACCATCTGAATCTGCAACCAAAGGATTCAGCCCAAGTGCAATCTCGTCGCCATCGGATAGACTATCACCATCTGTATCTGAATTCAAAGGATCTGTTTCATATACATTTTCTTCATCACCATCAGACAATCCGTCATAATCAGAATCAGCCACAAGTGGATTTGTGCCAAGAACATATTCTTTGTAATTACTCAATTCATCCTCATCGCTGTCATACTCGCCATCTGTAAACGTATCTTCAATGGACATAGTGTTGATCGGATCAGAACCAACCATTAAAATTTCATACCCATCCGGTAAACCATCACCGTCACTATCAGGATTGAGTGGATCGCAACCATACTCTGCTTCGTACTCATCTGGCAATCTGTCCCCATCAGAGTCTATCAACTCGCTCCAATCAATATCATCATCATAATTTTTATAAATGATATTATAGATTGCATCTTCATCAACGATCTCTTCAGTTAGTGAATAATCAATAATCTCAGCCTCGCCGTCTCTAACGCCAATGAAGCCAAGTGAAACATTAGAATTTGCAGCCACCGTACCTGTATATGTACCCTTCAGCAAATAATTGTATGGTTCTAACTCAGTAACTGTAGCAGCCCAGCTGTTGGTAATTTCTGTGATTGTAAAGTTGGTATCAACCATTAACTCCCACGCTTCAATTGATTCGTCAGTGGTGTTTTCTAAAATGATTTCTCCGTTGAAATATTCATTATTGTCACCCCAAGTTTGATTTACCCGAAGAGATACGCTGTATCCTTCTGTTTTATCTGCACGTGTCTGACACAAGGTAAAATCACTCGGAATCTCTTCGCAATTATCAACGGTATAGCTAAAGGTTACAGATGTATTCGGAGCAACATCTGCATTATACCCACTATTGCGATAATAAGTTGTTCCGTAAGAAGTAGTAGCCTGCTGTGCATCAAACAGACCGGTTATTTCACCATTAGGATCAAAATAAAGCATCCAATTCTCAATAGTCTCGTCACCTGTATTCGACAAGGTTATTGAGACCATCTCGGTAACACCCCACGAGTTTGTTACATCATATGTGACTTCATATCCGTCATATGCATATGTACAACCAGTAGTTTCATCTGCAAAGGCCGGCATACTCAGCGCCATATTAGCAACCATTGTAACGCCCAGTAAAGTAGAAACCATTTTCTTTAAGTTTAACATAATACGTCCTCCTTTTCAAGTATCTGATATATCAACCGAATATTTTTTTGCGCTATCATCTCCTTGTTTTCATACAGCAACTATTTACTTCCTTTGCTCTATTCGTACATTCTTATTCCTTATCACATTTTTCACCTTGCCCAAGGCAACTAATATGCCAAGACAAAACAATGATATGCTGATTGGCTCATATAGCCCTTTAAAGCCCAAACTCATCATCGCTATATCTAGGACAATCTCAACTATCAGATAAAATCTTGTCCTTTTCTGATATACTAGCTGCTCTGCTGCGTCCAAGGGTTTATTTTTGTCTTCAACACAGGGCTAAATAAAAAAATAATAAGGCTGCCTACAATAAACATACAAATTGAAATAAGTATAGAGTCGAACACGTACTTAATTCCTAGCAAGGCAAGAAGAACCATCGCTGAAGAATAAATATAGCAGCGTGCCGGAGTCTTCGCATGGAATCCTCCAGCATAGCGGCGGAGAAGCATATATGCTGCTGAAAATATAATGCTTTCCCAGATCATACCTGTAACAATGCCAAGCAAAAGTGCTGTAGATAGATTCAGCATGATTGAGAGTCCCTGCTGAATGCCATATTGATAAATAGCTCTATCCTCACTTTTAAATGCGTTGTTAGCTTCTAGATGCATTGTGATCTTCTCGGCGATTGAACTGAACATTAGAACTTACGCAATTTATACGCATCCTGCGGCAGTTCATCCTGATAAATCAGGTAAGTACAAGTAGAATTCACTGTCATTGTAGTAATGACAAGAGCGAGTGCTGCCAGCATTTTACTGTACTTTGCAAAGAATGTTTTCATGCAAATTCCTCCTTTTCTTTATAATATTGGCAATTCAATTTTATCATATTTTCCGTTTCCGTGCGGAGAAATGTCATGAACAGCAGTGTAGATGTCATGAAATGCAAAAACTGTGCCTGAAATCTATTCAAGCACAGTTTTTTTGATTATGGAACGTATAGCATAGCGTCTACTGAGAAAATCATTGCATCATGATCTAATCTCATGGATCCATTATATCTTTTCAAAGCATTTTCAATATTCTTCAGACCATGTCCGTGGTTCAGTTCCTTTTTACTGGTAATTATTTTTCCGTTTTGATAATTCACTTTTCCGTCAAATGTATTTCTAACGGCAATAATTAGCCGTCCTTTGGTGAAAAAAACTTTCAAAAACAAGCTACGTTCTTGTTTTGTTTTGAGCATTGCCTGAATCGCATTATCAAGCAAGTTGCCTATGATTGTAACAATATCAACAATCTCAATATTCAAGATTTCAGGAACAGCAACATCAACTGTTGCTTGAATTCCTAACTCTTCAGCATTTCTGAGTTTATAGCAGAAATTTATCCTGTACAATCACCCAATCCGGTTGAACTGAAAACCACTTCGTTCCATTAAATACACCACCGCCGAGATAAGTTAATTCTCCCTTTATTGTAATATCTTCCAAGGCAGAACAAGCAACGAATGTAAACTCGTTGAGTGCTGTTACATTCTGTGAAATTGTAATGCTTGTCAGTGAGGTGCATTCATAAAATGCCGCACTACCGACTTCTGTCAGTGTTTCAGGCAGTTGTATTTCCGATAATTCTGAACAATAAGAAAACGCCCAACTTCTAATACTCTCTAGTCCTTCAGAAAGCTGCACTGATTGCATCTGCGTACAATCTCCAAATGCACCGATACCAATAGAAACCAGTGAAGACGGCAATTCTATACTTTTCAGAGAAGAACAACCCCTGAAGCTGTTCGTACCGATTGTGGTCAGCGTACTAGAGCGTGTTTTGAAACTAAAGGGTTGTGTGCAAAGTAACAAATATGATATAATAAAGATATTATGAGAAGACATGAGTTAAGCAATGAACAATGGGAAAAAATAAAAGATTTATTACCACCTGAAAGGAAACCTCAGGGAGGACGCCCAGCCAAAAATAACAGAATTATGATGAATGGCATAATTTACTGGCTTAATACAGGCGTTGCCTGGAGAGATTTGCCTGAAAGGTTCGAACCGTGGCAGAGTGTATACGGACGTTTTCGTACATGGACAAAGGCTAGAATATGGGAAAAGGGTTTTAATGAACTGATAAAAAATGATATAGTTGATTATGAAAACCTTATGATTGACAGTACAATAATCAAAGTTCATCAGCATGCCAATGGCTTAAAAAAAGGGCATCAGAAGTAAAAGGACGTTCAAGAGGAGGATTAACAACCAAAGTTTATGCAATATGTAATGGATATGGTAATCCTCTGAAGTTTATGCTTACTGCCGGAAATGTGAATGATAGTACTGTAGCAGAGGAAATGTTATCGTCATTTAATATTAAAGACAGATATATCTATTCAAATAAAGGATATGACACAGCAAGTATTGTCAGATATATAGAAAATCAGGGAGGAAATGCTGTAATTCCAAGCAAATGCAACGCTGTAAAACCAAGAAAAACAGATTGGTTTTTATATAAAGAAAGACATCTCATAGAGAATTTGTTTCTTAAAGCAAAAAGATTCAAAAGATTTGCCACAAGATATGAAAAATCTGCCGTTTCTTTTTCTGCTGTTGTATACATCGCTTTTATTCTTATTTAGTTACATTGATGGTTTCAAAACACGCTCTAGGAAAACTAATTGTTCCAAGTGCTGTAAGATTTGAAAATAGAGATTCACCGATTTCAGTAACACCCTCCTGCAATACAAGCGATGTGATCTTATCGCTTTCATCGTACCATGGTGTTTTTGTTCCATCTTTTTCAATAGCTCCCTGTGATTTAATCGTCAGAATGCCGTCATTGAGTGAGTAAAGAATAGTGGCATCCACCTGAATTGCTAAAAACGAAATTGCTGTTATGGCAAGCCCACACATTGTCAATACGCTTACAATTTTCTTCACAAATTTCATGTGCATTTCCTCCTTATTACAGAAAAGCACCATGCTTAGAAATGCATTCAAGGCATGGTGCTTTGTCTGATGTTACAATTACGAATTTATCTTCGTTTCTTCTTTGCTACGCCAGAACTTACCACAATTGTTCCGCCGACTCCAATCATACAAGCCGCCACTGCAGCTACTGTATGATACCATTTGGAATAACCGGTCTGCGGGAGATTAACTTCTCCGCCATCGGATTCTGTACCTGTGCCAGTTGTCGGATCGATAGTGTAAACGTCGAGAATATTACCATCAGTGTCTGTCAGAGTGATCACTGCTGTGCCTTCGGATGTGTATTCAATTTCTGAACCCGCAGGTGTTATGCCCGTCTTACCTTCGTAATCCTTCACTGCCCAGTCGCAAAGTTCCTCATCGGAGACAATGTGGGTTGTAGCAATTGTAGTTGTTTCTGTTGTGCTGGTTTCGATTGAAGCCGTTGTTTCGTTTTCATCCGTTGTAACAACATTGGTAGTTGTGGCGGAATTGGTTTCTGTTGTTGTGTCACTCAATGAAGATGTTGTTTCAACAGTAGTAGTGGTAGATGTGATTTCAGTTTGGGTTGTTGTAGCAGTTGATTCTTCATCAGAAGTCGTAGTAGTCTCTGTAGTTGTTTCCATGCTGTCGGTTGTAGTAGTTATTGTTGTATCTGTGGTCGTGGTGGTTACATCAGTGATAGCTGTTGTAGTTATAGATTCAGAGCCGATATTCATCGATAGATACCATGCTAAAATTTCATCATCGGTATAAAAAACATCACCTGTTTTTTCAACCAATACATAATAAATGAAATTTGTTTCATTAACGATTCCTTCACCTACTGTTTGCGGCGAAGGATCTATTGCTTCTACAGAATATACTATCTGCCAACCAGGAGGGATTGTCATTTTCAAAGATGGAATTGGATGTCCAGTTGGATCGTCAGAATGATTGTATACTAAAATTCTCATTCCCTTGTCTGTTTGTGTTACAGTAGCTTCGCGGTTAGTTTCTTCCAAGAATTCTATGAATTTGGGATTAGGTGTAAAATAAAGTTTGTTAGATTTCTGTTCCACTAACTTATTCAATATATCAATATTCTCAGTAGTTTCATTGTTTATAATATAAGTATTATCCATATTACTTTGGGATGAATCTGCCCAGACAGTTGTAGAACTAAAAAAACTTGACAAGATTATTGCTCCAATCATAAGAAAAGATGAAATATACTTCTTCATATTAATACCTCCTTATAACATTATATCATTCTACAGCTACTCTAAAATCTCAAATAATGCTTTTTCAATATGCGTTTAAGCTTATACCAAGACATTAGAACAGCTCTTAAATTATATTTTTTGCTTACTTATAATATAGAGCATTATGCAGCTTTATCACTCTTTTGTTTCAGTTCATAAAGCAAATGTTCATTTGGAACCATAGTTTTAATTCCATTTTCGTCAAATGAAAGTGTAGCTATTTCATTAAATCCTACAGCCAAATCATCACCGCTTATAACAATAGTATACTCATAATTTGGATCAAGAGGATCTGCTATTGTAGCAACAAAACTTAAAGCTTCATTACGTTCTGTATCAGGCAAAAGGTCGAAATTCTCTTGTGAAATATTAATTCCAACAGAAAACTCTTTTTCATAGCTGTCAGTGTTATACCAAATATGTGGCATTACGCCAGTTTTTGTTAATTCTGTAGTAACTATTGCAAATCTAACACTATTATCAGTGTTTCCTTCAAGTTCAAGGCCATATTTGAAACTTTTCATCGCTTCACCTTCCGTGAAAATGTCAAGATCAAATCTAAATAAATCTGTTCTTTTAGTTTCTACATTTGAAAGGAACATATTGATATCACTATAAGTGTAAGTATCTAAATCTGCTCCGTTTCCAGGTACAATTATAAGAGAATGAACAAAGACTGTTTCACTATCTTCAGGTATGATTGCATAATAACCAGGAGAAATAGATAAATCTGTAATTATGCCATCAACAGATGTAAATGTTTCCGTTGTATTTTCTGTTAAGTTAAACAAAGTGATATTACCATTAATAAGAGCATCACTAACTTTATCCCTAAGAACTATATCTATAGTACTAGGCAGATGACCAGATTGTTTGACAAGCGATATAGGGATAGTTGAATCTATCGGATACATATGAAATCTATAATTATACGTGAGATATCCATCTGCTTTAACAGTAATGTCATACCAACCCGTTTCAATAATAGTGGGAACTCCTGCATCTATCGGAATGATAGTCTCATCTTTTTTGAGTGTTATATTTAAGTTGAGATCATCGAAATTTTCGTTAGAATTTGCGGGATCAGTAACATTTACGGTTACCTTATACTGTTTAGCATCATTAACCTTTAATTCATCGAAAGTGCTTCGAATAACCTGAATTTCACTTGGCAATAAGTTCAGAGCTTTTGCCGCTTTTATTACATTTACAATAACGGAGTTAAGACTTGATTCCTGAGAAATTCTGCCTTGCATCATGGATTCAAAGAAGATTTGTTCAACAGACAACCCCTTCTTATACATATTATAAGCTGGATAATTAATATACGAAGATAATTCATGGCCACCACTTCCATAAAGATGCGAAATATCATTTTCCGGATCGTCCCAGCGAGTTTGAGAAAATATTATTTTAAAAGTAGGCATACTCAATCCATAACGAGCTTGCCAATTAGTATAAAAATTCCCAAAAAGATAAGCATATGATTCATTTATTCCTGAAGCAATTGACATATCACTAGTTGTATGACCAAATTGACTAAAAACATTGTGCTGAAGTTCATGCCCCATTGTACCCCCATCAGTAGAGTATGTATTTACTACATCATAATGCCTTGCTCTTATTGCAATAAATCCATTTCCAGCAGTGTATCCAGCGTGATTTGTTGAATATTCATTAACAACAATCCTTAACTTATTAATAATATCATGATCAAATTGAGCTTTATAGAATTCAGCTGCTCCAAGAGCATGAAAATAAGAGGTAACAGCTTCTGGATAATAGAAAAAAGAAGTAGGGCTTTTAATACTGTTTTCACTATCAGTTTTCCACCATTGATCAGGTACGTGGTTATACATTTCAACACTAACACCATCTGTCACACTATATGCCATCAAATAATGATTGCCGTCACTATCTTCAGGAATTTCCAGTATAGGGAAATACTTAAGTTCTCTCGGCACACATATATTTTCGTTATTTTTAATAACACAGCTTCCATCATTATTTTTGAGATATTCTGTTTCATTCAAACCCTTACCAAGTTCGTTTTCTTCAAGAATTATGTTGTTAATATCTGTTGCCGAAACGATTAGCGTTTTATAATTCTCCAAATCTTCAAATATATATACAAGTTCACCAGTAGAGTCTGCACAATCACGCCATGTATATATTACGGGTTCATTATTTTCTAATGTGTATTTAGGTGTGGGATAAGCCGCTGTTGCATCTGCCTGCAAAAAATTTGGTGTTATTGAATCTATGGCAGAAACATCGATAACATTCGAATCCATTAATAATAGTTGGCCACTTGATTGAGATACTGTCAGTGTAATAACACGTCCATAAACTTTTACACCTTTATATCTCAAATCCAAATGATAAATATCAGCTATTGTAGAGGTAGTACCATTATTCATAACTGTTGCTGAAGGAATCATCTGGCCAAGTGTAAAACTATAACCCATATCAATATCAAGGTTATTTCTAATAGCGACCAGATTTCCAACATTAGGTGTAGCAGCAGAAATTGAATCTATTAGACTTGGAATTGCAGCAATCGCAGATAAACCATCAGTTATGGAAACATTATTAAACATTCCACCATCATTTTTTAAAAAAATTACATTACCATCAATATCACGTGAAATATATGCACTGCCCGTTGTAGAACTTATTTCTTCATATTTTACTTCCTCATCATGTAGTAAATCATACTTTATAGTATTCCATTTATCAATAATAGTTCCATCTACTGCTGAAATAATTAAATTTTCCTCATTAGTGCTACAAAAATATCCGAGTACAGGAGTGTTTTCATATTCATCCATTATATAAATAATAAGCTCAACGTCATCCACGTTATATTTTGTTTTAACTTCATTTTCAGACCAATTAGTTGTTGTGCTAATATCAGAAATATTTATATAATTTGAATCTAATGATAAAATCTCACCGTTATTACGTGCAACAACAGTTACAGAATGGCCATAAACAGGAATATCATTATATACTTGGTTGAAAAAATACGATTTATAGCCGGCAATTTTACTTTCATAAATCCTATCCAAAACTAATTCACTCTTGGGATCAGTCATTCCTAAAAGATTTTTTACACCATATAATGAATTCAAGGCTGAATCCTCATCTGTAACCAAAATATTACTGAATTTACCATCTATGGATCGCACTGTTCCATCATTTTTTATTTCAACCTCAAGTGGATAATCCGAATCCTCATTAAGTTTTTCAAGTTCCTGAATAGTATAATATCTGTTATTCGATGCATTGCATATGGTATTCTCATCAACAACAGATTCCGTTAACGAATAATCAATGATTTCCGCTTCACCATCTCTAACACCAATAAATCCAAGTGAAACATTAGAATTTGCAGCCACCGTACCTGTATATGTACCCTTCAGCAAATAATTGTATGGTTCTAACTCAGTAACTGTAGCAGCCCAGCTGTTGGTAATTTCTGTGATTGTAAAGTTGGTATCAACCATTAACTCCCACGCTTCAATTGATTCGTCAGTGGTGTTTTCTAAAATGATTTCTCCGTTGAAATATTCATTATTGTCACCCCAAGTTTGATTTACCCGAAGAGATACGCTGTATCCTTCTGTTTTATCTGCACGTGTCTGACACAAGGTAAAATCACTCGGAATCTCTTCGCAATTATCAACGGTATAGCTAAAGGTTACAGATGTATTCGGAGCAACATCTGCATTATACCCACTATTGCGATAATAAGTTGTTCCGTAAGAAGTAGTAGCCTGCTGTGCATCAAACAGACCGGTTATTTCACCATTAGGATCAAAATAAAGCATCCAATTCTCAATAGTCTCGTCACCTGTATTCGACAAGGTTATTGAGACCATCTCGGTAACACCCCACGAGTTTGTTACATCATATGTGACTTCATATCCGTCATATGCATATGTACAACCAGTAGTTTCATCTGCAAAGGCCGGCATACTCAGCGCCATATTAGCAACCATTGTAACGCCCAGTAAAGTAGAAACCATTTTCTTTAAGTTTAACATAATACGTCCTCCTTTTCAAGTATCTGATATATCAACCGAATATTTTTTTGCGCTATCATCTCCTTGTTTTCATACAGCAACTATTTACTTCCTTTGCTCTATTCGTACATTCTTATTCCTTATCACATTTTTCACCTTGCCCAAGGCAACTAATATGCCAAGACAAAACAATGATATGCTGATTGGCTCATATAGCCCTTTAAAGCCCAAACTCATCATCGCTATATCTAGGACAATCTCAACTATCAGATAAAATCTTGTCCTTTTCTGATATACTAGCTGCTCTGCTGCGTCCAAGGGTTTATTTTTGTCTTCAACACAGGGCTAAATAAAAAAATAATAAGGCTGCCTACAATAAACATACAAATTGAAATAAGTATAGAGTCGAACACGTACTTAATTCCTAGCAAGGCAAGAAGAACCATCGCTGAAGAATAAATATAGCAGCGTGCCGGAGTCTTCGCATGGAATCCTCCAGCATAGCGGCGGAGAAGCATATATGCTGCTGAAAATATAATGCTTTCCCAGATCATACCTGTAACAATGCCAAGCAAAAGTGCTGTAGATAGATTCAGCATGATTGAGAGTCCCTGCTGAATGCCATATTGATAAATAGCTCTATCCTCACTTTTAAATGCGTTGTTAGCTTCTAGATGCATTGTGATCTTCTCGGCGATTGAACTGAACATTAGAACTTACGCAATTTATACGCATCCTGCGGCAGTTCATCCTGATAAATCAGGTAAGTACAAGTAGAATTCACTGTCATTGTAGTAATGACAAGAGCGAGTGCTGCCAGCATTTTACTGTACTTTGCAAAGAATGTTTTCATGCAAATTCCTCCTTTTCTTTATAATATTGGCAATTCAATTTTATCATATTTTCCGTTTCCGTGCGGAGAAATGTCATGAACAGCAGTGTAGATGTCATGAAATGCAAAAACTGTGCCTGAAATCTATTCAAGCACAGTTTTTTTGATTATGGAACGTATAGCATAGCGTCTACTGAGAAAATCATTGCATCATGATCTAATCTCATGGATCCATTATATCTTTTCAAAGCATTTTCAATATTCTTCAGACCATGTCCGTGGTTCAGTTCCTTTTTACTGGTAATTATTTTTCCGTTTTGATAATTCACTTTTCCGTCAAATGTATTTCTAACGGCAATAATTAGCCGTCCTTTGGTGAAAAAAACTTTCAAAAACAAGCTACGTTCTTGTTTTGTTTTGAGCATTGCCTGAATCGCATTATCAAGCAAGTTGCCTATGATTGTAACAATATCAACAATCTCAATATTCAAGATTTCAGGAACAGCAACATTAACTGTTGCTAGAATTCCTAACTCTTCAGCATTTCTGAGTTTATAGTTGATAATGCTATCTATCGGAAGATTTCCACTGTTACTATAGATGCCTTTTGATCTCGTTCTATCTTTCAAATCAGAAAGATAATTCTGAACATCAATATTATCGCTTTTCTCAAGCATTTGAGTTATAATTGCAAGATGATTCTGCAAATCATGTCGAAAAGCGGTCATTTCATCTTGTGTCGTTTTCATTATTTCACACTCATGCTGATAATAATTTTTTTCCTGTTCCCAAAGCATAATTTCCATATTTTTAAGATATACAGAGGCTAGAATGTCATAAAGGGTGAATTGCAGAATATTTATTGCGAAAATTCCTGATATTGAAAAAATTATTGTCATTCTCATTATATTTTCAGAATTATGTATTACAAATGACAAGTAAATTGATATGCATACCACGACAAAACTAGAAAGAAATTGTAAGGTAGCAGGGAGTTTTTGCTGTTTAACACTTCGAAAACTACTGATTGCAACAGCGAACGAGAAGGAAAGCAGTTTCAAAACAACATGTGCAAAATAGGGAACATACTCAGCTCTGCTCATTGTCTTGAAATGAAAGTTGCTAATACCCATGGTAACTATTATTTCCATCAAAAACATAAATATATATGTGAATGCAACGGCACTCAGACGTTTTTTGAGCGATGCATTATAAACCAAAGTGATAATATAATAACAGCACAGATTAGAAACGAGTGTCAGTAATGGAATATTGATTGTCAAATGCAGTATAGAAGTTACCACAAAATATAGCCCATATGCTCCTGCAATCTGCCATTTTGCTTTTTCCGAGGGTTCAAAAAAAATACGATAGAATTTGTGAATAATAAAAATTGTAAAGAAATTGCAAATCAGATACACAACACTGTACATCGGATCAGTTGTCATACACATCCCTACTTTCCATTTTCAGCTGTATTTCTTGTACCTCTCTGCGTTTTGATCTTCCAATTGGTAAAACTGTACCATTTGTCATTTCTAGACCTTCGTATTTAAAAACTTTTACATGGCGATAATTTATAAAGTAACTTCGGTGAATGGAAATAAATCCAAATCGTTCAAGCTGCAAATGCAGATCTTCCATAATCGCATAAAATTCATCTGTATAATTGGTGGTTACAATTTTTATTTTCCTACCATCGCTTTCAAAATACAAGATGTCTTTTATTTTCACTTTAATAGTTTCATAATTTTTCCTATAACTAAAAACATCAGACCACAGCCCCATAATTCGTGATATTTTAGCTACCACCTGTTTCAATCTGACATAATCAACCGGTTTTATAAGAAAATCAAGGGGACTATATTGAAAAAGTTCCAAGGCATACTGTGTTTTTCCAGAAACATATACGATCTGCACACCATCATCCAGCAACTGCTTTCTAATAAACTCGCTTGCAGTGATTCCGTTGACATCTTTCATTTCTATATCTAGAAATATCACATCATAATATATGTTTTGCTTTAATTGCTGACAAAGTTCTTTGCCAGAATAGAGGACATCGATATCAAAATGAATATTCAGTTCTTCCTCAATTTGCAGTAAATATCGCTCTATTTGAGAGCATATGATATTTTCATCGTCTACAACCGCAACCCTTATCACAGCATCACCACCAAATCAAATTCTTAGGATAATTATATCACATTTCCTTCCATTTTTCAAGCCAAATAGCGTATAATCCACGGCAACAGCATTTACTTTTGTATATACTCTATATATTTTAGCTGTTTCACGTGAGTTGATATAGTGCTTTTACACAATAAAATAATAAGTTTAGTGAATCGCATTTGATCTCATAGCTTAATTTCAGCATTATTCAAAAAAATAATGCTTTACTGAATCGATTAAAACATCGCTTTATTGGGAAAATTTGAGCATAAAAGTAAATGCTGTTGCCGTGAATAAATTTGCACAAAACAAAAGCCGACATATCTGAAATGAAATGCTCCCCTTTTGTTAGACAATGTGGTATAATAGAAATATACCAATAAAAAATCTAACGAAAGGGGGCATTTTTATGCCAAAAGGAAAACCGAACAAAAGATACACACCGGAATTTAAAATCAAAGTAGTGGAAACAATGCATAGAGAAAAGTTAAGCTATCGTGAAACTGCACGTCAATTTGACATACCGAATAGCAGAGTAACAGCCTGGGAACGAATCTATCTCGAGGAAGGAGCGGAGGGACTTTACGTAGAACGCAGAGGAAGGAAATCCACAGGGC
>ERZ857693.1712-NODE-1712-length-25371-cov-6.166495_pt1 | contig 25371 bp, 23 predicted proteins | sample MGYA00519765_ERZ857693 | MGnify/ENA primary metagenome ERZ857693 (study PRJEB31778, sample SAMEA3449354) | human gut metagenome | biome: human gut; feature: human-associated habitat; material: faeces | place: United Kingdom | collected 2010/2012 ... | reverse complement strand
GCGGTTTTTAGGCTTTACATTTATTACTTGGTTAAGTTGCTCATCAGAATAATATCTATAGCCACTTACTGTAGTATGATGCGGATGGAGTTTTCCATTGGCATCCCAATTTCGTAATATCTGGGCAGATACGCCTATAATTTTTGAAAATTCATGTATAAAATAATATTTACTCAAAGTATCAACTCCTTTCAATATTATTCTACTCTGATTTCTTATAAAGCTCAACATGTGCTTATATGCTTTTATAATTTATATTTAACTGTTGATAATCTCCCTGTTCTGTAAAATCTTAGCACAGGACACATTTTCCGTCAATGGAACGGGCATATAATTTATGGTTATTTCATATTCTCGGCACTGTCCCGGCTTTCGAAATCTCCCATACTTTTTCTTGTAGATCACAGAGCAGAATGCTATAATCCTTATGTTCCGGAAATACAGTGGAAGCACTTTAAAAGCCCATAAAAAAGGCTTTCTGAACAATTATAACTTCACCTACAAGGAGGAAAACCATGCAGATCACTTTCCCTGCTTTTTATAAAGAATTCTCCTGCATTGCAGATGCCTGTCCGGATACCTGCTGTGCAGGATGGCAGATCATGATAGACGACAAAAGCCTCAGGAAATACCGCCGCTTCAAGGGGCCTTTCCGCAACCGTCTCCACAACGACATCGACTGGGAGGAACAGTCTTTCCGTCAATATGACAGGCGCTGTGCTTTCTTAAATGAAGACAATCTCTGCGACATTTACAGCGAAGCCGGACCGGAGATGCTCTGTGACACCTGCCGAAAATACCCAAGACACATTGAGGAATTTGAGGGACTCCGCGAATACTCCCTCTCCCTATCCTGTCCAGAGACCGTCAGGATTTTTCTCTCCCGAAAAGACAGGACAACCTTCCGTACCATAGAAAAATCCTCTCCCGAAGAAACTTATGAGAATTTTGACTATCTGCTTTTTACTGCCCTGATGGATACCAGAGATTACCTTCTCTCCATCGTACAGGACAGAACCATCCCCATGGAACTGCGCCGCAAAAAACTCCTCGCCTGTGCCCATGATTTCCAGCTGAGTCTCGACAAAAACGAATTGTATCAGTGGGAAGATATCCGCAGACGCCATCAGAAATCCGGCGTCGGAGAAGCCTTTCTTGCAAAGCTTAAGAAATGGACCGCCTCCGGGACAGATTCCGTTTCCTGTCACAAACAGATCTGGAAAACTGTCATTCCTAAGATGGAGGTTCTGCGCGCAGGATGGCATGAATACCTGGATAATATCCTCAAAGTGCTTTACAAGACCTGCGATACCGAAACGAAACTCTCCGAATGCTGTCAGGAATTTCTGAATGCTTACCCAGACTGGGAAATCCAGGAAGAGCAGCTGCTCGTTTACTGGATCTACACCTACTTCTGCGGTGCCGTCTACGATGGCCAGATCTCTGCCAAAATAAAGATGGCAGTCATCTGCACCTCCATGATCCACGACCTCGCCGTGGGTACTTACCTTGCAAATGACCGCCGCTTTACATTTAACGACCTCGTATCCATCTGTTACCGCTTCTCACGGGAACTGGAGCACTCCGACCTCAACCTTAACGAAATGGAAAAACTGATGGATGAAGATGAAACCTTCCGGTTCGAGAACCTGCTGCTGCTCTGAGGCAGCAGGGAGAACTCTCCCGGATCAGTCCGGTACATGACTTTCACGCCAGCGCCGCACCGCCCTCCATACTGCCCATCCAAGCAGTGCTCCGACTGTATTTGTCACCACATCATCCAGCTGCATATATCCCCTCTGGGTGATATACTGCGAAATCTCAATGCTGCAGGAACACAAAAATCCAGTCAGTACACACAGACGCCAGTTTCTGAACCTCTCAAATAAAGTCGGTAAAAACACACCAAACGGAATGAACATGATAATATTCTCAATAAACATGGCATGCATATGAAAAGACCTTCCCCAGGTTTCGAACAGAATCAGACTGACTGTCTTCCTGCTGCCCGCCTCCCGGGAAAAGAAGGTTGTATGAAAAACAACCAAAATATAAGCAAGAAACAATGTCCATATCACGCGACTACGTATGCACTTCTTCTCAGACACTCCTCTTTTCTCACACAGCCTGCTGATAACAAAGATCACACAGGCACTGACAAAAATAGCTGGAATCAGGGATAGTACCGGCTGACCGAAATCCTGAATAATATATCTTATGTACCACCTGATCGCCAACCACCTCTTTCTTCTTTATTTATGCCGTTTCATGCAAAAACCAGAACCGCACAGGATTCCGCTTCCAATCCTGCACCACAAAATTTATCCCGCAAACGCAGTATCCGCAAATTGCTTATATTTCGGATACTGACTCTTAGTAAGCGCCTTCAACCATCCATATTTTCCTTTGTATTTTGTGCGGAGCATCATAACCTTGCCATTGTAATAAATTTTATCAATGCTGACCTTCTGCCCTTTCTTGATCGTATACGCTTTCTTTTTCATAGAATTATTAGTATACACGGTAAGATTTCTTGCAGCCTTAAATTCTCTTTCCCCTGAAGTTGAATTCCAAGTATGACTGAAACGTTCCACATCGAACGTATATGACGCACGGACAATGGCACCCTTCTTGCTGCATACAAATTTATACGGTTTCAGGAATGTAACACCTGTAGAATATGGCATAGAATGGAACACCACATAAAATGCGTTGCCGGACACTCTGAAACCTGAAATATCATAAATACTTCCAAAATTCCTGAAATAGCCGCCCATATTTATTGCTGTGATCTTGCCACTACGATAATATAAAATTCTGGACATGGTCATTGCATTTATGCCATAACCACGAATAAACAAAAACGGCTTGCCATTCGCGAACTGACAATAACGGATATCTGCTTCACCATAGCCCAGCTGTTCAGCTTTCGTCGAATAAACAGTTCTGCCGTTCACAACAAGAGCAATTGAATTCTGCGTCGTCTTCACCCGGATTGAGTCCTTCTTCTTGTTTCCTGTAATGTCATAGTTCTTGTACGTCCTGTTTGCACGTAACCTCACCTGCCTTGCAGCTGCCGATACATCGTTCGGTTTCCAGAACAAAACTACTGCAAACAGAAACATCATCATAATCGCCGCCACACGTTTTTTCTTTCCCATAAAAAGACCTCCTGCATTTTGTTTTTATTCTATTTTATACCTGTAAGGATGGGATGGTCAAGGTTAGTATGCCTGTGAAGCGAAACATGGCACAGAAATGACTTAAAACGTGTCGTTTTGAGTCTTTTATTGGCAAGAATGCCAAAATGAAGGATGTTTTTTCAAGGCAAAAGCCAGAATCTCAGGTCTTATTTTCGCAAAGTAACATACTTTACGAAACGTCTCTTCTCTTTTTTCATCCTCAAAACATTCATTTGTCAATCCCCATTTCATATGTTAAAATGATTTCATCATCAACCCAAACGGAGGTATTACAAATGGCAAAGAAAAATCTTATCGTCGGACAGTCAGGTGGTCCTACTGCCGTGATCAACAGCAGTCTTTACGGGGTTGTCTCTGAGGGACTTGCTCATTCTGACGAAATCGGACATGTTTATGGTATGGTAAATGGAATTGAGGGTTTTCTGGCTGGACGTATCCTTGATTTTGAGGAAGCTCTTCCAGGCGAAAAGCTCTCTTACCTTAAGCATACTCCAGGTGCATATCTTGGTTCCTGTCGTTATAAACTGCCGGAATCTCTTGAGGATCCGGTCTATCCGGAACTTTTCCGCAAGTTTGAAGAAATGAACATCGGCTGGTTTTTCTACATCGGCGGAAATGACTCTATGGATACTGTGAGCAAGCTTTCCCGCTATGCAGCCAAAGTCGGCAGTTCTATCCGTGTCATCGGTGAACCGAAGACGATTGACAACGACCTGATCCATACAGATCACACCCCTGGTTTTGGAAGTGCTGCCAGATATGTTGCATCTACTGTCCGTGAGATTACTCTGGATGCCAATGTTTATGAGAAAAAATCTGTAACGATCATCGAGATCATGGGACGTCATGCAGGATGGCTCACTGCTGCCAGTGCCCTCGCGCGTAAATATCAGGGAGATAATCCTCTTTTTATCTATCTTCCGGAAACAGACTTTGATCAGGATGCTTTTCTTAAGGATCTGGAAAAGGCTTTCGAGACGAACTGCAACCTCATCGTCTGTGTTTCTGAGGGAATCCACGATTCTAAAGGAACTTTCATCTGTGAATATGACAGTTCTGTAGGAACAGACTCCTTCGGTCACAAGATGCTTGCAGGCTGCGGTAAATATCTCGAGAATCTTGTACGCAGCCGTCTTGGTGTCAAGGCCCGTTCTGTTGAGCTGAATGTCAGCCAGCGCTGCTCTGCCGCAATGATCTCTGCTGCCGATCAGCAGGAGGCAGTTGCTGCCGGTAAGTTTGGTGTGAATGCTGCTCTGAACGGAGAAACCGGCAAGATGGTTTCTTTCATCCGCCAGACAGATGAGAACGGTACTTATCAGATGGTTTGTGGTCTTGAGGATGTCAATGAGATCTGTAATCAGGAAAAGGTTGTTCCTGCAGAATGGATCACCTCTGACGGCCACGATGTCACAGAGGACTTTATCCGCTATGCCCGTCCGCTGATCCAGGGAAATATTGAGGTTCCTCTTGGAGAGGATGGACTTCCGGCATTTGTATACCGCAAATAAATCCGTTATTTTTACTATAATAACAAAGCGGACAAGTCCGCTTCAAACTCCCTAAATTCCTCAATCTTTGAGGGACTTGTTACGCTTTGCGCGCCAGATGCAGTCTGCTTTAGCAGACATCTTCCACATGCATCTGGTCGCATCCTCGCGGAGCGTTTATTACTTTATTGGAACATTACGGAGTAATTTCCTATAAAGTAATAAAAGAATCCCCTTCCCACCACGGAGATGTATTCCGTGATGGGAGGGGGATTTTCTTTTCTTATTCCTGATCAAACTCCTCATGATCCTGTTTGATCTTTTCTTTTACTTCTTCTTTGAGTTTCTCTTCTTCCTTCTGTTCTACGCGGCTCTTCGGAAGAATGATGTTCAGGACTACTGCGATCAGTGTTGCCAGAACTACCGGAGATTTACCAAAAATGGTTGTTACCCAATCCGGGAAGCTTGCCAGTGCTGCTGACGCCTGGGAAACACCGACACCGATTGCTGCTGCAAGACCTACGATAGATGAGTTTCTGTAATCCATTTCTGCAGAAGCTACCAGTTTCATACCTGTCATGGCAATGGAGGCAAATACAGATACCGTTGCACCACCGAGTACACACTGAGGGATGGTTGTCAGAAGTGCGGAGAATTTCGGTACGATTCCTGCAACGCCGAGGATGACTGCTGCAAGACCGAGTACACAGCGGTTAATAACCTTTGTTGTTGTAACGATACCAACGTTCTGGCTGTAGGTTGCTGTCGGAAGTCCGCCAAACAGAGCACCGATCACGTTGCTGACACCATAGGCCATGATACCGTTCTGAAGTTCTCTGTCTTCCGGCACGCGGTCCATTGCTCCGATTGTTGTTGCAGAATAATCTCCGATCGCCTGTACGGAGTTGATCGCAAACAGAAGTCCGATCGCAACACAGGCAGAGATTTCAAAGTGAATTCCAAAATGCATGAACTGCGGAAACTGGAATACTTTTGCCTGGCCTACGCTTGTGAGGTTTACCATACCAAACGGAATGGATACCAGATAACCGGCAATAATACCAACCAGGATGGAAGCTAGCTTCAGGATTCCCTTACCAAAATGGTTCAATGTAGTTACAACTGCCAGAGTGAAGAATGCCACCAGCCAGTTCTGCCAGGAGCCATAATTCGGGTTGCTTGTGCCGCCAGCCATATAGTTGATCGCTGTCGGATACAGGGACAGTCCGATGGTAAATACAACCGTACCAGTGATCAGCGGCGGGAAGAACACTCTGATCTTACGGACCAGTATACCCATGATAAAGGCTACAATACCACCAACAATCTGTGCACCAAGGATTGTCGAGATTCCATAGCCTTCTGCGATCGCCTGCATACTTGGAACGTAGGCAAAGCTGACACCCATGATCATCGGAAGTCCGGATCCAAGTATGAATCCACCCTTCTTGCCAATCGGAAACAGCTGGATCAGTGTTGACAGTGCAGAGATCACCAGCGATGCCTGGATCAGAATAACACGGTCTTTGTCGCTCAGACCGCCACCGCCTACAGCACCGGCTACGATGATCGCCGGAGTAACACAGCCAACGATCATGGCAACAACATGCTGCAGAGCAAGCGGAATAGCTTCCTGGAACTTTGGAACACCACTCAGTTCAAAAATACTACCTCGTTTCATTTTTTCCTCCTGTTTCTATTCCGGCCACCCTTTCCTCTTCGTCTGCCCTCTTTCTTCCAATGTGCCGGAATCGTATGTTTTTTGAGATTATCCGTCCTGACCGCTCCGAATAATCGTCAATGCGTATATATTATAACAAAAAGTTTTTGAAAACACAATTAAAATATCCAATTTTTTTGTATAGACAGCAAAAAATTTGGATACTTTTCATGATAAAATCTGTATTTCTCACGTCAAAAGTTCAAACGTATGATACAGATCCACTCTTCCATATCCCCACGCAGGATTAGGATACTGCATTTCTCCGTCCCGGACTGCTCCGCGGCTCAGATAATTCTTGACGCTGTTTCCGGTAAAATATGGCTCGTTTCCACGAATCAGGGCCCATTCAAACAAGAGTGCCGCAATCCCTGCACTCTGTGCCGCTGCCAGACTGGTTCCGGTTGCTTCGGCGAAGGGCCGCCCTGCTCCGATGGATGCCGTCAGAATTCCAACTCCCGGTGCTGCAAAATCCGGTTTTACTACATTTTCTGTATTATAGCCCCGTCCCGCCTGAATATAAAGGCTGTTGTCCTGATGCTGATAAGCAGTGACAGTCATGCCGTCTTTCGCATCTCCCGGGGAAGTGATCGTAAATTCCGGAGAGGATTCCAGGAAATACGTTTCATCAGAGATCATGCCTCTGACCGGCAGCCAGAGATGAAACCATGTATTATCCTCCATTCGTTCCTCCACAAACAGCTTCCATATTCCGGGAGCCGGGTGCAGGAATCGAAAAAACACCAGCGTTTTTCCTGTCCGCCGCTCGATAGGTATGTAGTTGACCAGGATTTTTGTTTCTACAAACACAAAGGACAGTTCCTGTGTCCCGTATTTCAAAGCACTGCTGACAGGAAGTTTCTCGCCGGTCGGTGACTGAATGGTAATGTTATAGAAATTAGGAGAATCGCCCCAGAATTCCATAGAAAACCCTCGAACACTCTCCCGTTCTCCTACCTTCAGTTCTACCGCATCTGTTTTTGTCGGTCCTGCGCTTCCACTCAAATAATGATGTCTTGCGGTTCCTTCATTTCCGGCTGCGATAGAGATGGAATTCTGGCTGAAGCTTGCTGTGCTGTTGATAAATTCACTTAAAGGACCATCTCCTCTGTGTGCTCCCATGCTGCTTCCAAGCCCGATACAAATGGAAAGGGGCATCTTACGCTTTACTGCACACTGCAGTACGTAGGAGATTGCCAACATGATGTCATCCTCCTGAAAAACCTCTGCATCGTCGGAAAGAAGATAAAAATCCCGCAAATATTTTTTGACCGGCTTCAGTTTGACGATTACAAGCTCCGCTTCTGGTGCTGTCCCGGAAAAATTTTCCTCCGGCATACGGTTTCCTGCGGCTGTGGCGGCAAGCTCTGTTCCATGTCCGTTCTGATCTGTGGATGGAACGATTGCAAGTGGATCCGAAGCAGAAAGTGCCTCATCGATCTGTTTTTTTGTAAATTCCCTTCCATAGGGAATCTGGCCTGAGCGTTTCCCCGGCAGAGACTGGTCCCAGATACTCACAATCTTACTCTGATTTCCATTACGAAAAGCCGGATGTCGGTAGTCAATCCCCGAATCAATGACTGCTACCAGCGTTCCGGCTCCTTTTAAATTAAGATATGGATGATCATGAAGCTTAAGCACACCTGAGGTGCTCAGAGCCCCGGAATCCATGTATGTGTAACATTTCGGTATCGAAGAATACGAATAACTGTTAAATCCCAATTCTGGAACATCTTGCTCCGCAACATAGAGAATTCCAAACAGATCGTTGACAATCTGAAAGTTTTCGTCCGACCGATAATCAAAATCTCCATGAACATTCTGATTATAACGGATGATAAAATTCTGATACTTCTGGCTCTGTGCCGGTGCCACGGCTTCTTCTGCTATCTGCATGGCCAGACTCCTCCATCCTTCTTTTGTAGAAGGTATGTACCTGCCATGATGTTTATGTCTGTTTCCGGGAACTTCTTACTGTTCGCTCCATCCACAGCCTTATAACACCGGAAGCTTTTATTCCATTCAGGAATGTCTGCCTGGATTTTCTCTGCTTCTGAGGATTAGAATCAGGATTCCTGCTACACCGATAAACAGGCTGATAAACTGAGAAGTTGACAGTACTCCAACGCTTCCGCGGATCAGATCTCCCCGGAAAAACTCCAGAATAAATCTTCCAATACTGTAAAAGAGGAGATAACAGGCAGCCACCTGACCATCCTTCTTCTTTCTTCCGGCAATAAACAGAAGTATTCCGAAATGTACAAAGTCCAAAAGGCTGGAATAAATTTCAGTCGGGATCAGCGGCACATTGTTTGGTGCAAACTCCGATTCGTGGAATGTGATCGCCAGAATACTGTCCGTCTCTTTTCCATAACAGCAGCCTGCAAGCAGACAGCCAATCCGCCCAAACCCCTGTGCCAGTGCAACGGAGGGCATTACAAGGTCGAAATATGCCCAGAAATTGATCTTTTTTGCCCGACAGTAGATCCAGCCTGCCAGAATTCCTCCGATAATTCCTCCGTAAACTACAAATCCGTCTGTCAGAGTGTCCAGAAGAAATCCCGGATCCTTCATCACAGAATCCCATTCTGTGATCCAGTAAAGAAGCTTTGCACAGACAAGTCCTCCCAGAAGTCCCCAGAGGACAAGGGCAAATACATGGTCACTGCTGAGGCGGAGCTTCCTGGCCCTGTATTCGGTCACGATCCAGGCTGCGATCACACCAAGTGCGATCATGGCACCATATCCGTATACGGTGAGCGGTCCGATTGTAAAGAGTTCGTTTTTCACAGGCTTTTGTCTCCCTTCCATATTCTCAGAAGTTCCTGGTTTGCCCGGTCATTCAGATGATTCCCGTCGCAGGCATCCGGATCACATTCTCCACAGACATCCATTCCCAGAATCTGCTGTTTATCCAGAAGGATTTCCACAAACTGACACAGTTCTTCCAGTGTCATATCTCCCTGGCTCCAGGTGGTCGAAGCGTCATCCTTACAGAGAACGTCCTTGTCAACCGAGATGTACATCGGATAATCCATTTCCATCTTCTCAAAAAATGCTCTCTTTTCTTCTGGAGTCATTATGCGCAGTTTCTCTCTGGATAAATACTGTACCTTCTGTCGAAAGACTGGCTCCGTCTGGTCAAAGGCCTCCTGATCCGGCCCGATCAGGATCACTTTCTCAAGTAGAGGAAGCTCCTCAAGGGAAGCTGCGATCCATCCTCCGCAGGAGAGCAGTCCGCCAAAGGCCGGCAGCTGCATATCCGTATGATTGTCAAATGCAACCAGCCGGAATGGGGTTTCCAGTTTCTCCAACCAGATACGGCTCATATAGTGATAGTTCCCGGAATCAATAAAATGCATTCCCTCTGCCGAAAATTTTTTCATTTTTTCTTTCAGAACCTTCGCTGCCTCTTCATCGCAGTAGCAGTTGCTTCCCGTAAGCTCCTGTACCTCCACCCAGGAGATGTTTTGTCTCTGTATTTCTCCGGTCCGCCAGAATTGCTGCTGTCTGTAAATTCCCGAAAAGTTCATGATGATAATGTCTTCTTTTTTTGTCATAGAGCCATCTTACCACGAAGAGAAATATCCCGCAACTTTATATGAAGGAATTTCCTTTTTATATAGAAGAATTTCCTTTATGAAATGAAAGAAAACCCTGGAAAAGATTCTGTGAATCCTCTCCGGGGCTTTCTCATTTTTTGTCGTTCAGGACGAATAAATCTCAGGCTTTGTCAACAGAACCAAACAGTTCCATTTTTTCTTTAACAGTAGCCTTGATTGCTTCGAATCCAGGAGCAAGAAGTTTACGTGGGTCATATCCTTTGCCCTGCTCATCCTTGCCTTCTTCGATGTATTTACGTGTAGCTGCAGCAAATGCAAGCTGGCACTCTGTATTTACGTTGATCTTGGATACTCCAAGGTCGATAGCTTTCTTGATCATATCAGCCGGGATACCTGTACCACCGTGAAGTACGAGCGGCATATCTCCTGTCAGCTGCTGGATAGCGTCCAGAGTCTCAAAGCTCAGGCCTTTCCAGTTTGCCGGATATTTACCATGGATGTTACCGATACCTGCTGCAAGGAAGTCGATACCAAGATCAGCGATCATCTTGCATTCCTTAGGATCTGCACATTCACCCATACCTACAACACCGTCTTCTTCACCGCCGATGGAACCAACTTCTGCTTCCAGGGACATTCCGTGATCTGCAACGATCTTAACCAGTTCTTTTGTTTTTGCTACGTTCTCTTCGATTGGATAATGGGAACCGTCAAACATGATAGATGTAAATCCGGCTTCAACACATTTCAGGCATCCTTCATAGCTGCCGTGATCAAGGTGAAGTGCAACCGGAACAGTGATGTTCAGTTCTTCCATCATTCCCTTAACCATACCAACAACAGTCTTGTAGCCTGTCATGTACTTTCCTGCGCCTTCGGATACACCGAGGATAACCGGAGAGTTGAGTTCCTGTGCTGTAAGCAGGATTGCTTTTGTCCACTCAAGGTTGTTAATGTTGAACTGACCAACTGCATAGTGACCAGCTTTTGCTTTTTTCAACATTTCTGAAGCGTTTACTAACATGATAAATTCCTCCTAATCTTATCGGAAGTTGGTCTTACCACTTCCAATTTATACGTCTAGTTTACCAGATTCTGTACGATTCGTCCAGTCTATTTGGAGAATTTCCCATTTTGATCTGATATTTTTTGACGATTCTGGACTTCTGCTTAAGAACCTGTGCTTCTGTGATATTCTCGGGTGAGCTTTTGAAGTATTTCATCCGGATTGTCCAGGTCAGCCGAAACTTCCGGCTTTTTGCCAAATTTTGCCAGCTTCTCCTTGATATCCTGAAGAACCTCTTTTTCTACACCGAGTCTTCTTACCACGCTCTGATACTCTGCGGGGGTTCTGGTAACGCCGACTGCCAGGAGATAAGTCTCCAGTGCCTTCCGGCTTCTGCTGCCCTCATATGCCCTGCGGAAGCACTCGACGGCTTTTTCCATCTGAAACAGATAACTGTAGGCACAGCCCAGGTTATGATAAACGGATTCTGTAAATCCTTCTCTGACTTCCTCTATATTTTCTTCGTCCAGAATCTTCTGATAGACCTGGATTGCCTGCACATACATATCATTCTGTACCAGAGCGTCACCCTTGCATTTCGCTCTGAGAAGCGGGGATTCTTCTGCCAGCTTCTGAATCTGCAGGTTCAGGCTTTTCATTTCTTCGTAGGTGAGATAATTAATTTCCTTGAACACAGGATACAGAAATTCTTCCAGGCTGAAATTCCTTGTAAACAGGGAACGAAGCTTTGCTGCCAGCTTCGGAAGATTCAGTTCTTCCTGAAGCCATCTGCACAGCTGTTCATTCAGAATACTCTCATCGACAAGATAAAGATTATGATAAAAATAATAGCAAAGTTCTTCCAGGGAATAGACATTTGTGCTGATATTCTCGATATAATACGGAATCTTTGCTTTTTGTGTCTGACATAAAATATATCCGCTCATATTATCCCCTCCTTACCATCTTGTGACTTCTGTCCATACTTTGCCGCTCGCCGGGAACATCTCACCAAAACCGAGATCTGTCACGGTGATCTCGCACTTTTTCTGTGAAATATACTGAAGCTTTACGTGCAGACGGGTGGTTTTGTTCGGACGCTTTTGAAGGCCCGGAAGGCGCATGCCGATTTTTTTCTTATCGCCCTCTCCCATCGGGGAAACGACAAAAATCAATTCATCCGTGCCGTCCAGGATCAGTTCGTACTCAGCCCTGCACTCATACCAGTTTCTTCCTGCTTCGATCAGCGGATAATACGCCTGTGCACCCATAATACGCATATCCATTCCGACATTCTTTGTAACCAGTGCACTTCCCAGATAACGGTAATCTTTCAGTTTGTGCGTGAGAAAACGCTCTGCACCAGCCGCACAGGCACCTTTTGCAAAAAGATTGTTTCCATAAAATACCTTGCGCTTCTGGTAGCAGAGAAGTTTTACAGATTTCTGTGCCCACTCCTGGTCAAATCCCGTTCCGTCAATCTGAATGCTGGAATACAGCTCATTTCCAAGTGTGTTTTTGGCAAAGGTATAAAAGTCGGCATCTCTCTGCTCATCATCTGTATCGTTCAGATCTGTCTCTATCGGATCTTCTAATTTTACCATCACCGGTTTTGCACCAGAACTCATGACCATCTTTCGAAAGGTTACATGATTGTTGTCAAAATTGTACCAGCCGACACTGCGGTTCCAGGTTTCAGCCTTTTGCCCCATGATATAATAATAGAAGCTTTCCTCATGATCCATGATGATAAAGCTGTTCTCTGGAATCTCCAGAAGCTTTCCTGCTTTCTGGAGGTTTTCGACCTGGATATCATCCAGTGACTCCATTGCCACGGTCAGACAACGGATATTTCTGTTCACCTCTGCAACACCGGTGAGTTTAAGCATTCCTTCCAGAAAATATGCAAGGATCTCCCATGGCTGCTTTTCCTCTCCTGCCACCTGTACAGTATTCCGGCTTTGAGATATTCCACAGAGGTCTTCGATGAGAAAACCTCCTTTTTCTCTTGCAAAATATTCCGCTTCAATACCGATGCAATAATCCTTCTGTTCCACTCTTCTGCACAGACAGGTCGGCACTTCATACTGACTGCTTCCTACCTTTACCGGAAGCGAACGTGGTTCATCTGCATTTCGGTCATAATAGCAAAGCTGGGAGCTGTCATTTCTCAGGTCGATTCCGATAATTAAATCTCTCGTTTCGTTCATTTTCCGTCTTCCCTATCTATCGTAAACATTTCTTTTACATATTGTTCCTGGCGAAGATAATTCTTAAGCCCGTCCTTTACTTCCTGTTTCTTATCCAGCCTTCTGTCAGAAAGCATCTGATTGAGAAGCTGATACTTACTTCCTGCACTTCCCTCGATCTTCTTCATGTTAAGCACCCTCTCTGCAGTCGTTCTGGTGCTTTTTTCTCTGTCGATCTGGAAATAATAATGAAGATTCTCTCCATAAAACAAGGTAAAGGTCCTTCCGAAAATCCCCTCATAAATTTCTCTTAGAGGTTCACACTTATATTCCAATTCTGTGCCAAGTCCCGTGTCCAGTGCATAAAACAGTGTCACTCTGGCTCCCGGATGTGCATGGCATTCCACAAAGGTCTTGTCATCCAGCTGATATGGACTCAGAAGCTCCGGAGAAAGTCTTCGGAAAAATCCGAATGTCAGGTTCTCCCTTGCACACTCTTCCAGAATGCTTTTCTCTATTCCCACATATTCCGGTTTCGGATCCTTTTCTTTGGAGATTTCCTGGAAAAGAGCCAGCCTGCACACCAGATTCAATGGCCAGTGGTTGGTGTAAGCGTATTCCAGTCTGCTTCTCACAAACGGACTCATGGTATATTCTTTGACAAAAACTCCATAAGAAATCTGGGTCAGATAGGCACCGATCAGCCGTTCCTTACCCGACTGGCTTACATAGGATTCCAGTACAGCCTCACCTTCCTTGCGGTAGTCAGAAGTGAAGATCAGAAGCTCCAGAATTCTTTCTTCCAGATCATAGGTATCCATTTCAAAGCCCCGGGCATTTTTCCAGATGGAGAGCAGCTCCCCGATCGGTCCAAAGCGATACAGCATCAAATAGTGCAGGATAACTTCGTCATATTTTCCCTCTCTGTAAACTTCTGATGCCAGTGCCAGAAGCTCATCATCCTCCGCCATATCACTTTTGAGGATCATTCTGCTGGTAAGCTTGAGAAGGCTGCTGATCTCAACACCCTCGTAACCATACTCTTCTACAAGGCTCATTGCCTGGCGGAACATTCTTCTGGAGATCAGCACTTCAAGGAGAACCTTGCGGTCTGCTTCCATATATTTCCGATAATCCAGTTTATACAGATAACGGTCCAGATCTTCTCCATCTGCATGTGCCGCATAATAATCCAGAATCTGCTTTCTCAGAAAGCTCCTGTATTCCTCTGTACATCTCTCGGACTCTGCCAGCTGCTGGAAATACTCCAGGTTTTTCCCATTCAGTTCATGGCCTTCACAGTAATGCAGAAGAACACCGGCGTCTTCTATGCCGCATTTGAGGATTCCTTCCAGTGCATTACATTCATCCATCAGTTTCTTGATATTATAATGTACAGTGGATGCGTAACAGCGCTGCTTTTCATCACGGAACAGAAGCACCGCATCATCCGTATAAATTCTCGGATAGGCAACGCCTCTCACGCATGGATAGATTTCCTGTGCTGCGAACTGTCTGTGGCAGACGATCACCTCGCGGATCTTTGGATCATCACAGTAAAGTCGGCTGGTAAACAGTTTCTCTACAATCCGGTCTGCTGCCTCTCTTCCCACCGGCTCCAGAAGGAATTCCTGATAAAGCATTGCATAGTTCTCATCGATCTGTCCCTCTTCTGCCTTGCGTTTTGCAAAACGCTTCATGGTATCCTTATAGCTGTCGTAGGTCTGCGGATCTCTGTCCTTATACGTGACCACGCTGGCATAGACATAAGCCTTCCTTGCATCTCCCAGAGAATTGTCGTTATAGGCAAAATACATGAGAAGCGGCTTCGGAAGCTGTCTTCGATAGGAGATATCCATTGTTTCCATATAATATTCGTACAGTCTTGTGATTCTCAGACCTCTCTGCACGGCAAGAGAAAACCAGCGGAAATAAACCTGTTTGCGCGGATCTCCCTTCATGACATATTTGCAGATGGCCTCCAGCACATCATCGGATGGAAATTTATCATAGCCTGCGGCAAGTGCCTTATACAGACAGCCATAGAATTTCTTTTCGTAGCCTGACAGATACGCCAGCCGCATCACCAGTTCTTCGGTCAGAAATCCCCTCCTGCCCGCATAATGGAATACCTGCATCCAGAACGGGGAAAGTCTGTGCAGATTGGAGATATCTCTGCTGATCCAGTTCCAGGCCTCCAGATAAAGAAGCGGACTGGTACAGCCCTTCTCATACAGTTCTTCCATCATAAAGAGTGCCATAGACGGAGAATTCTGATAGGTCGGATCCATCTGAAGCAGGATCCACAGCAGCTGGAAGCTGTCAGATCTCTGTCGGAAAAAATTCTGGACCTTCTGAAGAGCCTGTCCCTTGTCTCTGTAAAGTCCCACCATTGTGCACAGATAAAGGTAGGTGCCGGCTTCTTCCAGTTCATCACGTGTAAACTCCTTGCTCTGGCAGGACTTGAGAATTTCCTTGGCAAGACTCTGGTTGTCCTCCAGATAAGCAAGATACGCTTCAAACAAATGGTATTCCGGATATTCGTTTCCGGACTGATGAAGCTTCTCCAGTGCCTTATGTGCTTTGTCTGCCCAGGTTCTGAAGTCTGTTTTTTCCTCACGATAATCTATGTAATCACGGACCAGTGCTGCCCTGCGGCGCTTCTCTTCGATATTCAGGTCAACACGGATACGTGCGCCTCTGGAAGCGGTCACATGATAGACCAGCTCCTGATACGGACTTCTGACGATGATCTCACCAATCTGGTTGCCTTTTTGGATTTTGTCTGTATGTACTATGTAATTAATACGACAGCTGCTTCCGATAAATTCTTCCTGTGTGATCACATGGCGTTCCGGTTCCAGGAATTCTGCCGTAGACTCGATCTCCAGTCTGAGATATCCCCATCCGTTCTTGTGTATGTCAAAAGATTCCTGAATGGATTCCCTGAGTCCAAAGAATTCCGCTGAGGTTGTCTTAAGAGAAACGGAAACAGGTTCCTTTTCTCCAAGGCCGATCAGAAATTCTTCCAGGTTCTGGTAATTGGTGGCTGTCGCTGAAAGTCCGACGTACAGAGACTTCTGTTTGTTGTCCGCCTTCTCCATGACAGCTGCAAAGGATGGCTTTTTGAACAGTCGATAAGCTGTCTTAAAGTCTTCTTCGGCAATTTTTTTGAAGGTTTCTATGTCTTTGATCTCTTTGAGAAAATCCTGTTCTTCATTCTGCTTCGCCTCGATCGAGAACGGGATCTTGTATTCTCCTACATTTGAGGTGACACACAGCCATCCTGTGCATACCTCTCCCGGCTGCATTCCTGTTCCATCGGCTCCGTACGGAACACATACCATTGTTCCCGAAAAACGGCTGCTTCCCGGCACAAATCTGCGGTCCGAAGAAGTTATGTATCCCTTGATATTATCATTGTCTTCTGTTCCGAGATACAGTTCTCCCCGCATCGTCTTTCCTGCTTCCAGAGTGATGGACAGCTTATCCTTTGAAAAAAGCAGCTGTGGCTGGTCGTATTTGAATTTTCCGCTGAGTAATTGTTCAATCTGTTTTTTCAATATGGTTCACCTGATTTATCCCTAAAATTGTATTTTTGGCTCACATATTCAGTATTATACACTACATCAGTTTATTGCGCAAGAAAAGAGCTTTTTTATTTGGAAAAGCACGAAGAGCCTGTCTCAGACATAAGCTATAAGGAACGCCCCTTTCGAGGTGGATATTTGAAAACCTTTTCAAAACCCCTGACGTCCGCTCAGGAAAAAATATATCTTCGCCGTTATCAGGAGGGGGATCCGGAAGCAAAACGTATTCTGATCGAACGAAACCTCCGCCTGGTCGCCCATGTTGCAAAGAAATATCAGAATTCCGGGGAAGATCTGGAGGATCTGATCTCCGTCGGGACTATCGGTCTTATCAAAGCCATCAACACCTTTGACCACACACGCTGTGCAAGGCTTTCTACCTATGCTGCACGCTGTATCGACAACGAACTTCTGATGATGTTCCGGGCAAAAAAGAAATATTCCAGAGAGATTTCCCTGTACGAACCAATCGGAACGGACAAAGAAGGAAACGAGATCAGCCTTTTGGATATTGTCGAAAGTCCTCCTGTAGATATCGTGGAACAGTATTCTGTGCGGGAAGACATCCGCTTTCTGCTCTGCGCCCTGAAAGATACCCTTTCCCAGAAGGAATATCAGGTCATCTGTCTTCGCTATGGTCTTTTCGGGATTGAACAGCAGACGCAAAAAGAAGTTGCAGCACAGCTTCATATCAGCCGGTCTTATGTTTCCCGGATTGAAAAAAACGCCCTCCAAAAACTCCGGGAGCTGTTTGAACAGTAAAAAAGACAGGACACTGACCATTTGTCAATGTCCTGCCTTCTTTTATTCTTCTGATCTTCTCAAAAGATCATATTGTTCAATCTCTGTGCCGAGATCAACCGCAAGTTTCTGCTGTGGATGCGGTGCACTCTCGACTGAATTTCCATCTTCATCATAGATTGCCTTTACAACGGCTTCGATATTTCTGCCATCCGGCTTCATGATCTCAACAGTCTCACCTACAGTAAATTTATTTCTCTGGGTGATGTGAGCAAATCCATTCTCATCAACTTTCTCTGCATATCCCAGATAAGTATATTCCTTAACATAGGTATTATTATCATAGATCTGCGTGTTCTCGTCCGGTTTGCCATAGAAGAAACCTGTCGTAAACTGGCGATAGGTGCAGTTGGAAATCTGTTCCTGATACCAGGACATGTTTGCCCTGTACTTCTCCGGTGATTCCAGATAGTCATCGATCGCCTTGCGGTAGGTTCTTGCAACCGTTGCCACATAGAGAGCAGTTTTCATACGGCCCTCGATCTTGAGGCTGTCAATCCCGCTGTTAAGAACATCGTCCATGTGCTCAACCATGCACAGATCCTTGGAGTTAAAGATATAGGTTCCTCTCTCATTCTCAAAAACCGGCATATACTCACCCGGACGCTTCTCCTCGACGATGGAATACTTCCAGCGGCACGGATGTGTACAGGCTCCCTGGTTTGCATCTCTTCCTACCAGATAATTGCTGAGCAGGCAGCGGCCGGAATAGGAAATACACATCGCTCCATGTACAAATGTTTCAATCTCCATATCCTCCGGAATGTTGGCACGGATCTCCTGGATTTCCTTAAGAGAAAGCTCACGCGCAGTTACGACGCGCTTCGCTCCCAGCCGATACCAGAATTTATAGGTTTCATAGTTTGTATTATTTGCCTGTGTACTGATATGACGCTCAATCTCAGGACAGATTTCCTGTGCATAGGTAAAGATTCCCGGATCTGCGATGATCAGTGCATCCGGCTTTAATTCCTTGAGTTCCTGAAGATATTCTCTGACACCCGGAAGGTCTCCGTTGTGTGCAAGAATATTCACTGTGACATACACTTTCACCCCATGCTCGTGAGCAAAAGCGATTCCCTCTGCCATATCTTCGTGGGAAAAATTCTTAGCCTTGGCACGAAGTCCGAAGGCTTCCCCGCCGATATATACTGCATCCGCGCCAAAAACAACCGCGATCTTGAGGACTTCCAGGCTGCTGGCCGGCACTAATAATTCAATTTTTCTCATAATTTCCTCTTTTTACACTAAGTGAAATTCCGTCTCCCAGCGGCACAATGCTGGTAAGAAGCTGTGGATGATGTTTCAATTCATAGAGGTATTCCCGCATCCTTTTGTAGATCGTGCGATTTCTGCGTTCTACAAGATAGTGTGATTCGATCAGTTCTCCTTCCTGAAGCACATTATCTGACAGAAGAATTCCTCCCGGTGCAAGCAGACGCACCACCTCGGGAAGCCAGTGAATATACTGTCCCTTGGCCGCATCCATAAAGATCATATCATATCTTCCGGAGAGTGTCGGAAGAATCTCTCCCGCGTCTCCTGTAAGAAAGGTGATCCTGTGTTCCTTTCCTGCCCTGCGAAAGTTCTCTCTGGCGATCGGAATTCTCTTTTCATAATTCTCAATCGTTGTGATGTGCATATCCGGCTGTCCGTATTCGCACATAAGAAGAGTGGAGAAGCCCACAGCTGTCCCCACCTCCAGAACCTGAAGCGGCCTTTTGACTGCCAGAAGTACTTTCATAAAGCTCTGCATTTCCCTGCGTATGATCGGAACTTCATTCTCCAGTGCATACCTCTCCAGTTCTTCAAGAAAAGGCGTGTTGCCCGTATCCAGAGAATTGATGTATGTTCGCATTCTCTCTTCTACGATCACGAAGCGGCTCCTTCCTGCTCTGCATCTCCTGCAAGGATACCCATGATTCGGTTCGGTGTATACGCGGTACTTAAGAGATAGGTTCCCGGTCTCATTTTGCCGCTGTAGTTGGATAATTTTTCCTGAACTACGAATACCAGTGCATCATCGATCAGGCCTTTGCTCTTGAGCGTTCTGGCAATGTCATAACTGGTCGCATCCTCCTTGATGACAACCGTTACTTCCTGTCCCTCTCCCGGACTCATCGCATGCTGGTTAAAAATGTCATAACCGAACTGATATGTGACCTTACCGATCCAGATGATCAGAACTGCCACGCAGACATACAGTGCGATCTTAAAAAATCCTCCTGCCACTGCTACGCCGGCCGCCCCCATCCGGTCCCTCGTGTCTCCCATATAGGTTCTCCTTTCTTAGATCCGGGGAATATTCATCTCCACGCCATCTGTCAGTGTTCTGCATATTTTCTGCATCATCCTGCACAGAGCAAGCTCTGCGTCCAGATAGGCATTCACCTCCGGAAAGCTGCGGAGTTCTTCAGATTCTCTGGACAGCTGTTCTGCTTTTGCCAGAACGTCTTTCTGCCCTTCTTCATTCTGAAGTCTGAAGTTCTCAGCGCGAAAACGCTGCACCCTCTCTGCCAGCTCCGGATTTTTGTTCAGAATTTCTTCCTGTTTCTTAAAATCTTTATAGATCTGGCACTTCTGGATTGAATTCAGAAGTGCATGAATATTCCTGTTTACTGTTTCCATTTGTATGTTTTATGCCTCCATGATGATCGGAAGAATCATCGGGCTTCTCTTGGTACGTTTCCAGAGGAACTCGCTGAGTGCATCCTTAACTACGTTTTTGATCTTTCCCCAGTCTGTGATATTTCTGTCCAGACAGGAATCAAGTGCGGATTCTACAACTTCTTTGGCGTGCTCCATAAGATCCTCGGATTCTCTTACATAGACAAATCCCCGGGATACAATATCCGGTCCTGCAAGGACCACATTGCTGTGACGTTCCAGTGTCATAACAACGATCATGATTCCGTCCTCTGCCAGATGCTGGCGGTCACGGAGTACGATATTTCCAACATCACCGACTCCCAGTCCGTCTACAAGGATTGCTCCTGTCTGTACGGAACCTGTCACTTCCGCGCTGTACTCATCCACTTCCAGAACGTTTCCGGATGCCAGGATAAAGATATTCTCCTTCGGGATTCCAAGATCCTCCGCAACGTGCTTCTGAGCTGTCAGATGACGGTACTCTCCATGTACCGGGATTGCATATCTCGGTTTGACAAGTGAATAGATAAGTTTGATTTCTTCCTGGCAGGCATGTCCTGATACATGGACATCCTGGAAGATGACCTTCGCACCTTTCATGGAAAGTTCATTGATAACCTTGGATACAGCCTTCTCATTTCCCGGAATCGGGTTGGAGCTGAAAATAATCGTGTCGTTTGGTTTGATCGTGATCTTCTTGTGGATGTTGGCTGCCATACGGGAAAGAGCCGCCATGGACTCACCCTGGCTTCCTGTTGTGATCAGAACCACCTTATCATCCGGATAATTCTTGACCTGATCGATTTCGATCAGAGTGTTTTCCGGAATACGCAGATACCCCAGTTCAGACGCTACGGAAATAATATTGACCATACTGCGTCCCTCCACTGCTACCTTTCTTCCGAAACGATATGCAGTATTGATGATCTGCTGTACACGGTCTACATTGGATGCAAAGGTTGCAATAATGATCCTCGTTGTCCTGTGCTCGTTAAACAGACTGTCAAACACCTTTCCGACTGTTCGTTCGGACATGGTAAATCCCGGACGTTCTGCGTTGGTACTGTCGCACATCAGGGCAAGGACACCCTTCTTTCCAATCTCGGCAAAACGCTGCAGATCGATCGCATCTCCGAATACCGGTGTATAATCCACCTTAAAGTCACCTGTGTGTACTACGATTCCCGCCGGAGAATAGATTGCCAGGGCAGACGCATCCTGGATACTGTGGTTTGTCTTGATAAATTCGACTGCAAAATCGCCAAGGTTGATCACCTGGCCATGCTTTACTTCTTTTAACTTGGTGGAACGCACCAGGTTATGCTCTTTAAGCTTGTTTGTGATAAGTCCCAGTGTCAGCTTTGTAGAATAGATCGGCACGTTGACTTCCTTCAATACATAAGGAAGAGCACCGATATGATCCTCATGTCCGTGCGTGATCACAAAGCCTTTGACCTTGGAAATATTTTCTTTGAGGTAAGTCACATCCGGAATGACAAGGTCGATTCCCAGCATGTCATCCTCCGGGAAAGAAAGTCCACAGTCCACAACAACAATGCTGTCGCCGTATTCAAAGGCTGTGATGTTCATTCCGATCTGTTCCAGTCCGCCCAGCGGAATGATCTTGAGTCTGGCTGCACCTTTACGTCCACGTTTGCCGGTGCTTCTGCTCTGCGGTTTATTCTGCTGTTTGTTCTGCGGTTTCGCCGGTGCTTTGAGAGCAGCTTTTGCCGGTGTTTTGGATGAGCCGTTCTTGAAATTCGCTCTGCTGTTCCGCTCTGTTCTCTCTGTCTTGTCGCTTCTGTCCGCTTTTTCGCTTCGCTCAGTGTATCTGTTATTCTTCTGTGATTTATTGTAACGATAACTGTTTTTTCTGTTTGACGGTCTCTTGTTATCGTTCGGTCTTTTGTCATAACTGCTGTATCTTCGTTGTGTTTCTTTTGCTTCAGCTGTATTTTCAGTTATATTATGTTCATTCTTCAATCAAGCACCTCCAAATTATTCTGTGCGTTTTGTGCACACTAATCAGGAATACCGGCGGCATTCCTTCCAACTATGCAGACTGTATTTGGTTCTGCGTAACTGCTCACTATCCCGGCAGTTATGATCTGCCTGCTTACATTTCAAGGTCTACGTCATCAAGCATCTGCTCAAAAACCTTGTAAACTGCCTGCAATTCCTCGTCATCCTCTACCATCTCATAGCAGGCCTCCGGCTCTTCACCTTCGGAAACATCCTTGAGGATATATGCAACCGCTTCCTCATCCAGGGAATCCGATACCAGAAGATAAGATACTCCTCCTATCATAGTCTGCTCTTCAATGTAGAATTCTTCTACTGTTCCGTCCGGAGACTGAAATTTAATTTTTTCCATTTTATCACCCTTATTTTGTCAGAGAATCAAGATATCCCTGTAAAATAAAAACTGCTGCAAGTCCATCCAGATACTGCTTACGGTTCTCTCTGCGCACACCCGCCTCCATAAGGGTGCGGTCTGCCTCAACGGTTGTCAGTCTTTCGTCCCACATAACAACCTCAAGCCCTGTACGCCTCTTCAGCATCTCACCAAACTCCAGCGCTTTCTCTGCACGTTCCCCTACAGTATTGTTCATATTCTTCGGATAACCGACCACGATCCGCTCTACATCATATTCCTTCGTCAGAGCTTCTATACTCGCAAGGGTCTGTCGCAGCTTGTTTTCCTGTTTTCTCCAGATCGTATCCAGTCTTTGGGCAGTCAGTCCCAAAGGGTCACTGACTGCCACGCCAACTGTCTTAGATCCATAATCAAGTCCAAGAATCCTCATGATCAACGTTCCCAGGATTTGTTCTTGATATACTCGTTTAACAGTTCCTCTACCAGTTCATCTCTCTCAACTTTCATGATCATGCTTCTGGCACCCTTATGGCTGGTGATGTAAGTTGGATCTCCGGACATAATATAACCTACGATCTGATTGACCGGATTATATCCTTTCTCGTCCATTGCGGTGTACACCAGGTCCAGGACTTCCTTTACTTCCAGTTCCTGTTCTGGTTTTGTTCTGAAATATTGTGTATTTCCTAAATTGTTTTCTGTCATTTTCTCTCACGTCCTTAATAAGATTTCTTCTTTATTCTAATATAATTCTTCACAAATTGCAAGAAGCACATGTTCATCTGCAAAATCAACCGCTTTTGCTCTGACAAGATCATTGACTTTGTGGTCCTTCGTCTTCTCGATCACAGCACGTACATACTCTTTGCTGTGTGCCATAAAATATGTCTTTCCGTTAATTTCTACTTCTTCCTCAAGAAGCAGCTCCAGCGTCTTTCCAATCATGGATGTCTCATATTCTTTTGCACGAATTTCATGAAGAGCGATCATCTTTTCACTCCGGATGGATTTGACAGCCTCGGTAAGCTGTCCCTCCATAACCGCCGCCTTTGTCCCCTGTCTTCTGGAATATTTAAAAATATGTGTCTCATAGAAGTGGATATTTTTTACAAATTCATAAGACTCCTCAAAATCTTCTTCTGTCTCCATCGGGAACCCTACGATCACATCCGTTGTCAGGGCAGGGGAAGGATAAAACTTTCGGATAAGCTCACATTTCTCTGCATATTCTGCCGCGCTGTATCTGCGGTTCATGTTCCTGAGCGTCTTATCGCATCCGCTCTGCAGGGAAAGATGGAAATGCGGGCAGACCTTCGGAAGCGATGAGATTCCTTCCATAAATTCCTCTGTAATAATACGCGGCTCTAAAGAACCCAGACGGATCCTCTGGATACCCTCCACCTCATGCACAGCCTGAATCAGTGACAGAAGGCTCTCTCTTTCTTCCTCTTTAAAATCCACACCATAGGAGCTTAAATGGATTCCGGTCAAAACCACTTCCTTATAGCCTCTTGCTGCAAGTGCACGTACCTCGTCCAGCACTTCAGCAATCTTTCTGCTGCGAACACGGCCTCTCGCATAAGGGATGATGCAATACGTACAGAACTGGTTGCATCCGTCCTGCACCTTGATATAGGCCCGTACATGTTCTGCCGTATAGCCTATGGAAAGCTCCTCGTATTCTTTTGTCTTGTTGATCTCGATCACTTTTACTTTTTTGGTGTGTTCTTTTTCATATTCTTCCAGTGCTTCTACGATCTGCTTTTTCTGATTATTTCCAAGGATCAGATCCACCGCACTGTCCTCTTCCAGTTTCTGTGTATCTGTCTGGACATAACATCCTGTTGCCACAACAATGGCATTCGGATTCATTTTTTTGGCCTTATGGAGCATCTGTCTGGATTTACGGTCTGCGATATTGGTGACTGTACAGGTATTGATCAGATAAATATCCGCCCCTTCTTCAAAAGGAACGATCTCATATCCTGCTTTCTCCAGAAGCTGCTGCATGGCCTCTACTTCATATGCATTTACTTTGCAGCCCAGATTGTGAAGGGCAACTTTTTTACTCATATTTTACCTCGATCATTCTTTTAGTTGTTTTAATTTTTTCAGACTTTGCCAGAGTTTTTAACCGAAATTTCATTATATTTCCCTTGACTTTTTCAGGGGGTACAGGTAAGATTACTGTTGAAAGAACATAAAAGGAGGATTAATCATCATGAAAACATTAAAGATTTCCCTGAATTCCATCGATAAAGTGAAGGCATTTGTGAACGAAATCAGTAAATTCGACTGCGATTTTGATCTGGTATCCGGAAGATATGTAATCGATGCCAAATCTATCATGGGTATTTTCAGCCTTGATCTTTCCAAACCGATCAACCTGAACATTCACGCAGAAGGAAGTACTCTTGATTCTATCCTGGCTGTTGTTACGCCATATGTCATTGAGTGATTCTGCATCGTTCCGGTTTCTGACCGGACACATCAGACAGTTTTAAAACAGCTTCATTGTGCAACCACATATGAAGCTGTTTTTTTGTACCCTTTTTTCAGGATCTGTTACTGAATTTCAATGATTTCTGTTGTAGCCAGTGCTTCTTCCATCAGCTGATCGATCTTCTCGCTCAGTTTCTCCTCAGATCTGCGGATCACCTTGAGGTTCGGCTTTGTTACAGGATGTTTTGCAACAAAGATCGTACAGCAGTCTTCGAACGGCTGGATGGATGTCTCAAATGTATTGATCTTTCTGGAAATCTGAACGATTTCTTCTTTATCAAAGC
>ERZ857693.1704-NODE-1704-length-25505-cov-9.750255_pt1 | contig 25505 bp, 26 predicted proteins | sample MGYA00519765_ERZ857693 | MGnify/ENA primary metagenome ERZ857693 (study PRJEB31778, sample SAMEA3449354) | human gut metagenome | biome: human gut; feature: human-associated habitat; material: faeces | place: United Kingdom | collected 2010/2012 ... | reverse complement strand
CGCATTAAAGAGCGCGGAAAAACGGCTTGCAGATATGGCGGTGCTTATCAAGAATAAAGTACGTAATAACATAAAACAATACTACAATAATAATATTTTTTTTGCTTATCTCTCGAAATTTTTTTTCAAAGACTGCGCCCATATAAACTGTCAAGCAATAATACCTTAATACAAAACTAATAATATTCGTGTATTCAAACATCTCTTTCATTTATCTCCTTCATTTTATATATGCTATTTGCATAAAGAAAAGCAAAATTTAACTTTAATTATATTTTTATCGATATTTCTGTATTTTTGCACAAATTTAATCTTTTATCTAATCTTTCTGATACTTAGAAAATATGGAGGAGGATTTCATTTTAAAAATTTTCTTCCTTGTTTCATTACCTCTGTGATTTCTATTATTGGATTATTGGAACTGATGCAGCACATATATCTTGGGATATTTCCGTCTGCACTGATCAGTACATTTTCTCTGGTACTAATCATTCTGATATCTCCTGTTCCAAGCGTGGTGGAAACCCTTTCCCAAAAGGAATTCCAGTTACGTAAACACAGACTGACGATTGTTGCAGGAATACTGGAATTACTGATAATATTATTATATTTTACAAAACAGCTTCATCTGCTCCATGTTTGCATGGTGACTTTTCTGTTTATGACAGGAATCCTGATTGCCGGTAAGCTCCGCTTAATCTATTACCATAAGATCAAATATAAGAAAAAACAGCGAATAAAAAACTAATTTAGAGAAATTTTTGTTTCAATCTGTCTCCATTAATTCTTCTTATAAAGTGAATTTGCAAATTCCAAAATCACAAAAAGGAGAAAAAACAATGACAGATCACGAAAAACTTGTAATGCGAAACATCATCTATGCGGTAGAAACTGGCGGACAGGTTTACGGTCAGAAAAACTACGCTGACTTCACAGAGGCCTACACAAACAGCTCTTCAGAGCATGCAATTACCATTGGCGCAGGACAGTGGTATGGAAATGAAGCACGGACACTTCTTCTCAATATCAAAGCGGCTGATGCTGCAACATTTAAAAAACATGATACTGCCGGTGTTGCTGCAGATCTTGCCAAAACAGACTGGTCAAACTACCGGCTTTCCAAAACTTCTGCAAAGGCTAAAGCTATTGTGAATATTATTAATTCCACTGTCGGCCGCCGTTGTCAGGATCAGCTTATGGATACTCAGATGGAAGCTTACGTAAAGGAAGCAGCTGCACTTGGGGTTTCCAATATGGATGCTAAAATGATGTGTGCTAATTTCAGACATCAGGGAGGAGCCTCTGCTGTAAAAAGAATTTTGGCAAAAACAACAAAGCCTTACACTCTGGATCATCTCTACGCAGCCTGCCAGACAGATACCGGAAATCAGGTAGGAGCATATAAGAGTCGTCAGAAGATGGTATATAACGCTCTTAAAACTCACATCACCAATTATAAGGTTACCGCTGCCGAGGCCATTCAGGCTGCTGTAAAAATTGCCAAAACTGAAATCGGTTATCGTGAGAAAGCATCGAATGCAAATCTTGACAGCAAGACCGCAAATGCAGGAACCGCTAATTATACAAAGTATTGGCGGGATGTTGCACCGGAATACCAGGGTCAGGCATGGTGTGCCTGCTTTATAAGCTGGGTATTTATGAAAGCTTTTGGAAAAGCCACCGCAACCAAACTGTTAAAACACTGGCCATATATTTATGTTCCAACACTGGCAGGATTATTCACCAATTATGCTTCCCCCAAAGTCGGAGACATTTTCATGTATCATAATGGATCCGAATTTTCACATACAGGACTGGTAATTTCAGTAAGTGGTGATAAATTTGTAACCATTGAAGGTAATACCAATGATGGAAGCGGTGTCGTTGCTGAAGGAATTGGAGTTTACCAGAAAACAAGGTACAACAGCCAGCTTCCAGGCTCAAAATTTGCCCGTCCAAATTACAGCATCGTAACCTCAATTAATGGTTCCGGAGGAGACATCACACCACCATCTACATGGGTAACAACCGGTACCGCTGTATGCACAGGCTCTTCCCCGATAAAAACAGCACAGAATGCGCTGAACAGCAAATTTAATGCTGGTCTGACGGTAGACGGTATTTGGGGATCTGCCTGCAAAACAGCATATATCAAGGCAATACAGTCTGCCCTGAACTCTGTATATGGTGCCGGACTTACAGCTGACGGCATCTGGGGAACAAACACATCTAATGCCTGCGCCGCCCATGTACTTTCTGAAGGAGCTAATAATCTCTATGTGGGTGTATTACAAATTGGCCTTTACGCACATAATATAACACTGAACAGTGGAATTGACAGTTCTTTTGGACCTTCTACAAAACAGGGAGTTATTAAATTCCAGACTTCTCAGGGGTTATCTGCTGACGGAATTGCAGGCCGTGACACTTTTGCCAGACTTGCAGGTGTCTGATTTTCTGTTTCTCAAAAGGAGTCGCTGCATATGCAGCGGCTCCTTTTTAATATCTGTTTTATTCCTCTGTTTTTCCCTCCATAGTCTGCTGTTCATGATTATAAATCCAGCTGGGCGTCATACTTTCGCTTCCATCTCCGTATACAGAAACAGCAATGTACTTTCCGTCTTTCACATAATATCCAATTTCCAGTTTCAGATTCGCTGCCAGTGGTCCGCCTTGTTTCCGGCTTTCTCCTATCTGAATATCGGCATTGCTGATATCAAAGGTGGTCTGTGTAAAATTGCCTTCCGAACCATATTCCATCGTTACGCTGTCCTCATCAGATTCTGTAAGGACTCCGTTTATATATATGATTTCCGATTCTGGTTCGTCGGCAGCACTGCTCTCAGAAGAGGAAGTCTCTTTATTATTCGGGGACTGTCCACATCCCGGAAGACCTGCCAGCAATATCCCAAGCATTATGAATCCTGCTGTCATTCTTTTGTATCTCATTTTTCTCTTTCCCCTGTTGTAAATGATGATTTTCCTTTGATTCTGCCCTCCCTGTTAATAATCCTCAGAAGTTTCCTCTTCCTCGTCTATATAATCTGCATCCCCGGATTCTTCATACTCCTGCGTATCCTCTTCTGCCTGGGTATTTCTCTGTTCCATATTATACAGCTGACTGGGTGAAAAATATTCTGTCCCATTGCTGTATACATAAGTAGCAATGTTCACTCCATCTTTCACATAATAATTTACATCTACATTAAGGCTTGTTCTAAGACCACTGACTCCGATCACTTCATCTACCTGAATATCCATCTCTGCACTGCTGATGTCAAAAGTCATTTCATAGAAATCTCCATCAGAGCCTGTCTCTATTGTCATGGTAGAGTCATCGTTATATCTTACATTTCCGCTGACGGACTTCATTTCATAATTATCAACCCAGCTTGGGGTCATACTTTCACTTCCGTCTCCATATACAGAAACAGCAATGTAATCTCCATTCTCCACATAATATCCAATTTTAAGATTCAGACTTGCCGCTAAAGGTCCCCCCTGTTTCTTGTTTTCGCCTATCTGAATATCCGCATTACTGATATCAAAAGTTGTCTGATTAAAATCCCCGTCAGATCCATACTCGATTGTTACACTGTCCTCATCGGAATCTGTTAAAACTCCGTTTATATATGTAATTTCTTTTTCCGCTTCTGAAGATGTGTTTCCTGTATTGCCGGACTGAGACCCTGAGCCTGTCTGCGTAGCGGCTTTCGTAGGTTTTGGTGCTGCTGTGGCTTTTGGAGTTGGCGTAGCTGTAGCCTTCGGTGCTGCTGTGTCCGCCGCCTTGGTCGGTTCCGGAGCAGATGTTCCTCCATTCCCCTCTGTCAGTCCGCATCCGGAAAAACACGTTGCTGCTATTCCCAATGCCATAAATACTGCTGTCAATTTCTTGTAGTTCATTTTCTCTTCCTCCTGACATAATATTTTTCTTTCATTATACGCCTTTAACTTATCCATTTTGCAGAAACTGTCAAAATCACGTCTCTTATTGGAATAATTTCCTTTATTTTCTTTTTTATTTTATATCTGCAAATTCATATTTTGTAAAACTTATTTTCCTGATATTCTGCTTTTATGAGCTTGTCCGATATGATAAAATATTGATAAGATGTAACTATTCAGAAGGTAGTATCCCGCGAGGTGTTTTGGCATGTTTTTTGCCAAAATCCCGAGACATACAAGGCAAAATGCCATCACCGAAGGTGATTTGGAATGCATTTTGACTCGTAACTGTGAGGGTACTGAACAGTTACGATAAGATAAAGAAAAAGGAACTACACATTACACCTGGGTGTGACTTTTTTATTCAGGCAAATCTGGGAACTGACCCCTTTAATGTCCTTGTGGCAGGATGTATCATCCTTGCTCTTGGCATGACCATAGTGATCAAATCGGAAGCGGGAACAGGTCCCAATGATCTGGTTGCCATTGTCATCAGCGACAAAAGTCACAAACCTTTCGGTATCGTGCGCATCCTGACAGACTGCTTCTTTGTGATCGCAGGTTTTCTGCTTGGAGGAACCTTTGGACTGGGAACTATTATCTGTGCCTTTATCGTAGGTCCTGTCGCACAGATCTTTATGCCATATTCCCAACGCTTCTGCAAAAAAATAATCAGAAATTAAACTCATACCCGGCTGCCATGTTGTCACGGCTGCCGGGTACGGGTTTTTAAATAATAACTTCTTTAATTATTGATTCCTGCTTACTACAAAGATAAAAAGCTGGTACAACTGAAATCAGTCAAAACTCCAGTGTACCAACTTTTAATTAGTTATGATCATCTATAAATTATTGTTTTACAAACGACTATATAAAGAATTTATTTTAGCGCGTGTTGCCGGTCCGATGATACCATCCACTGACAGTCCATAAGTTCTTTGGAATCTACAAACCGCATCATAGGTTCCTTGTCCAAAAACACCATCTGCACCGGCCGATCCACAGCTATAACCTAAAGCAATAAGCTTCCTCTGCATATCTCTGACGTCAGTTCCGCTGGATCCCATAGATAAATTACCTCCGGTACTTCCACCATCGCTAGAACCATAAGCAGGTCTGCAAAATGACATTTTTCTCCCACCAATAGATCTCTTCGACGTTCTAACTGCATCTCCAGAATTGCCATCTATAGTAATAATTTCACTGCTGGTTACTGTTTTTACAATTCCTACATGCCCATACGTTCCTCCATTATTTGTACTAACTATAGCAAGATCTCCAACTTTCGGAGTATTATAAACGCATCCTAATGAATTATAATATCGCCATACTTCATAAACTGAAGCTGTTTTTGCACCGCCACAAAAAAGAGCAGAAGCTCCGGCATGTTTAAAAACCCACCATGCAAATACTGCACACCATGGATAATTTTCACCATTTACAGCTCGTCCATAATATTCCGTATTATATTTGACATTGTTCACCCCCGTTTCTTTTACTCCAATCTCTTTACTTGCCATGTTAATAATCGTACTTGCTGTTGCCATATCTTTTTCTCCACTTTATTTTTTTAATAACCGGTTATCTGCTTTATATAAAGATAAAATGAAGAAAAACAGAAACTAAAATTAAAGAAAAATTTCAACTACATCCTCATGTTCTTATAATGATACAATATTGAAAACAAAGGAAAGCGAGGGAGCGATATGAAAGAAAAATTTTTTAAAGGCGCATGTATTGCATATATTCTGTTGGGAAGTGTATTTTTTCCAAAAAGCGCCTGGGCGGAAGAACCTCTGGGAACCATGGTCTACCATGATATCAAGGATTTCGGAGAATATTACGATTCGGAATCAGCTATTACCTATGCATTTATAAAAGGAACACTTTCTTCCTGTTCAGACAGTACTAATATTTGTACCGTAACCTCTGACAACGGTAAAGAGGTCGACATATCAGTCAAAAATCCGGAAGACATTCAGAAATACTGCGGTTCAGAGGTTCATGTCTGGTATTCCAAAAATAAACAGAATATCAATAAGCTTATTTCCTGCTCCCCGGAAACTTTCTGGAAAAAGCTCATTGATATTGAAGACAAACAATATTTAATCGAAACGGGAAAGCTTTCTGCTGACAGCTTAACCGAAGAGGAAAAAGCCTTTAAAGAAAACACAATCCAGATAAACGGCACTCTGACTAAATATGTTTCTTTCGCAATGGTCGACAATTTTGGTATCTGTTCTCTTATATTTGTCGAAACAGCAGACGGTGTCACTGAAATATTTCCTATAGATAATCCCTGCAGTCAGTGTGATTCCGTTGAGCGCCACAGGACTTTTGAAGATTATATAAAATTATATGAAGGAATGCAAATAAATGCTGACGTATTCAAAGGACTGAATGTCGCCTATCATTTCGGGGAAGCATAAACTAACAAGAACATATCCTCCAGCAAAACTCATACCCGGCTGCCATGTTGTCACGGCTGCCGGGTACGGGTTTTTATTTTACTTACTGCGGGACTCCCACAGAAGCAATCTTACGATTTAAATTTTGGGAATTCCATCAAATCCAGCCTGGAGTTCTGCATCTGTGGGAATATAATCACTCATTTCTCCATCATTATATCTTCCATAAGCAAACATATCAAAATATCCTGTTCCGGTAAGTCCAAACACAATAGTCTTTTCTTCTCCAGTCTCTTTACATTTCATTGCTTCATCCAGAGCTGCCCGGATCGCATGAGCGCTTTCAGGCGCCGGAAGAATTCCTTCCACGCGGGAAACATCTGAGCCGCCTCAAAAACAGAAGTCTGTTCAAACATCACAATATTTTTCTGCCGATATCACGGCATTTGCACCGTCAGCAACCGCTGTTACAACCTGACGAAGCTGTTTGGTCCTGATATCTCCTGCTGCAAAAATGCCCGGTGTACTTGTTACACAGTCTTCTCCTGCAATGATATATCCTCCCTCGTCCAGAGCCACCAGATTTTTAAATTTCTCTGTATTCGGAAGAATGCCAACGGCAATAAAGACTCCGTCAACGGCAATCGTTTTTTCTTCATCGGTTCTGACATTGCGGATTTTTAAGCTTTCTACCTTTTCTGTTCCTTCGATAGAAACCGGCACATTGTCCCAGACCATTTCCACGTTAGGGCATCTGAACAGCCGGTCCTGAAGCACCTTATCCGCCCGAAGTTCTCCTCTTCTGTGAACAAGATACACTTTTCTGCAGGTTCTGGAAAGAAGAATCGCATCCTCAACAGCCACATTTCCGCCGCCGACAACTGCGACCGTTCCTCCCTGGAAAAAAGCTCCATCACAGGTTGCACAGTAGGACACACCCATTCCGCTCAGCTCTTCCTCTCCCGGAATCCCAAGCTGACGATGCACCGCACCACAGGCAAGGATCACACTCTTCGTTCTGTAATGATTTTTCTTTGTGCGGATCACCTTGATCTCACCCTCATCTTCTATAGAGAGAACAGGCTCCCTTTTCGGACTGATTCCAAGTTTTTCTGCATGGTTTACCATAGCCTCTCCAAGGTCCAGCCCTGTGATTCCCGGAAGTCCCGGATAGTTGTCCACCTCATAAGTATCTACGATCTGTCCGCCCTGTACAAATTTTTTCTCAAGCCACAGAGTATTCAGTTTACCTCTTGTCGCATAGATTGCTGCACAGATCCCTGCCGGACCTGCACCCAAAATTACAAGATCATATATTTCTTCCATCAAATCGACCTCTCTTTCTTAACTCCTGCCACTCAGTTTAGCATACAATCCTGCGTTTTCCAATAAGATAGTAAAAACCTTTCTTTTGAGAGGCCTCTATGAAATTTTCTCTTCGCAGACCCCGTTCTCCGCTCATGATTGCACTTTTTCTGAGTTTTGTCCTGCTCGCCGGACTTTTTATGGGCTGGATCTCCGGCCATGTAATCTCTGATGACAATGCATTCAGATCCCTGACCGATAACATCTTTCGGGAAGAGGTTTCCGGAAGTATGCTGACCCTCCATTACTCTCTTGCCTATCCTGAAAAGAAACAAATTTCCCGCCCTTCTCCCTCTCTCGGAACAATTTCTGCCGACATGGACCGTACATATCAGAAATATGAACAGTATCTTCAGAAGCTGAAAAGCTTTTCCGCCTCCCGACTGAATCGCGAAAATCAGATCACCCGGGATATGCTGCTCCTTTATTATCAGACACAGCTCTCATCCAGAGATTATCCTCTTCTGGACGAACCCTTAAGTCCCAGTCTTGGCATCCAGGCACAACTGCCTGTCCTTCTGGCAGAATATGCTTTTTATGAAGATCAGGATATCGCGGACTACCTGAATCTTCTGACTTCCATAAAACCATATTTTCAGAGTCTCCTCGCCTATGAACGCCAAAAATCCGAAGCAGGATATTTTATGAGTGATACAACTCTCAACCGTATTCTGGAGCAGTGCAGTGCCTTCATCAAAGATCCCGAGAACAATTACATGCTGGATGTTTTTTCCCGGAAACTTACAGCCTATGGCAGGTTTTCCAAAAAGGAACAGACAAAACTGATCAACTGTCACAAAAAAATCCTGCTCACCGGTGTCATCCCCGCTTATCAGGAACTGATGACCGGATTAAGCGAACTCAAAAACAGTGGCAGCACAAGCCGCGGGCTGAAGCATTTTGAAGGAGGAACTGAATATTACCGTTATCTTCTGCAGTCTCAGACCGGATGTTATCTTTCTGTGGAAAAAATCCAGCAGCGTCTTGCCGCTCAGCTTTCCGAGGATATGGCCACCGTTCAGAAGATGCTGAAGGAGCAGCCTTCACTTCTCCCAAAACTGACAAAGGGTGTTGAGTTCAATGATTTTAAGCCAAAATCTGCCCTTCAGTATCTGGGTCGGGCTATGCAGAAGGATTTTCCACCGCTTAGTACCACTGATTATGAAGTCCGCTATGTCCACAAATCTATGGAAGATTTCCTGAGTCCGGCATTTTATCTTACCCCGCCGCTTGATACAGGCAGTCCCAATGTAATTTATATCAACCGTGCCAACAGTCACTCCAACCTGGAGCTTTTTACAACTCTTTCTCACGAGGGATTTCCGGGGCACCTGTATCAGACTGTTTTTTTCGGAAGGACACAGCCTGCTGATATCCGCTACCTGATCACTTCCGGCGGCTATGTCGAAGGCTGGGCAACTTATGTCGAATCCTACGGATATCAGTATGCTGCTTCTCTTCTCACAGACAAAGCGGCTTCCGACCTCACCGCCCTGATGTGGAAAAACCGCTGTATCAATCTCTGTATCTATTCTCTGCTTGATACGGGCATTCATTATCAGGGTTGGAATCAGACTGCCGCTTTGCGATTTCTGCAGGTCTTCGGAATCCGAGATACAAAGATCGCCGGTGAGATCTATCAGTATATTGTTGAAACTCCCTGTAACTATCTTAAATATTATCTCGGTTATCTGAACTTCCTTGATCTGAAAAAGAAACAGCAGGAAAAATCCGGCAGCTCCTTCGATATCCGGGAATTTCACCGCAAGGTTCTGACAATCGGTCCGGTGCAGTTTCCGGTTCTGGAAAAATATATGCAATAGAATGACAAAAGAGCAGGCATATCCTCTGTCTGATATGTCTGCTCTCGTTTTATTTTTCATTTCCGTAAGTGCGGAAAAATTTCTGAAGCTTTGTCAGCGCCCCTGTAAGCACTTCTGTTTCTTTCTCATCCATACCGTCCAGAATCTCCATGACCATCTTCTCATGGAACATTCTGTGATGAAAATATGCCTTTTCACCCTTCTCAGAAAGAGATACCAGCACGACCCTTCGATCCTCTTCACTTCGGCTACGTTCTACATACCCTTTCTTGACCAGATGGTTGATCGCGATCGTCAGAGTTCCCACTGTCACAGAAACTGCACGTGCCACCGTGGACATATTCTTGGGTTCCCGAATTCCGATCGCCTCTATGACATGCATATCATTCACGGAAATATCTTTGTATTCTGATGTGATCAGTGCACGTTCTTCCACATCCATAATCTCATTAAACAGTTTTACCAGAACATCATTTACAGTTTCGTATGAGTTCATCAGCCTTCTCCTCTCCCTCTTTGTTTTTTATTATAACGTAAAGCATTTTGAAACACAAAGTAATTTTTTTAACAATCTCTTTTTTTACTGGTTTTTATTTGCTATAATGAAAAAATGAAAGGAATCCTGTTATGAAAAAAAATAAGAATATACCATTAAATCTAAGAGAACAGATGAATTCCCGTATTGGTCTTACCTGTTCCATTATCCTGCTGGTACTGCTTGTCATTGCATTCCGGCAGCTTGATTACAACTTAATCGAGAAACCCAAAATAGAAGCACAGAAAGCCGCCGAAGAAAAGAAGGCGGCTGCCAAAAAGGCGGCTGAAAAACCAGAGATTTCCACAGCAAGCGTTATCGCTGTCGGTGATAATCTCTACCATGGAAGCCTCATCGAGTCCGGTCAAAATGATTCCGGAACCTGGAACTACGACAAGATCTACGAAAAGGTCACGGATGAGATCCAGGCAGCGGATGTCGCAATGGTAGATCAGGAAACTGTCTTTACCACAGAACACGATGCTGTCAGCTCCTATCCGTCTTTCGCCACACCTACCGAAGTCGGAGATGCTCTGATCAAAGCAGGCTTCGATGTCATTGAATCCGCAACCAACCACATCGATGATTACGGCTCTGATTTCATGGAAGAAACCTTTAACTTCTGGAGTACTAACTATCCGGACATTCCGGTTCTCGGCATTCATCCTACAGAGGAAGATGCCAATAACGTCAAAACTCTTGAAGTAAACGGAATCAAGATTTCCTTCCTGGATTATACATACGGAACCAACAACGGTGGTGCCGGTGAAGGCAAGGAATATATGATCGATCTCTTTGATAAGGCCAAAGTTTCCAGCATGATCCAAAAAGCCAAGGCCAGCAGTGATGTGCTGATCTTTGTTGCACACTGGGGTAAGGAAGAAGAAGCTATGCCTACCGAATATGAGAAAGAATGGGCAACTTTCCTCATGCAACAGGGTGTTGATGTTGTGATCGGCGGTCATCCGCACATTCTCCAGCCATATGGTCGTATGTCTGATGACCAGGGACACAATATGCTGATCTTCTATTCCCTTGGAAACTTTGTTTCCACCCAGCAGACTCTTACCGGACTTCTGGAAGGAATGGCAAGCTTCACCATTCAGAAATCCGTCAAAAACGGTGTGACCACCATCGACATCCTTGATCCGACCGTCAAGCCAATGGTCATGCACTACAACAAAGATGAGGGTGTCTTTAACCCATATATGCTTGAAGATTACACTGAGGAGCTTGCCTCCCAGCACGGCGTCAAAGAAATCATCGGCGATGAATTTACCCTTGCAAACCTTCAGGCCAAGTTCAAAGAGATTATGTCCATGAATGTTGAACCATCTACCAGAACAGATCTCCTTGATGTATCCTTTGACTACGAACTCAATATGATCGATTCTAATGGAAATGTCGTAGAGGATACCTGGTCTGTCAGCGCAGAAGACTATCTTGCGGGACAGGGAAATTCCTCCGGCAGCGACAGCTCGGACGATTCTTCTGACAGTTCCGATGATGAATCCTATGATGATTCTTCTTATGATGATTCTTCCTATGACGATTCATACGACGACTCTTATGATGATTCATATGACGACTCCTATGATGACTCCTATGATGAGGATTACTGATCATCCATAAGGTGATTCATCCCAAATATAATACCCCGAAAAACGACACTGTCTGACCAGCAAACAGGTTTGTCATTTTCCGGGGTATTTTTATCTCAGCAGCAACTTCTCTGCATTCTCTTCTGTTACGGCAATAACCTCTTCTTCTGTTATTCCCTTGATCTGTGCAATCTCCCGTGCCGCAAATATCAGATTTCGTGAGTCATTTCGTTTTCCTCGATTCGGCTCCGGACTTAAGTACGGACTGTCTGTCTCCAGAACGATCTGACTGAGCGGAGCATAGTCCACAACTTCCTTCAGCTTCTTCGCATTCTTGAATGTGATCACACCGCCAATTCCCAGATAAAGTCCCATATCCAGATACTCCCGTGCCATTTCCTTTGCATAGGAAAAACAATGGATGATCCCACCATACATTCCGCCTCGCACATAATCTTTCACAATGTCCAGAGTGTCCTTTGCGGCCTCCCTGCTGTGGATCATAAACGGCATTTTTTCTTCCCTTGCAATCTCCATCTGCGCACGAAACATTTTCTTCTGAAGCTCATGCTCTGCTTCTTCCTTGTGCCAGTAATAATCAAGCCCAATCTCTCCGACAGCCACTGCCTTCGGAAGCTGACAAAGCTTTCGGATCTCATCGAGAGTCTCCTGTGTCATCTTGTCTGCATCATCCGGATGAATTCCAAATGCTCCGTAAACAAACGGATATTTCTCCATAAGAAGCTCTGTGTTCTTCAGACTTTCTATTGAAGCACAGGCATTAACAATCCTGCCAATCCCATATTCCTGCATGGAGTTCAGAATTTCCTTCCGATCTGCCTCAAACGCTTCATCATCATAATGAGCATGTGTTTCAAAAATCATATGCGTTTCCATTCACTACTCCTCGATTATCAACTCGTCACCTTCATGGATGATTCCTCCATGGAGTACCCTCGTAAAAACGCCCTCTCTCGGCATGATGCAGTCACCCATCTTCTGGAAGATTGCACAGCCCTGGTGGCATTTCTTTCCGATCTGCGTCATCTCAAGAACCACATCGTTGCAGCGGAATCTGGTTCCTACCGGAAGGTTTGCAAAATCAAAACCTTCCACTACCAGATTTTCCCCAAAGGCTCCATCCTCAACTTCCGCACCTCTTGCACGAAACTCCTGGATCTTATCATAAGATAACAGGCTGACCTGACGATGCCATTTTCCTGCATGTGCATCATCTCTGAGTCCCCATTCTTCTATGAACTCTCCTTCCGGTATACGATATTTCTGTGTTCCTTTTTCTTTGCTGATACATACTGCAATTACTTTCCCCATTGTAAAAACCTCCTGTTTTGTATATTGCTGTTCATCGTAATCTGACCAAAATACCAATTACCCCGGTATTTTCCTCTTATTTCCGTGCACAGTTTCCTGCTTCCCCTGTCAGGATCTCAATCCCATGTCCCAGAGCATCGATGATATAGTCCAGGCTTTCTCTGACTGCCTTCGGACTTCCCGGAAGATTGATGATCAGTGTCTTTCCTCGAATACCTGCCGTCGCACGGCTGAGCATGGCTCTTTTTGTGATCGTCATGCTGTATGCCCGCATTGCCTCCGGAATTCCCGGAACTCTGCGCTCGATTACTTCTTCTGTCGCCTCCGGAGTGACATCTCTTTCTGAGAAACCTGTTCCTCCTGTTGTCAGGATCAGCTCTGCAAACTCTTTATCTGCGATTTCCTGCATTTTGCCTGCAAGCATTACCTGATCATCCGGAAGGATATCCATAGATACCACTTCATATCCCTCACGTTCTACGATTTCCTTAATCACAGGTCCGCTTAAGTCTTCTCTCTCGCCGCGGTATCCTGTATCACTGGATGTGATGATCGCTACTCGTTTCATTTCTTCCTTCCTTTCTATCTGTTCTCAAAACGGAAATCTCCGCTTTTTCCTCCTGTTTTTTCGACCAGATGAACCTCTGACATAACCATATGTTTATCAATTGCCTTGCACATATCATAGATTGTCAGAAGAGTTACCTGAACCCCTGTGAGGGCCTCCATTTCCACACCTGTTTTTCCCTCTGTTTTTACCGTACAGAAGACATGGATCTGATTTTTTTCCTGATCCAGTTCATAATCAACAGAACATTTCTGTATCGGAAGCGGATGGCACATCGGAATCAGCTCGGAAGTTTTTTTGACTCCCATGATTCCCGCTACTCTTGCTACTCCGAGAACATCGCCCTTCTTTACATTTCCTGCCGTTACTGCTTCCATGATCTCCGGTCCTACCGAAATATACCCTGTTGCCAGAGCTGTCCTGTATGTGACCTGTTTCCCGGAAACATCGACCATGACTGCATTTCCATTCTGGTCAAAATGTGTAAAACCCTTTTCCATATTTTTTGCTGCCCTTTCTGTCATTGATTTACAGAATTCTGTTTAAGCTATAACTATAGTATACAAATCCCCCGAAGTTCCGTCAAGAAAGCCGGCTTTTTCTGTCAAAAAACTCCAGGAAATCGTATCATGATTCCTGGAGTTCTCAGTCTTATTTATAACCGAATAATCTGTTTCACAATTTTAGTCAGCCAGATCAGCAGATTTCTGCTCCTGCCGGCATTTCTTTTTCCGGTACCATAAGGGACAGGTTTCCATCTGCATCTTCCGCACAGAGAATCATTCCTTCACTGAGGATTCCTGCAAGTTTGGCAGGTTTGAGGTTGGTAACAACCATAACCTTCTTTCCTACCATTTCTTCCGCACTGTAATGAGCTTTGATTCCGGATACAATCTGACGCACCTGGCTTCCAATCTTAACCTGAGAGCAGAGAAGTTTACGGGATTTCTTAACTTCTTCACAGGCAATGATCTCACCAACCTGGAACTGAAGTTTCTCAAAATCGTCAAAGGTGATCTCTGATTTTGCTTCAATATCGATCACGTTTTCTTCTTTTACTTCCTCTGCAGGCTCTTCTTTTTTCGGATGAAGTTCTTCTACTTTGGCAAGTACTTCCTTGAGATCAAGACGTGCAAAAAGAATCTCCGGTTTCTCTGTGACCTTGTTTCCTGACGGATACAGTCCAAATGTCTTAAGGTCTTCCAGAGTACGTTTTTCTGCATTTAACTGTGCAAGAATACGTTCTGTTGTCTCCGGCATGAAGGATTCCAGAAGAGTTGCTCCCATCGCGATTCCCTCAACCAGGTTGTAGAGAACTGTTGCCAGACGATCTTTCTTTGCCTCGTCTTTTGCAAGTGCCCATGGCATTGTCTCATCAATATATTTATTCAGACGCTTGAACAGGGTAAATACTTCTGTCATTGCATCTGCAACACGCAGTTTGCTCATCTTCTCTGCAACTTTGCCCGGAACGGCCAGTACAAAGGATTTGAGGTCATCGTCAACCGGCTCAACAACACCTTTATTCTCTACAAGTCCGCCGAAATATTTATTTGACATGGAAATTGTACGGTTTACAAGGTTTCCAAGTGTATTTGCAAGCTCGGAGTTCAGTCTTTCTACCATCAGTTCCCATGTGATAACACCATCGTTTTCGAACGGCATTTCGTGAAGTACGAAGTAACGGACAGCATCTACACCGAAGAAATCTACGAGTTCATCTGCATAGAGAACATTTCCTTTGGATTTACTCATCTTGCCATCACCCTGAAGCAGCCACGGATGTCCGAATACCTGTTTCGGAAGCGGCAGATCCAGTGACATCAGGAAGATTGGCCAGTAAATAGTATGGAAACGGATGATGTCTTTACCGATCAGGTGAAGGTCTGCCGGCCACAGTTTGTTGAACTGTTCAGAGCTTTCACCCTCACAGTCATAACCGATTCCTGTGATATAGTTTGTCAGGGCATCCAGCCATACATAAACAACGTGTTTCGGATCGAAATCTACCGGAATTCCCCATTTGAAGGAGGTTCTGGATACGCAGAGATCCTGAAGTCCCGGGAGAAGGAAGTTGTTCATCATTTCGTTCTTACGAGATTCCGGCTGAATGAAATCCGGATGTGTTTTGATATGCTCGATCAGACGGTCTGCATATTTGCTCATTTTGAAGAAGTATGCTTCTTCTTTTGCAGGAACGCATGGGCGTCCGCAGTCCGGACATTTGCCGTCTACAAGCTGTGATTCTGTGAAGAAGGATTCACAAGGTGTACAGTACATTCCTTCATAATGTCCCTTGTAGATGTCTCCTTTTGCGTACATTTTCTTGAATATTTTCTGAACCTGTTTTTCGTGGTCAGCATCTGTAGTACGGATGAATTTATCATAGGATGTATTCATCAGATCCCAGATTTTCTTGATCTCGCCGGATACATTATCTACGAATTCCTTCGGTGTAATTCCTGCTTCTTCTGCTTTAAGTTCGATCTTCTGGCCATGCTCGTCAGTTCCTGTCTGGAAAAATACATCGTAGCCTTCCTGTCTTTTATAGCGTGCGATTGCATCTGCCAGCACGACTTCGTAAGTGTTTCCGATATGTGGTTTACCGGATGTGTAAGCGATCGCGGTTGTAATATAATACTTCTGCTTGTCCATTTTATCTCCTCCTGAATCTGAAATTTAATAATACTCAACGGATTGCTGTGCAGCACGCTGCTCCCGCAGTCCTTGGGTATAAAAAAAGACCCCTTCTCATAGAGAAGACGAGTCCTGCCCGTGTTACCACTTCTGTTCGTTCCTGCCTCGCGGTCAGAAACCTCATCGGGTGCGATTCCAGTCTGACATTCCAATCATTTCTGTGATGATCTGTCGCTGTCCTGATACCCTTCCGCTGTAACAGGCGGTCCTGTTGCAGTCTGAACAGTAACTGAAATCTCCATTCCAGTATGCCGTATAGTTTGACCGGCATCAATACTCATCTCGACTGCACCTCTCCCAAGCCATCTTCCATCTGCACCTGCACTTCCCTCTCAGCCACGGAAATCTAAGATTTCCTTCGGGGAATTCTCTGTAATGTGGTCAGCAAATGTACTCTCTTGTTCGTTGAGTTTGCTTATATTCTGCGAAAACTATAATTTTGCTCCTTTCAAAATAGTAGCATATTTGTGGATGTTTGTAAATGAGAAAACAATAGAAAAATAAAACCATCGTATATATCATCGCAGCTGGATGAATATATGCCCCAGGCAACAGGGCTTCGGATTTGGTAAGTCCTAAAATGCTTTGTCACTGCTAGAAGCATAAATAAAAATTGTGAACTCGCTGACGCTCAGACAGCACAATTTTTATTTATAACGCAGCTCCAAACCATTAAGAACTTGCACAAATCCTGCAGAAGGTTGCCATGAGCATATATTCACCAGCTGCCTGCTATTTACAGAAATTTCTATAGAATCTATTGTTTTGAATCATTAGGGTGATGGTGCGGCCCGGGCCCTGACGGGCCGTGGCCGCATACCGGCGGCTGCGCCGCCGCTTTTCTACTACTGATAAAATCAACGTGAATTAATGTGTAAAGATAATAATAAAGTACGATGAAGTACAATGTCTGTGTATTGAAATAACCCTTTCAGACTTTCTGCAGGAGTTCTGGAAGTTCTTAGATATGATCTGGCTGTGTTGCTTATAAAAATCGTTCTGTTCGAGTGAAACGAGTTAACGATTTTTATAAGCGTCTTTAACAGTCAGGAATATCTCTAGAACTTCCGAACGACGAAGCCTGTCTGGAAGGGTATTTCATATATCACAGACATGTGAGTTCATATCGTATCTACATTTTACTATACATTTAATTCACGTTATTTTATTTCCTATTTCACCTCAAATTCTATGGTTACTTTGAACAGATCTCCATCGAGATACAGCTTAAATTCTCCACCCTGGAGCTGGACGAGGTCTTTAGCGATTGACAGACCCAGGCCGCTGCCTTCGGTGTTTCGGGAGACATCGCCACGGATGAATCTTTCTGTGAGCTCGTCTGCGGAGATGTTCAGTGGCTGTGCAGAGATGTTTTTGAGGGAAAGCTGCACGTTTGGTCGTTCAACTTTGACATCAACGTAAACTCTTGTATTTTCCATTGCGTATTTTGATACGTTTCCGAAAACATTTTCGAGGACTCTCCAGAGTCTGCGTCCGTCTGCACAGATGATTACTTCTTCTTCATCGAAATGGATCACCATCTTCAGGTTTCTTTCTTCAAATTTTTCTTCAAATTCTCCGATCACCTGGTTTACAAGTTCGACAAAATTGAGTTCTGTCATTTCCAGAGAGATATTTCCTGTACTTGCCTTGGAAGCTTCTACGACGTCTTCTGTCAGTACTTTAAGACGCTGTGCTTTATTCTCCAAAACATCCAGATATCCTCTGATCTTAGGATCCTCAGGGTTTTCCCGTTTGAGAAGATCGATGTAATTTATGATCGAAGTCAGCGGGGTTTTGATATCGTGGGAGACATTTGTGATCAGTTCTGTCTTCATACGCTCGTTTTTGAGGCTGTTCTCTACTGCAGCATCCAGACCCTCCCCGATATGATTGATATAATCTGCCATCATCTTCTGCTCGCCGGAAAGCTTTTCTGTTGGAATCTTATACTGAAGATCTCCGTCGGTAATTTTTTTCAGGCCATCCTGAATCTGTTCTCTTCCCCATGCTTTCTTAAGCAGATAATAAAGAACCACCCAGCAGGTCACCACAAATATCAGAAGGAAAAACGGAATATCTGCACCAACAAAAAGTCCGGTAGACATAAACAGTAAAAATACAAATATGCCAAATGCCACGATCGTCTTTATTCTGCTGACCGTATTATTACTCAGAAAAACAATCATATCTGCAAATTTTGAAAAAATCTTTCTGATAAAAAGTAAGATATATCTGAGTACGCTGTCACGCCAGATTGATCCTGCCTTGATACGGCGTACCAAGCTAAGCCATCCCGTAAGGAACCACGCACCGCTCCAGATTCCCAGGATTCCTATTCCGACCAGATAGCCTGCCATGCGCATATCGCCTGAACCCATCACCTGCATCATGATTGCAACTCCATAGATCCAGATTCCAAATACCAGAAATGCAGCAATTTCTGTATACCATCTGTCAAAGAAATTCAGATGTACTTCCTGATCTTCATTGTTTCGACCTGCTGCAAGCGTCAGAATCACCAGACCTGCCAGCACCAGAACAAGAGCCACTGCCGCAATAACAATCATCGGAATAAGCAGCGGTGCAAATTTGTCGTAGTATATTTTTTCCTGTGCTATACTGTCTAATATTGGAAAATCTTCATCTACAGAAACAGCATAGACATAATCCGAATCTGCCAGTCCGACATTTGCGATCATGGTCTGCCAGTAGTTCACTGCCTGGTCAGTAATACCTGTAAATCCCGTCTCACAGTCCTGTTCCTCTGGATATATGATCATATACGGATCAGGTGAATTTCTCATTTTTTTATCAAGGATCTTTTCATAGTTGTCAGCAGTAACTGATTTTATATTGCTGTATACTTTACCAGACTTTTTATCTACAAACAGATAACTGAGATTTGTTTTGCCCTGTGCATATGTTTCCAGACTCTTCTCTGCATCTGCTGCATTGTTATATTTCACAAGAGCCGCATATAAATACTGATATGCTGTACTGATATCACCCTTCCATTTAGTGCTGTCATTCACAATATCAAGAATGCTGTCCGCTCCATCCGGTTTGTATTTTTCTACCAGTGCAGCGTCATTATATTCTCTGGATTCATAATTCCAGACATTTGTATATGCGATATTTCCATCTGCATCTGCAACATATTCTACTGAATCTCTTCGGATTCCTGTATCACTATAAGAACTATCATAATACGAATATTCTTCCCCTGAAAGCATAGAAAGTACATCTTTTGTGTATTCCTGGTTCATTTCAGCATCACTGCCAAACACCAGCTTCAGTTCTCCGGTAATGATCTTATCCGCGAAATCACTGTAATACATATAATAGTTGCTTCCATCTGGTTTTCTGCATACCAGAAGATTTGTGCTTTGATCCCAGGCACCCTGAGACCAGCTAAGTAGATCCTCTGCCTTATATGCAAGACCGGAGGTATTTTTGTGAGTGAGCGTTTTTCCTTCTTTCAGCTCCGCCAGATCGATCAGGTCATCCTCGCTGCTTTCATCGAGAATTTCCCGCTCTTTCAGTGATTCCAGAATTGTATGTGACATACTGTAAACACTGTCTGTAAAACTCTCCGAATCCACATATTTTCTGCTGTCCAATGGCTGAACTCCCTTGCTCATGACATATACAGATGCTCCTGCACTGACGCAGGCTGTCACCAGAAACACTATTGTCAGACAGATAAAAAATGCTTTTATTCCGCTTTTTTTGTACCATTTTTTCTTCATTTTACCCCATTTCCTTTCCATGTTTTCCACAGACTTCTGTGGAATTTTAAATCTTTTCCACCTTATACCCAAGTCCCCACACAACCTTGAGATAACGTGGTTCTTTCGGATTGATCTCAATTTTTTCTCTGATGTGGCGGATATGGACCGCTACGGTATTATCCGCCGCGATTGCTTCCTCTTCCCAGATACGTTCATATATCTGATTGATAGAAAAAACTCTGCCCTGATTTCTGACCAGAAAAAGAAGGATCCTGTATTCTATCGGTGTGAGTTTAACCACCTCTCCATCAACACTGACTTCTTTGCGGTCATCATCGATCATAAGCCCGCCGGTCTGATAAATATTTTCTCTTTTTTCTGCCACTGCACCAAGCTGTGTGTATCTTCGAAGCTGTGATTTGACCCTTGCCATCAGCTCCAGTGGGTTAAAAGGTTTCGTCATATAATCATCTGCCCCGACATTTAATCCGAGGATCTTATCTGTATCTTCGGATTTCGCTGATAAAATTATAATAGGAAGAGCGTTTTTTTCACGAATCTTCAATGTTGCCCGGATTCCGTCCAGCTTCGGCATCATCACATCGATGATCAGAAGATCCACCGGATTATTCTGCAGAACCCGGATCGCCTGCTCACCGTCGTATGCTTTGAGAATGTGATGTCCTTCCTGTGCCAGATAGATTTCTATCGCCTCCACAATATCCTTATCGTCATCACATACCAGTATCTCTGCCATTTCCCCTGCCTCCTGTATTTTTGTTTACTGCTCACTTTGGCCACGGTAAATCATCTGCCGTAACCTTGCATTTACTATATCTGCCAAGAATTAATATCCATGGGGTAAAGTATTAAGATTTTCTTAATTACTCAGAAGATAGTATCCCGCGAGGTGTTTTGGCATGTTCTTTGCCAAAATCATTTTTTCGCTGTCTCATTTCCTTATTGTAACAGAAACAGTGTTTTTTTGCTATTGTCTGAAAAAAGCAAAATTCCCTATTGACATTTCTATTTCATTATGGTACATTATAGTCACAGCAAGAAACTAATAACAATTACTATTATTAAATAAAATCAATCTAAGTGAGAAAAGGAGATTAAGACTATGGCAAAATGGGTATGTAGTGTATGTGGATATGTTCATGAAGGTGATGAAGCTCCGGAGGTCTGTCCGGTTTGCAAGGCTCCTGCTTCCAAATTTATCAAACAGGACGCTGAGATGACATGGGCTGCTGAGCACGTTGTTGGTGTTGCCAAGGGTGTCAGCGAAGACATTCTTGAAGATCTGAGAGCTAACTTCCAGGGTGAATGCTCTGAGGTAGGTATGTATCTTGCTATGGCAAGAGTTGCTCACAGAGAAGGATATCCGGAGATCGGTCTCTACTGGGAGAAAGCAGCTTACGAAGAAGCTGAGCATGCTGCAAAATTCGCCGAACTTCTCGGTGAAGTTGTTACTGACAGCACAAAGAAAAACCTCGAGATGCGTGTAGAAGCTGAGAACGGTGCTACTGCCGGTAAATTTGACCTGGCTAAACGTGCCAAAGCAGCTAACCTTGACGCTATCCATGATACTGTACATGAGATGGCAAGAGACGAGGCAAGACACGGCAAGGCATTCGCTGGTCTGCTTAAGAGATACTTCGGTTAATATATGAATTTATTGGCAGGTAAAGATTACGGAATACTGTCTATACTATCAAAGAAAGGAGTTTCCAATGGCTGGATTAAAATATAGCCGTCAGAGAGAATCTATCAAAGAGTTTCTCATGACCCGCAGGGATCATCCGACAGCAGATGTTGTCTATGACAATATGAAGATTATTTATCCCAATATCAGTCTGGGAACTGTTTACCGCAATCTTTCCCTGTTATCTGATATCGGCGAGATCAGGAAATTGTCGAATTTCGGCGGTGCTGATCACTTTGATGGAAATACCGAACCGCACAGCCACTTTATGTGTACGGAATGTGGCTGTGTACAGGATCTGGAAACTGATGGATTTGATGATGTGATCCATCACGCAGGCAGGAACTTCGCCGGCAGGATTACCGGCTGCAACGTTCGTTTCTTCGGTCTCTGCGAGGACTGCCTGAAACAATCTGAAAAATAAACGTAACTGTTCACAGATAACAGTTACCATCGAGTAAATGATAAAGGAGAATACGATTATGGCAAAATGGGTATGTAGTGTATGTGGATATGTTCATGAAGGTGATGAAGCTCCGGAGGTCTGTCCGGTTTGCAAGGCTCCTGCTTCCAAATTTATCAAACAGGACGCTGAGATGACATGGGCTGCTGAGCACGTTGTTGGTGTTGCCAAGGGTGTCAGCGAAGACATTCTTGAAGATCTGAGAGCTAACTTCCAGGGTGAATGCTCTGAGGTAGGTATGTATCTTGCTATGGCAAGAGTTGCTCACAGAGAAGGATATCCGGAGATCGGTCTCTACTGGGAGAAAGCAGCTTATGAAGAAGCTGAGCATGCTGCAAAATTCGCTGAACTTCTTGGCGAAGTTGTTACTGACAGCACAAAGAAAAACCTTGAAATGCGTGTAGAAGCTGAGAACGGTGCTACTGCCGGTAAATTTGATCTGGCTAAACGTGCCAAAGCAGCTGACCTTGACGCTATCCATGACACTGTACATGAAATGGCAAGAGATGAAGCAAGACACGGCAAAGCATTCGCTGGTCTGCTTAAGAGATACTTCGGAGAATAAGAATATATCTTCGGGGATTACAAAGGGAGCGGATTTATCCGCTCCCTTATCTTTTTATTCTTCTCATGGGATTCTTTTACGAAAAACCACTTTATAATCATATTTTTTATATGATATTCCGTAATATTTTTTTATTCCTCTTCTCTTTCCAAAGTAGGAATCATAGACACGTCCGTTGATTTCTGTCCATGTGTGATGGTTTCTTGCCCTTGTGTCTCTTGAACACACATTGACATTATTGTATCCTATCACTTTTGCCATATATGCCATTGCACACGCATAGGAAATGCAATCACCTCGTCTGTGCTCAAAAAGATCATTCGCATTTATCGCATACCAGTAATTTCCTCCATCACTGAGCCTGCGCCAGCCGCCATATCCATTTGATCGAATGAGCCACTTATAACAGACTTTCAGTTTTTCAGACTTACTCATATGCGAATTTGTGATTCCGTTTACAATCCGACGTGCTCTCTGATACGCTCTAAGGTCACTCCTTTGACCCGAACTGAGTTTCTTACTATTCGGTGCCCTGTAACGGCAGTCCTTTACAGCTTTACTATTTTTCCGGTATTTCCTCTGACCACCAGATGTGATAACCCATCCTTTTGATGACTTTCCCGTTGTGCTGCCAGCACTTACCGTTACCGTCATTGCAGGTGAAACTGCCAGAAGCATACACATAACTGCTATCAACAATTTCTTTAATTTTCTCATTTTAATCTTGTCCTCTTGCGATTCTATTTCCTGACCTTCTCAATCTTTAACAGACTTGCTTCTTTATATATTTATTGTTCAGGCAAGTTTTTTTCTTGTGACCGGAGACAAAGTATACACTCCATATCTGACACCATAGTTTCTGCTGTAGCTTTTGGCTTCTGCAAAAAGCGGATCATATACTCGTCCGTTAATTTCTGTCCATGCGTGAGAATTATCGTCTCTTCTCGATCCATCTGCACAGATATAGACGTTTTTATATCCAAGTGCTTTTGCAAGATATGCAAATGCAGAAGCATCCGCAATACAGTCACCACAGCCACGCTCAAAGTGATCATTTGCCTGCACGGCATACCACATGGATCCTCCCTGATCAAACCGTCTCCAGGTAAAATAGTACTTACTCATAACCCAGCGGAAACATGCCTCCAGCTTCTGGCTTTTTGACATTTTTTTATTGGTGACTTTGTTTATTACATCTCTTGCATTCTGATACGCTCTGCAATCTAAGGCTTTATTCTTTGACATACGTTTCCCGTTATTATAATAGAAAGTGGAACCCTTTCTCCAGCCTGTTACGTGTTCACGATCATCTATAAAGTACCGAACGCCTTTGTAAGTTGTGTTTTTCTGCTGTTTGACACCATAGCGATCAAACAGATAGACATATTTTCCAAGCTTATGGCAGCCTGTGAGATACTTTCCATCTTTAAAGTACCTTTTTTTGCCATTTGAACATCTGTACCAGCCTTTGATCTGTGTCTTTTTCTTTTTTGCTGCTGACGAAGTCTTCTTCGCCTCTGATGAAGCTGTTTTTGCTGCTGCGGATGCTGTTTCTGTAAATACCGGTGCGGTTACAAGTATCGCACAGAGAAACAGTATCAGGGTCTTTTTCATTTTTTTCATGGTGTCCATGTCCTCCCTTAATTTGTTTATCTTCCATACAATACCGAGGAAGCCTCTCCAAGGCGATTGTATAGTTTTACTGCATCATCTATATGCGGCGTTCCCGCCTGATACGCACCTGCTGTCACCAGGATATATTCTATATCATCAATCTCAGCAAAGCTTGCCAGACAGCAGCCGGCCTCACTGGTAAATCCGGTCTTGCCACCCATGATCTTGCCATCGATCACAGTTGCATCTGACAGATTCTTGAACATTGTACTGTAAAAGGTAATCCCATCCGGATGTACATTCGTTCCAGGTGTAGAATGATACGGACTTTCGATGATCTCACGAAAAGTACTGTTCTTAAGTGCATAGCGCAGAAGCTCTGCGATGTCTTTTGCCGTACTGTAATGATCATCTGCATGAAGACCTGTTGTATTACAGAAATGTGTATTTTCAAGCCCCAGTTTCTCTGCCTTCTGGTTCATCAGCTCCACAAATCCCTCTTCAGATCCCGCAATTGTATCTGCCAGTGCAATACAGCAGTCTGCTCCTGATGGCAGCATCACACCATAGAGAAGATCGATCGCCTGCACTGTTTCACCTGGCTGAAATCCAGCCTGTGTGGCATCCTGTGCATAAAGATTTGCTATCATATCATTTGTTACAGTAATCTCCTGGTTCAGGTCACTGAGATTCTCGATTGCTACAATCGTTGTCATAATCTTTGTCATAGAAGCCGGATACATCGGTGTTTCTCCATTTATATCTCCGACAACCCTGCCGCTCCCGGCCTGCATAAGAACCGCATAGGAACTGTTAATTCCGGTAATATCCAGTTCCTTAACCGCCGGCTTTATAAGCTGATTCACCCAGACCGTGATCTGATATCCAAAGCCAAGGTTCTGTGAAAACACCAGAAGCAGTGCAATCACAGCAAGTATCTCTGCCACCAGACAGATAATCCTGTTTCTCCAGGAAATCTTTTTCTTTTTTCCAGCCAAAACTATTCCCTCATTTCCAAACTATATCGTAACTGTTCCGCATCCTCACTGTTACAAGTAAACATGCATTCCAGATCACCTAGATATCATTCTATCATAACTGTTCAGTACCCTCACAGTTACGAGTCAAAATGCATTCCAAATCACCTTCG
>ERZ857693.1699-NODE-1699-length-25537-cov-3.086649_pt1 | contig 25537 bp, 17 predicted proteins | sample MGYA00519765_ERZ857693 | MGnify/ENA primary metagenome ERZ857693 (study PRJEB31778, sample SAMEA3449354) | human gut metagenome | biome: human gut; feature: human-associated habitat; material: faeces | place: United Kingdom | collected 2010/2012 ... | reverse complement strand
TCCTGCGTGACGTCGGCAAGAACTTCCGTATGGGCACCATGCTCGCCAAGGACACGGTCGCCCGCCGCCTGAACTCTGAGGAAGGCATCTCCTTCACCGAGTTCAGCTACCAGGTGCTGCAGGGCAACGACTTCCTCCACCTGTTTGACGAATACCACTGCACGCTGGAACTCGGCGGCTCCGACCAGTGGGGCAACCTCACCTCCGGCCTGGACCTGATCCACAAGGTGCGCGGTGTGGACGTCAACGTGTTCACCAGCCCGATTATCACCGATGCTTCCGGCAAGAAGTTCGGCAAGTCCGAGGGCAACGCCGTCTGGCTCGACGCCACGATGCTCAGCCCGTACAAGTTCTACCAGTTCTGGATCAACCGCCCGGACGTGGAGATGGAAAGCCTGCTGAAGGCGTTCACCTTCCTGCCCAAGGCCGAAATCGAACGACTGGTCGAGGAATCCAAGACCAACCCCGGCAAGCGCGAGGCCCAGAAGACCCTTGCCTGGGAGGTCACCAGCTTCGTGCATGGCGAGGCCGCTACCCAGGCTGCCATCGATGCTTCCGGTGCGCTGTTCGGCCGCGGTGGCAACCTCGAAGACATCGACGAGGAAATGCTGGAATCCGTGCTCGACGGTTTCAAGGTGGTCGACGAGAACGGCGAGCACGTCTTCCCCGTCTCCAAGCCCGGCGATCGCGTAATCGACGCCGCCCAGGCTGCCGGACTGTTCAAGTCCGCTTCCGAGGCACGCCGCGCCATCAAGTCCGGTGGCGTGTATCTCAACAACAACCGTATCGAGGATGAGGAGCAGGTGCTGGCCGAAGCCGACTTCCTGGCAGGCCGCTTCGCGCTTATCCGTCGTGGCAAGAAGGCGCTCGGCGCCGTGGAAAACCGTTAATCAACAACGAATTAAGGAAAACAAGTAATGGCAGAAGGTAACGAGCGTTCCGGCAAGTCTTACGGCGGCGGCCATAAGGGGTATGGCGATCGCCGACCGGGCAACCGCGGCGGCAAGGGTTTCAAGCCGCGCGGCAAGGGCGGTTTCAAGCCGCGTCATGATGGTGAGGGTTTCAAGCCGCGTCGCCGTGAGGATGGCGAGGGCTACGCGCCGCGCCGTGACGGTGATGGCGAGGGCCACGGCGGCTACCGCAAGTCGTACGGCAAGTCCGGCGGCTTCCACAAGGGCGGCCGCTCCGGCTTCGGCGGCAAGGGCGGTTACCGCGGCAATGGTCCGCGCCGTGACGGCGAAGGCTTCAAGCCGCGCCGCGAAGGCGGCTACCGTTCCCACGAAGGCGAGAACGGCGAGAATCCGCGCTACCAGCACCGTGATAACGATCGTCGTGATTTCCGCCGCGATGGTGAGCGTCGCAACTTCCGTCGCGACGACGATCGCCGTGATGGCGACCGCCGCAACTTCCGCAGGGACGACCGCCGCGATGATCGTCGTGACTTCCGCCGTGACGATCGCCGCGACAACAACCGTCGTGACGGCGAATTCCGCGAGTTTTCGCAGGAAGAGAAGCGCCAGTACCGTGAGGAGAAGCGCTCTGAATACATGAGGCGCCCGCGCCGTAACTCCGACGGCACGATGAGCTTCCCCTCGCAGAACCCGTACACCGACCGTCGTCCCGACGAGCCCAAGATGCCCAAGGGCATGGAATGGTCGATGCTGTCCAAGGATGAGCGCGAACGTCTGCGCGGCCTGTCCAAGGAGCACGCGGAGAACATTGGTCTGCACATCCTCGCCGCTTTCGCGCTGGAGGAGAGCGACCCCGAACTTGCCTTGGAGCACGCCAAGTGGGTGGCCCGTCAGGCCTCCCGCATCGACTTCGCCCGCGAGACGCTTGCGTTCGTGGCCTACCGTCAGGGCGACTACAAGCTGGCCCTGCGTGAGTTCCGCACCGCCTACCGTATGAACGGCTTCCTCGACTACCTGCCGTTCATCGCTGACTGCGAGCGTGGCGTCGGAGAGCCGAAGAAGGCCGTGGAACTGGCGCTGTCCGATGAGGGCAAGCAGCTGCATGGCGCTCCCAAGGTCGAGATGTTCCTGGTGTACGCCGGTGCCCTTGGCGATTTGGAGATGTGGGACAAGGCCATTGAAGTGGTTCACACCGGCCGTTCCCAGGGGCTGCCGGGTGAGTACCGCATGCGTGCCGTGCAGGCCGAGCAGTACTTCCTTGAAGAGGCCGGCCGCAGCAAGGAAGCCGAGCAGCTCAACGACCTGCTGGACCGTCTTGAGGACCAGTATGCCGACGAGGAGATTGACGAAAACAGCGACGACGTGGTGATCGATCACGATCTCGAAGACATCACCGACGACTCCGACGTGCTCGAAAAGCTCGGCATCGATCCGGATGAGGCGCAGTACGCCCCGGATCCGGAGCAGGAATACGGCGATGAGGATGACGAGGCTGAAGACGGTGATGCCGAGTCTGATGAGGCCGACGAGACCGAGACCGATTCCGCCAATGACGCCGAGGCTGACGATTCCGCCGAATCCGCCGACTCCGACTCCACCGAAACCGAAACCGAGGAGTGAACGGCGTAATGACCCGTTTCCTCAAAGGCACCGATCGCCCGCTCGCCGAGGCCTATCAGCTTGCGCTGCTGGACCTCGACGGCGTGGTGTATCGCGGCAAGAATCCGGTCGAATACGCGGCCGATTCCATTCGTGCGGCCGAAGCCGCCGGCATGACCATCGAATACACCACGAACAACTCCTCGCGCTTCCAGCACGTGGTGGCCGACCAGCTCAAGGGCTTCGGCTTGGACGTGGAGCCGTGGCAGGTCATCACCTCTTCGGTGGTGGCCGCCCGTATGGTGGCCAAGGCGTTGCCCGCCGGCGCGCGCGTACAGGTATTGGGCGCCGAGCATTTGCGCGATGAGGTCACCCGCAACGGCCTGACCATCGTGGACGGTCCTCAGGACCGCCCGCAGGCCGTCATTCAGGGCTGGTATCCGGATATGACTTGGCAGATGATGGCCGATGCTGCGTTCGCGGTCGAGGCCGGAGCCACGTATTTCGTGACCAACCGCGACCTAACGATTCCTCGTGAACTGGGCATCGCCCCCGGTTGCGGATCGATGATTCGCGCCGTGATCACGGCCACCGGCGTCGAACCGGTCGCCTCCGCTGGCAAGCCGGAAGCGTACATGTACGATGAGGCCCGCGAACTGAACGCCGCCGAAGGCCACGATTTGGTGCCCAAGGAGGCGTCCATCGCCATTGGCGACCGCCTCGACACCGATATCGAGGCCGGTAACCGCGGCGACTACGATTCGCTGGCGGTGCTGACCGGTGTCACCAACCCGACCGAACTGATGCTGGCTCCGGCACACCTGAGGCCCACATTCATCGCCCCTGATCTGCGTGAACTCGGCGAAGCCCAACCGGAGCCGGTCCGCGATGAGAGCGGTACTTGGGAATGCCGCAAGGCTAGCGCTTGGTTTGAAAACGGCCAGGTACACGTCAGCGACCCCACCAGTATGGACGGCCTGCGCGCCGCCGTATGCGCCGCATGGGAAGCCGCCGACCAAGGCGCACAGCTTAGCGAGGCCACGGTACCGGTGTTCGCCATCGAGGCATAGTCCTATGCCTACGGATAGCGAACATGCGCCGGTCACCGAGCGATACCCCGAACTTGCGGATATCGATGAACAAGACAACGACCGCAAGCTTGAGACCTATCGCAACGTGCTGGAATCCTTACAACACGAGCTTGATAACAGCCGCAGCTAGCAGAGGTGATTCATTCTCCCGCCAGCGGAAGATGACGTGAAGTGCTGGATGGTGGCTCCATGCCGAGCCACCCCGTTGGTGGATGGTGGGCCGAAAGGAAGATATATGACCGAGCAGCATATCGATCCCGCGACTCCACTTGACCGACTTGACATGATGCTCGTGGCTTCGGGACTGGTCGAATCGCGGGCCAAAGCGCAGCGACTCATCAAGGCCGGGCATGTGCGCGTGGACGGCGAGACCATCACCAAGCCATCGTTCATGGTCAAAGCCGGGCACAGCGAACTCGCCGTGGATAAGGGCGACGACTACGTCTCCCGAGGCGCTTACAAACTCTTGGGCGCGTTCGAAACCTTTGCCGGCAATGGCCTTACCGGGCCGGAAGGCTTGGAATGTCTGGATATCGGTGCCTCCACCGGTGGCTTCACCGACGTACTGTTGCGCGGGGGAGCGGCCAAAGTCGTAGCGCTCGACGTTGGGCACGGCCAGCTCGACCCGCGCATCGCCAATGACGAGCACGTCATCGAAATGAGCGGCGTCAACATTCGCGAAGTAGAGGCCGACGACCTGCCTTACCGGCCGGTGATGATCGTTTCCGACGTCTCCTTTATTTCCCTGACCTATGTGATCCCGGTAATCGCGCGCATCGCGGCTCCCGGTGCGCAGATTGTGTTACTGGTCAAACCGCAGTTCGAGGTCGGCCGGGCAGGACTCGGCAAAAACGGCATCGTTGAAGATCCGGCATTGCGGGAGCGGGCATTACACGACGTGGTCGCCTGTGCTGAACAGCACGGACTTGACGTGGTGGCCACTGCCGATAGTCCCATCATCGGCACCCACGGTAATGAGGAATACCTGCTTTACGCTGTCTTGAGATGAATGCGTTGGCAGTCTCCGTTCACCAGCAGCACGCTGGAGGTACGGTCGATGCCTAGTGCGGTGGCACACGTGGCGCTTTCCACCGCACTGCCGTTGCGTAGCATGGCGGAGTCCGCCGTCAAAGTCCGGCATTGCAGATGGTTGGCTTCAACCGTGACGGCTGTGATATGGCGAACCGTGCTGCCATCCTCATACCCATCCATATCAAAACGGGAAAACATCGTACTGCGGAGTGGATGAACTTCCAGAGCCCTGCTGTTGACGTCATGACCCTTCAACACGCCGTTCAAGCGGACTGTCTGACCGCTAATATGACGGGTGCCTAGGGAGCCATTGACGGACAGATTTCCGGAACAAACGATATCGCCGTTGCATCGTAGTTTGCCGGTAAAGGTTATTTCATCGCAAATAATGTCGCCGCCGACTTCGATGTCGCCGCTGCCGCTGATGCTGGATACGCGAATATCACCATCACACCGCACAATGCCACTTTTGATGACCAGTTTGTCCCCTTCTATAACTGAGGCCTCGAGGGTGCTGGTCACAATCATGGTGTGAAAATGCGCGCCATCGGCAAGACGGGAACGTTGGTCCACTCCTATGGTGCCGTAGACTCCTTTGCCTATCAGCGTGCAATTCTGCGTATGCTTGCCCATGATGATAAAACTCCCCTTATTAATATGGACGTACAGCTTTATGGCTTATTGCCACAATAATGAGCGCATCCATGTTGAGGGGGTTATATCGGTCACGATGTGAGCAGATAGGGGGTATAGCGAGCGCAGTTAGGGGGTTAGCCTTGGATGAAGTGGTCGATCTGATCCTGCTTGCCCATGAGGATGAGTTCGTCGTTGCGATGCATGACCAGTTCCTTGGAGCCGTACTGGAACTCCTTGCCTGGGGCCTTGAGGCCCACCACGGTCACGCCGTACTTGTCATGTACTTGTACGTCCTCGATGCTGCGGCCTACCGCGTACAGGGGCGTGTGGACCTTGACGACGGTGTACGGCCCGTCGATTTCGATGTAATCCAGATAATTGCCGGCCACCAGATGGCCCACGCGCTTGCCGGCATCGGTCTCCGCGTTGATGATGTGGCGGGCGCCGATGCGCTGCAGAATGCGCGCATGCTCTTGGGACACGGACTTGGCCCACAGGTCGGAAACGCCGGCGTCCAGCAGGTTGCCGGTGATGATCACCGAAGCCTCGATGCTGTCGCCGATGGCCACGACGGCCGTGTCGAACTGGGAGGCGTCGATCTGCTCGATGGCCAGCACATCGGTCATATCGGCCTGAATGGTGGGCAGATGCGCGGACCAACGGGCCACAAGCTCCGGGTTCTTGTCCACTGCGAGCACATCCTGACCCATCTGGTCGAGGGTGGCGGCCACGGACCCGCCGAAACGGCCCAGTCCGATGACCAGCACGCTTTTGTTGCCGCTCGGTTTTGCTGCCATGATGATGGTCCTCTCTATGTCAGATTGCTGGGCGCCGATTGAATGGCCGATCAGCCAACGATAATGTTTTCCTGCGGATAACGAATAGGTTCGGGAGCCATCGGTCGGCTGATGGAGTAGGCGATGGTCAACGGGCCAAGTCGTCCGACAATCATCTCGGCGGACAGAATAAACAGGCTGGCCGGATTGCCGGCGCTTGCCACGCCCACCGAATAACCACCCAACGAGAAGGCCGAGCAGGCTTCGAACACGGCGTCCACGAACGCGCAGCCGGTGGTGAACATCAGCATCATCGCACCGACCATAACCAACGCAAAGCAGGCCGTGGTCACGGACACGGCGGTCATCTGAATACGGCGGGGGATACGGCGGCGGAACACGGTGACATCGCGATGGCCGGTGAATGCGGCGCGGCAAATCAAGAGAATCACCGCGAACGTGGTGACACGGATGCCGCCAGCGGTGGATGAGGAACCTGCGCCGATGAACATGAGTATGCTCATGAACACCTTGGTCTCATTCGTGACTTCGGGCACCCAGGAAATATCGAAACCGGCGGAGCGGGGCATGACGGCGGCGCTCATCGCACGGCGCATCTTCATGCCGGGGTCATCTGCGGGGAACAGGCCGGTATTGCTCCACTCGACCAGCAGGAACCAAGCCAGTGAGGTGGCCACCAGCACAGCGGTGGTCACCAAAGTGAGTTTGGTGTGCAATGTCCAACGTTTCGGGCTGAGCCGCCGGCGTGCGCACTGCACCAGATTCAGCACCACGGGGAAGCCGAGCGTTCCGATGAATGCACTGATGAGAATCGGCAGCCCCACGCCCCAACGGTTCACATGCAGACCAGTGGCATCCGGCGTGAAACCGGTGTTGTTATAGGCCGACACCGCGTAGAACAGCGCCTGCCACAAGGTACGCCCCATATTGCCATGGTTCACGCGGAACAGGTCGGGCAGCAGCAGCACGAAGGTCAGCACCTCGGCGATGATGGAGGTGCCCAGCACCACGGTGAGCACGCCTTTGACCTCGGAAAGCTTCGTGGTGCCCAGCTCGTTCGCGGTGAGCATACGCTGGGAGACCTTGAGTCTGCGGGAAACGCCAAGAGCCACCATCGAGGCGAAGGTCATGACTCCCAGACCGCCGAACTGGATGGAGAACAGGACGACGACCTGGCCGAACATCGACCAGTATTCGCCGGTGTTCACCACCGGAATGCCGCAGGTGGACAGGGCCGAGACGGCGGTGAAGAACGCGATCGGGAAATTGGTGAAGATGATGTCCGATGTGGAGATCGGCAGCAGCAGCAAACCGGTGACGATGATGATCAGTGCGCCGAAATACACCATGGACAGACGGCCCGGGTGCCTGAGCAGACGGTCGGTGATGCTGATACGTCGAATGCGCTTGGCGGTTTTATCGCTTTTGTCTCGGCTCAGTACATCGGCTGAATACCACCATGACAGTCCCTTCGAGGCCTCCTCATTGGCGGAGGATTCGTCGAAGTCATTGGCCATGGGTCCTCAAGCTCCTCAACTGATACTGCTGTACGGTCATACGGCATGCCATCGCGCTGCGCACGGCACGCGTACGGTGATTGCGCGGCTGTACGCCATTGTATGCCGAAGCCTTACGATAATCGACTCTGTGGAACGTTGCCGGCGACGCGCCACGAAGCAGCATTTTTCGAACACCTGTACGACTGATGACGGTGTCTGCGGTTAGAATAATGAGCAGTGCGACCGAATCGACAGGAGGATGCCATGGCCAAGCGCAACGCGGTGGTGGTGACGCATACCAGGCTCAGGCAGACCGGAACCGTAGTGGCCGAGGCGGTGAGCCAGCTGCGAGTGGCCGGTTTCGAAGTCGCCATCATCGACAACACCGAGGCCCCCGATTTCGGCGTGCAGCCGCCGTGCGTGTCGGACGACACCGAAATCGTCGTGGTCCTGGGCGGCGACGGCACGATACTGCGCGCCGCCGAACTCGTCCACTGCACCCAAGTGCCGATTCTCGGCGTGAACATGGGGCATGTCGGCTTCTTGGCCGAATTCGAAAGCTTCCAGATCGACGAGGCGATCCGCCGGGTCTCCACCCACGACTATTCGATCGACGAACGCATGATTGCCCATGTGGACGTCTGGCTGCCCGGCGCCACCAAGCCCATTGAGGATTGGGCGCTGAACGACATCACACTGGAACGCGCCGACCGGGGCAAGATGGTCGAACTGTCCATCCGCGTGGACGATGTGGAGATGAACTCGTTCGGCGCGGACGGCGTCATCGTCTCCACGCCCACCGGTTCCACCGCCTACGCCTTCTCCGCGGGCGGTCCGGTCATGTGGCCGAACGTCAAGGCCCTGCAGTTGATTCCGTTGGCCGCGCACGCCCTGTTCGCCAGGCCGCTGATCATCGGCTCCGGCTCGACCTTCACCATCGATATTCTGGACGATTCCATGTCCGAAGGCTGGATTTGCTGCGATGGACGCCGTCAGCGCGCCCTGCCGCAGGGTACGCGCGTCATGGTGCGCGAATCGCGCGATACCTTGCGCCTCGCCCGACTCTCCGGCGTGCCGTTCACCAACCGTCTGGTCTCCAAGTTCGATCTGCCCGTGGTCGGTTGGCGCGAGCACGCGCGCAACGAGGCCTCGAGCCAGTCGCTGCATCACGGGCACACGTTCCCGGCGGCCGCGTATGCGGCTGGCGTTGCCGTTGCCGGTGACGCTGGCGTCGCTGGTACCGAGCCCGACAAGCCGGGCGAACGTGACGGCAAGGCAGGGGCCTGATGCTCGAAGAACTCGATATCCGCAATCTGGGGCCGATTCGAGAAGCCACCATTGCGCCGGCCGCAGGCATGACCGCCATCACCGGTGAGACCGGTGCCGGCAAATCCATGCTGCTCTCCGCGATCCGACTGGTCTCCGGCGGGGCCGCCGAATCCTCGCGCGTCTCGGCCGGGGCGGACGAGGCTTGGGCCCAGGCGATTTTCGCGCTCTCGGATGATGCCGTCGCATCTGAACATTCCGGCGACACCAACGATGCCGGTTCTGGCGATGCCGACAGTGGGTTCACCGGTGCTGCCGCGGCCGTGGCCAAGGCCCATGACGCGGGCGTCGACCCCGAAGACGGCGAACTGTTCCTTTCCCGCACCGTACGCGCTTCCGGACGTTCGCGGGCCGTGCTCGGCGGCAAGTCCGTACCGCGTTCGGTGCTGGGGGCCATCGCCGGCGAACTGGTTACCATTCATGGCCAGACCGATCAGCTGAAAATCGCGGCCTCCTCACGGCAACGCGAGTTTCTGGACCGGGTGGCCGGAGACGAAGCCGAACTGGCCGCCTACCGCAAGGCGTGGGATGCGCTGGCCGCCATGGATGAGCGGCTGGAACGCCTGCGCTCGCAGGAATCCTCTGCCCGCCAACAGGCCGACTACCTGCGCGAATCCATCGACCGCATCAACCGAATCGACCCGCAGCCGGGGGAGGATGAGGAGCTGAAGGCGCGCCGCGAACGCATCGAAAACGCGGCCGACATCGCCCAAGGCGTGGGTTCGGCGCTGGGCGCGCTGGATGCCTCGCAGGTGGATGTGGACGCCGCCGACGGCGCTTCGGCCGTGGAACTCATCAATCATGCGGTGACCTCGTTGCGCGCGATTCGCGTCGGCGGCACGTTCTCCGAGCAGGCCGATCGGCTTGAATCCATCAATGCCGATTTGGGCGACGTGGTGTTCGCCCTGAGCCAGGAGCTGGGCGACGAAGGCAGCGTGGAGGATCTGGACCAGATCAACGGCCGTATCCACGAGCTTGGCGACCTCACCCGTCGGTGGGGCCCCACCTTGGCCGACGTGCTCGCTTGGCGGGACAAGGCGGCGTTCGATCTGGAGGATCTGGATGCCTCGCCGGAAAAGGTCGCCGAACTCGAATCCGAACGGCAGACGCTGTACGATGCGGCCCTCGCCGCCGCCGACGTGCTGAGCGCCGCGCGCGTGGCTGCCGCTGCCGACTTGGGTGCGCGCGTCACTGAAGAACTCGGCTCGCTCGCCATGCTGGGCGCCTCCTTGGAAGTGCGCGTCACGCCGCGAGACAAGGCCGATGATCCGCTCGGCCCGTATGGTCGCGACGATATCGCGTTCCTGTTTACGCCGTTCGAGGGGTCGCCGCAGTTGCCGATGGGCAAAAGCGCTTCGGGCGGTGAACTGAGCCGACTGATGCTGGCCTTGGAGCTGGTGGCCGCCGACACGCGCGGCGGTGCCGACCAGACCTTCATCTTCGACGAGGTTGACGCCGGCGTGGGTGGCAAGGCCGCGGTCGAACTGGGCAAACGTCTGGCACGGCTGGCCCGCAGCGCGCAGGTCATCGTCGTCACCCACTTGGCGCAGGTCGCCTCGTGGGCGGACGCGCAGTTCGTGGTCACCAAGGAGCCGCCGGATGCCGATGACGACGATTTGGGCGTGGTCACCACCATCGCCGAAGTCAACGGCGAAACCCGCGTCCACGAAATCGCCCGCATGCTCTCCGGCAGCGAATCCGAAGCCTCCCTGGACCACGCCCGAGAACTCCTATCCGATTCTCGACTTACGCTCCCGCTGGCGGGAGCTGGCGCCGCAGGCGACTGAGGGTGGTTGAAGAAGATGGAGATTAGCAAATGACCAAGGCCGCCATATTCGACCTCGATGGCACCCTCCTAGACTCCATGGGAGTCTGGGACCAAGTCGACATCGACTTCCTGAACAAGCGCGGAATCGAAGTGCCGCCCGACTACATGACCAAAGTTTCCGCCATGCAATTCCGCCAGATCGCCGAATACACCATCGCACGCTTCGGCCTTACAGACACGCCCGAAGAGCTCATGCAGGAATGGGACGACATGGCCAGCGTCGCCTATTCCACCACGGTCGAAGCCAAACCCGGCGCGCTTGACTATCTGCGCGATCTGAAAGACTCCGGTGTCAAACTGGGTGTCGCCACCTCGCTGCCCCCGCGTCTGCGTGAGCCGGCGCTACGCCACGTCGGCATGTTCGATTTGTTCAACGATATCGTCTCCGTCGATGACGCGAACGACGTCGGCAAGGACCAGCCCGACGTCTACCTGCTCGCCGCCAAGCGCCTGGGTGCTGCACCGGCCGACTGCACGGTGTTCGAAGACCTGCTGGTCGGCATGAAGTCGGCCAAATCAGTCGGCATGAAGGTCTGGGCCATGCACGACGACTCCTCCGCCTCCGACTGGCCCGAAATCTGCCACCTGGCCGACGGTGTCCTCTTCGACTTCCACGACGCCCCGCGCGTGCTGTGATAAAAAAGTTACGCCCCCGCTGGCGGGGCTGTCGGCGGAACGGCGTTGTTCGGCATAGGTACCCCTTTCCGAGGCCATTGTAGGCACGGCCCATGTTTCGACACTGTATGTTGGCGAGGTGTTTGTTCACCGTTTAACTGTTATGTAACACACCTTGACAGTTAAGCAGAACAGTTATACTGTGTTGTATAACAGCTAAACAGCTGGGGTGCTAGTCAACCGCAACCGAAAGGGGCATAGATGAAACTGATCATCTCATCCGTGTCCGGTGAGCCCATCTACGAGCAAATCAAAACCCAAATCCGTTCGGCGGTGCTCGGCGGCGAGTTGAAGGCGGGCGAGGCCTTGCCTTCCTTGAGGAAACTCGCCAAGGAGCTGCGCATCTCCGTACTCACCGTCACCAGGGCGTACAACGAACTGGCCGATGAGGGCGTGGTGCAGAACATCCAAGGCAAAGGCACTTTCGTGATGGACAAGGGCAACGAACTGATGCAACGTCAGCTCGAAACCCAGATTCGTGAAAGCCTGGCCGAGGCAAGCCGGGGCGCCAAAGCCGCCGGCATTCCGCTGGACGCATTGGACCGCATGCTCGAAGAGGAATACCGCAAGGAATAACCTCAAGAAAGGACCATGGACATGACCGCCATATCCGAATCCGACGCGATGGCGTTGCAGGTCACCGACGTCACCAAACACTATGATTCCGGCTTCACGCTGGACGACGTGACCTTCGACCTGCCCAAGGGCTACATCATGGGACTGATCGGCCCGAACGGCGCCGGCAAATCCACCCTCATCAAACTCATCCTCAACATGATCCACCGCGACGCCGGTTCGATTCACGTGCTCGGCCTCGACAACATCGCCAACGAGGAGCCCGTCAAAGAACAACTCGGCGTGGTGTTCGACTTCAGCTACATGCATGAACAGTGGCAAGTCAAGAACATTGAACGTATCGTTGCGCCACTGTATCCATCGTGGGACGGTGGATGCTATCGCAAGTATCTGGATACTTTTGGCCTTGGTGACGCACAGAACGGCAAGAAACATATCAAGGATCTTTCCCGCGGCATGCAGATGAAGCTTATGCTCGCCATCGCATTGAGCCATGATGCCAAGCTGCTGATTCTCGACGAGCCGACCAGCGGACTCGATGTGCTTGCCCGCGACGAACTCATGGATATCCTGCATGCCTACATTGAGGATGGCGAACATTCGGTACTGTTCAGCACCCATATCACTGCCGACCTCGAACGTGCTGCTGACTTCATTACCTACATCACCGATGGCCGTCTCTACTACACCGGTCCGAAAGACGAGTTTGAGGAATCGTTCCGCCTGATTAAGGGCGGTCCAGACGAACTGGCACAACTGCCTGCGGACGTGGTGCTGGGCTCACATATGTATGCCACCGGATTCGATGCGCTGGTCCGGTCAGACAGGCTTTATGCTGTTGCGTCGGTGGTTTCGGGGCTTGCCGTTGAATCGGCTTCCATTGATGACATCATTCGCTTGACCAATGCCCATGATTCCAATCGTGACTTGAGCGGGAGGTGAGCGGTCATGGGGGCAATACTGAGGGTGCCGCGGTCTCGGCAACATGCATTGACCACTGCATTGCGCGTCGATATGGCCTACCTGTGCGTCGGCGAACGGACTGTGTTCTCGTTGTTGTTGGCACCGTTGTTCTCCGTCATCTTTCAAGGTGAAGCTTATGGTGATGGCTTCGGCTATCGCATGGGTGTCATCATGACGGTATTCACCTGCGCCATGTGGGTGCTAACCATGGCGGTTGCTGACTTACAGAACGGATATCGACTTCGTGGCATTATTCCGGCTTCGAGGAAGAGTCAGGTGGCCGCGCGATATGTGGTTGGATTGGTGATTTCCGTATTGTCGATAGCGATGATCGTGCTGATTGACGGGTTGCAAGTGCTGGTCAATCCGGATTGGTCATTCGCGGGCAATCTGTGGGCGGCGCCGTTGGGAGGTTTCTGCACCGCGCTGATGATCGCGCTTATCGTGCCCACGGGTTATCTGTGGACCAAACTAGGCGGTCTTCAAGTCACGATGATGGTGATCTATGTCGTTGTATTGGCTGTATCCATACTGCTATCTATTTCGCCTGCTTCGGTGACCAGAGGATTGGCCCATGCCGCGAATGCCATCATCGCGCAACGATTGTGGCTGGTTATTGCGGTATTGGCAACGACGGTTGTGGCATATGGAATCTCGTATGTAATTGCCTCTCGCATATTTGCTTCAAGGGAATGGTGACGATGAGCTGGAAATCCGTAGTAAAGCAATGTCGATTCGATTGTGTCGGGACGGGTCTGTTTAGCGTGGCGAATATGGTATTTCTGCTGGTTTTCCCGGTGCTGTCTATCGTGGTATCGCTGGTGACGATACTGACCCACGTCGATGAACACGTTGCCAGTGGTCTGATGGGCGGACTCGGAGGTTTGGCATCGGCGATGGCATGTATGAGTGCATTGGGGCCTGCTGCATCCGAGGAATCTGCAGGGCACAGTGCCATGCGAGGGCTGATTCCTGTTTCACGCACTGCGCAAGTTGTAGGTCGGTACCTCTTTCTGTTGGTGGTTGGCCTGCTCTGGGCTCTGGATGTATGCGGTGGCATCTTCATTATCTTTGGCGATATAGCAGATATGGGGTGGATTGGTGCCTTGGCATCAGGTGCCTCCATCTTCGCTTTGGCTATCATTCTTGGGTCGGTGCTGCTGGCCTGTGCATGCCGGTTCACATTCCGCAAGATGATGATGGCCTTTGGCGCGGTCATGGTTGGCTTTTATGCCGTCATTGCGCTGCTGGCCCGATTGCCTGTCGACTGGCAATGGCTATTGCTGAATATTGCCGATTTCCTGACGATCTGGTGGCATACGGCGCTTGTTCTCGCCGTGTTGTGTCTGCTCGCATTTTTTGGCTCCATGCTTATAGCCATCCGCATCTACCGAGCCAAAGAACTCTAGCCGCGCATTTGTCCGACCGCGAATGAAAAGAGACCGACAGGAATCTGTCGGTCTCTTTCCGTTATCGGTGTGTTATCAGTCCACCAGATCCAGAGCGATTGGCTGGTGCGGTTGCTGGGAATCGCTTTCATTGGCCGTGCGGCGCGCGCGGATGGCGGCGGCTGCGCGCTTGACGGTCTTGATAACTTCCTGCAGCACCACCACGCCGAAACCGACCGCGATGATTTTCAGCCACATGTCGATCGGCAGCGGCACGGTGCGGAACATCGCGCCGCCGAATTGCACCACTAGCACCTGAAGTGCGAACATCAGCGCGAACACGCCGATCATCACCTTATTGCGCAGCAGATTGGCGAACAGGCTGGCGTTGCCCAGCTCGCGGCTGTTGAAGGCGTTGAACAGCTGGAATACCACGAACAGCGTGAACAGAATGGTCGACTGCTGTTCGGCGGTGCCGCCCATGAAGTTCGTCCAGCTTTGCGCCATGAACACCACGGCGATGAACGCGCCGGAGACGATGATGCGCTCCAGCATGCTGCGCGAGACGATGCCGGCGTCACGGCGGGTGGGCCTGCGGTCCATAAGATTGTCGCGAATCGGCTCCATACCGAGCGTCAGCGCGGGCGGGCCATCCATGATGATGTTGACCCACAGCAGCTGCAATGCGGTGAACGGCGCGGCCAGACCACTGAACAGCGAGGCGAGTACCACGACCACCGAAGACAGGTTCACGGTGAGCTGGAACTGGATGAATCGCTGGAAATTCTCGTAAATGCCACGGCCCCAGTGCACGGCCTTGACAATGGTGGCAAAGGAATCGTCCAGCATCACGATATCGCTGGCTTCCTTGGACACCTCGGTGCCGGCGATGCCCATGGCGATGCCCACGTCCGCGTTCTTGATGGCGGGCGCGTCGTTGATGCCGTCGCCGGTCACCGCCACCACATTGCCCTGGGCTTTCAGAGCGTTCACCACGCGCATCTTGATAACCGGCGTGCTGCGGGCGATCACGCGGATGCGGCCGATTTCGCGGGACAGTTCCTCGTTGCTCATTTCCTCGATCTGGCGCGCCTCGACGGCGATATGCCGCTCGTCCAGAATGCCGAGTTCGTTGGCGATGGCCGTGGCGGTCACGATGTTGTCGCCGGTGAGCATCTTGAGCTCGATGCCCGCCTTGCGGCAGCGCTCCACGGCACCGGGCACATCCTCGCGCAGGGGATCCACGATGGCCACGAAGCCGTCGAACATCATGCCGGATTCCAAGCCGGCGCGGTCGGCAGCGTAATCGAGAGCCGCAGTGTCGGCGTCCTTATCGGAAATATGGCGGTGGGCGAAGCCGAGCACTCGGCAGGACTGCGCCTGGAACTTCGCGATCTCCCGTTCGATTTCGCCGCGCGTCTTGGCGTCGACGGCGCACAGGTCGAGCATCTTCTCCGGGCTGCCTTTGGCGAACACGGTAATGCCGTCGCCGTCACGCACCACAGTGGTCATGCTCTTGGTCTCCGACGAGAACGGATACGTGTGGAGCACCGTCGCGCGCTCGCGGCGAATCCGGTAGTCGAGTCCGGCCTTGTGCGCGGCGACCAACAGTGCGCATTCGGTGGGGTTGCCGATGAATTCCGGCATCGCGCCGGCCTCGGCTTCGGTGGCGCCCGGGAAGGTCACGTCGGCGGTGCCGTTGACGCAGAAGTTCTCCAGCAGCATGCGGTTCCTGATCTGCTCGGGCTTCTCCAAGGCGCGGCCCGGCGCGTTGTACGCCTCGATCACGGTCATGCGGTTCTGGGTCAATGTGCCGGTTTTGTCCGAGCAGATCACGTTGATGCAGCCGATGGTCTCGCACGCCACCATCTTCTTGACCAGCGCGTTCTGCTTGGACATTTTGATGATGTTCACCGCGAGGCACGCGGCCACGATGGTCGGCAGGCCTTCGGGCACGGCGGCCACGATCAGCGTTATGGAGGTGATGAACGCCTCGGAAATCGTGTCGAACGAGGCGGTGCCGGAAGCCACGAACCGGGCCACCTGAAGCACGAACACCAGTGCGGCCACAATCGAGCCCACCACGGCGATCACCTTGCCGAGCTTCGCGAGCTTCTCCTGCAGCGGCGTCATACCGGTGTTGGCGGCGCGCAGTTCGCGGGCGATCTTGCCGAACTCGGTGTCGTCGCCCACGGCGGTGACCACGGCACGGCCATTGCCGGCGGTCACGAAGCAGCCGGAATACAGCATGTTCGTGCGGTCGGCCACCGGGGTCTTCGGGTCGGTGAACACGGCGTCGGCGGCTTTGGCACTCGGCACGCTTTCGCCGGTGAGCGCGGATTCGTCGGCGGTCAGATCGTTCGATTCGATGAGGCGCGCATCGGCCGGCAGCTTGTCGCCGGTGCTGATCTGCAGTACGTCGCCGATGGTGATGTCTCGCTGCGACACCAGCGTGACCTCGCCGTCGCGCACCATGGTGACGGTCGTGTCGTCATTGATGTCGTTCAGCGCTTCGAATGCCTTGGCACTGCGGCCCTCCATCACCACGGTGATGGTCACGGACAGGGCGATGGCGAAGAAGATGCCCACGCATTCGAGAATGTCGGCGTGGCCGCCGGCCATGGCGCGGGTGATGTTGACGCCCAGGGTGATGGCCGCCGCGATCATAAGCATGATGAGCATCGGGTCGGCGGCCGTCTTGGCAATGCGGGAAAGCATCGATTCCGGCTTCGGCTTGGTGAAGGCGTTGGGGCCGTACTGGTTCAGGTTGTGCGCGGCCTGTTCGCTGGTCAGGCCTTGATGCGCATCGGTGCCCAGCGTGCTGATGACTGCTGGCGCATCCTGCATGAATGGTGCGGGCGTCTGCCCGTTGGCCGTGGTCATATGTTCCTCTCGTTTGGTTGACACACCGCACTGAAACCCGCGTAATATCACTCGCGTACCGCGCAACATGGCGGCACGCAGCCAAACGAATCGTTGACGACCATGTATCGCATACTCCGCGGTACATGAGTCTCGTCATTTAAGGCAAAGCCAGACCGTAACGGAACTGCCGACGGCCACGATGTTGACTTGCCACATTGCGGTTTGGGCCGAACCCTTCGCCGCAATGCTGTCTACTCCCTCATGGGACTATTCAGTTGCAGGAACAGAACCTAACAAACCACATGGATTTTCCCGTTCGCCGGCAGCATGGCGATTCCCGCCTTCCTAGAAAAAACAAGCAACACGCCATTGGCTCGTTGCAGGTGAAAAGCCGCAAGAAAGCCGCGCGTGACAAGGCTCGGACATGCTTGAACATGCCTGGACCTTCGACTTGTGACATCAGAAAACAAAAAACCGATACATGCTGGTAAAGCATGTATCGGTTGGGAATTGTCAGTTAGTGCCGTCAGCGGACTATCACAGCGCCTGGGCGGCCTTCTCCACGTAGTCCTCCATGCCGTCGATGGCCACGACGTCCTTGAACCGCACGTCGGCGGTCTCAAGACCACGCAGGGCGGCCGGGACGGTGGTGCCGGTCTCGTGGGCCAGCACATCCATGCACTCGAAGTCGGTGCCGGTGGCGTCGAAGCCCAATGCCTCGTTCACCACGCGCGGGAACTTGTAGGGGCTGGCGGTGGAGAGCAGCACGCGCGGGGTCAGCGGGTCGCGCGGCATCTGCTCAAGCAGGTAGTAGCCGCAGGCGGTGTGCGGGTCGATCACGTAGTGGTTCTCGTCCCAGCAGTGCTTGATGGACTCGCGTACCTGATCCTCATCGGCCCAACCGGTGCCGAAGATCTGACGAATCTTGGCCAGCAGTTCTTCCGGGATCTCGTACGTGCCCCACTTGTTGAGGTCGTTCATCAGCATGGAGATCAGACGGGTGTCGCCCTCGGACAAGTAGTACAGCATGCGCTCCAGGTTGGAGGAGATGAGGATGTCCATCGAGGGGGAGATGGTCTGGAAGAACGGGCGCTGGCGGTTGTAGGTACCGGTGGTCAGGAAGTCGAACAGCACGTTGTTCTTGTCGGAAGCCACCACGAGGTGCTTGACCGGCAGACCGAGCAGCTTGGCATAGTAGCCGGCGAGGATATCGCCGAAGTTGCCGGTCGGGACCACAAACTCGACCTCATCGCCGACGTTGATCACCTGGTCGGCGAGCAGTTGGGCGTAAGCGGAGAAGTAGTAGACGACCTGCGGCACCAGACGGCCCACGTTGATGGAGTTGGCGGAGGAAAGCACCACGTGCGAATTGCCGGCGAGACGCTCGGCCAGGGCGCGGTCGCCGAAGATGCGCTTGACCGCGGACTGGGCGTCGTCGAAGTTGCCTTCCACGGCGGCCACCTGCACGTTGGAGCCGGCCTGCGTGGTCATCTGTAGCTCCTGGACCTGGGAGACCTTGCCTTCCGGGTAGAAGACGGTGATCGCGGTGCCCGGGGCGTCCGCGAAGCCGGCCAGCGCGGCCTTGCCGGTGTCGCCGGAGGTGGCGGTGAGGATCATGATCTTCTCGTCCGCGTCGCCATCGGCCGGCGTGGTGTGCGCCATGAAGCGCGGCAGGATCTGCAGCGCCACGTCCTTGAACGCGGAAGTCGGACCGTTGAACAGTTCGAGTACGTAATCGTCACCCAGGGGCTTGAGCGGGGTGATGCGCTCATCGGACCACTGTTCGCCGTAGGCGTCGGCGATGCACTGGCCCAGCTCCTCGGCCGTGAAGTCCGGCAGCAGCGCGCCCAGCACCTCGGCGGCGATTTGCTGGTACGACTTGCCCGGCAGGGAGGCCACGTCCACCTTGGTCTTGCCCAACGCGTCCGAAACGAACAGGCCGCCGTCATCGGCGATGCCCTTACGAATCGCCTGCTTGGCGGTCAGCGAATCGGTGGTGCTACGGGTGGAATGGAAGGTGGTTGTCACGATGAATCCTTCTGCCTGAAAGGGATGATGAATCCACATCAGTCTAGCGTGGGCCGTGGGCAGAAGGGCCGTCCGTCTCGCATAGCCGACCGGTCGCACCGGCGAAAATCACCATTGCCATCGAACGGGGACCGGCCATATCATGAAACAGGCCGGCTGCAAACGGGCCATACGGTAAGGCGACAACGGCGAATCAATTGTCGTCCATACCAAAGGAGCACCCATGACCGCTTCACCCCTTGCGCAGAAAGCGACCGATGCTTTCAACGCGCCGATCTGCGAAACCGATCCTGAGATCGCCGAACTGCTGGACTCCGAACTGGGCCGCCAGCGCAGTGGCCTTGAGATGATCGCCTCTGAGAACTTCGTGCCGCGAGCGGTACTGCAATGCCAGGGCTCCGTGCTGACCAACAAATACGCCGAAGGCTACCCCGGCCGTTTCTACCACGCCGAGGCGTACGGCGTGAACCCCGAGACCTTCCGCATCGACCCGGAGATCATCCGCCAGCGCACGCTCGACGGTGCCAAGATCCTTGCCGAACGACTACTGGCCGACGACGTCAAGGCCAACGGCATCTCCGTGCTGACCGGCGGCACCGATGTGCATCTGGTGATGGTCGACCTGCGCAACAGCGAGATGGACGGCCAGCAGGGCGAGGATCTGCTCGCCGCCTGCGGCATCACCATCAACCGCAACACCGTGCCCTTCGACCCGCGCCCGGCCTCGGTGGCCTCGGGCCTGAGAATCGGCACGTCCGCCTTGGCCACCCGCGGCTTTGGACCGAAGGAATACGAGGAGGTGGCCGACATCATCGGCACCGCGCTCGCCGCCGGCCCGTCCGCCGACGTGACCGCGCTGAAGGCCCGCGTCGACAAGCTCGCCGAAGACTTCCCGCTCTACCCCGACCTGGACCAGATTCACTGATTTTTTGCGGATGTACGCAGCTCCCTCATCAGAGGGAGCCGCGCTTATATCCCCGGCTATCTTCGGTGCAATATGGGTCGAAACGGGCAATGCGGCCCATTGTGGGTTACTCTTGTTTTTTATGAGCGATGAATTGAGTCCTGAGGTGTTCGACGCGGTGTGCCGCCAGGCCGATCAGGCCGCACGCGCACAGGAGCGTCTTGCACAGGCAAATACCGAAGCCAAAAACGAACTGTTGCTTGCCATTGCGGACGCGTTGGACGAGCATGCTGCGGACATCGAAGCCGCCAACGCGCTGGACATGCTCGAATCCAAGGAAAACGGCATGGATGCGGGCAAGCTCGACCGCCTGCTGTTCGACGTGCCGCGCGTGGCCGCCGCCGCCCAAGGCGTGCGCCATGTGGCCACCCTGCCCGATCCGGTCGGCGAGATCGTGCGCGGATACAACCTGCCCAACGGTCTGCGCCTTACCCAGACGCGCGTGCCGATGGGCGTCATCGGCATGATCTACGAGGCCCGGCCGAACGTCACTGTGGACGTGGCCAGCCTGTGCCTCAAGTCCGGCAATGCCGCGTTGCTGCGAGGCGGCCACGCCGCCGAACGCACTAACGCCGCCACGTTGGGCGTCATCGCCCCGGTGCTTGAAGCCCACGGTTTCGAATCCGCACTGGTGCAATCCGTCGACCAGTACGGGCGCGCCGGCGCCACCGCCATGATGGAGGCGCGAGGCCATATCGACGTGCTCGTGCCGCGAGGAGGAGCGGGTCTGATCCAAGCCGTCGTGCGCAACTCCAAAGTGCCGGTCATCGAAACCGGTGCCGGCAACGTGCATATCTATATCGACAAGTCCGGTGATCTCGCCAAGGCCATCCCGATCATCATCAACGCCAAAACCCAGCGCGTGGGCGTGTGCAACGCCGCCGAAAAGCTATTGGTTCATAAGGATGTCGCCGCCGAATTCCTGCCGCAGATCGCCGCCGCTCTGGCCGAGGCGAACGTCGTGCTGCAGACCGACACCACGTCGTACGGCATCATCTCCGGCGCGGCAATCGAGGGCCTTGACCTCAACCACGCCGCCGAAGAGGATTGGGACACCGAATACCTGGCCCTCAAAATGGGCATCAAGGTGGTGTCGGACCTGGACGCGGCCATCGACCACATCAACACGCATTCCACAGGCCACACCGAATCCATCATCGCCGAGGATTATGCGGCCATCGAGGAATTCACCAAGCGCATCGACTCGGCCGTGGTCATGGTCAACGCCTCCACCCGCTTCACCGACGGCGGCGTGTTCGGCTTTGGTGCCGAGCTTGGCATCTCCACGCAGAAGATGCACGCACGCGGTCCCATGGGATTGCGGGAGATGACCACCACCAAGTGGATCGGTTACGGAACAGGACAGGTGCGCGCATGAACGAGGACGGCAACATGAACACTACGGCTGACATGGCAAACAAGGCAAGCGAACTGCGGCCCGACATCGACCTCAACGATCCCAAGCTCGGCCTGAAGATCGCGGCCGAACGGCTCAGCATCGTCCGCTACGTGTTCCTTGTGCAGATCGAGGACGGCATCGCCTCCGCCGCCCAGCGTGCGTCGCTCGAATACGCGGACGCCGTGCTCATCGGTTGGCCCGAGACCGATTCGCCCGAAGTCGCGGACCTCGACGATGCCCAGCTCAAGATCGTGCGCGAACACATGGAGCTCATGGAAGGCTACATCGGCAAATACAGCCAGATGGAGCACGACGGTGACCTTGACGGCATGACCGACACGCTCATCCGCATCACCGAGCGTGTGGCCGAGGTCCGCCGCCTCTACCAGCCGGACTTCCCGCTGCCCACCTTCGCCGAAATTCGTCGCGTGGTCCAGGACGAATGGGATGAAGACATGGGCAAGATCGATCCCAGGGAAGACAATCCCACCGCCGGCGAAATCGAAGAGGAAACCGAATCAGCCGATGACGCCGCCGGCGAGGGCGACCAGGCATGAGTGGTGTTACCGACAGCCACAAAACGGCTGCGTCAGTTCAGTCCGAAAAATCAGTGGAATCCGCCGAGCCCGCCGAAATCGTTGCCGTCACCCAAGGCGAAACCGAACGGCGCATGTCTGACCTGTCCGCGCCGGCCGGGGCCAGCAGCCATGGCAAAGGCAGGCTTTCCGCACGCGGCAACTGGCATACGCGCCTGCGCGTCGGCATCATGGGCGGCACGTTCGACCCGATTCACAACGGCCACTTGGTCGCCGCCTCCGAAGTAGCTTGGGTATACGACCTCGATGAGGTGATTTTCGTACCCACCGGCCGACCTGTGTTCAAGCTGGACAAGCACGTCACCAACGCCGAAGATCGGTATCTGATGACTGTGATCGCCACCGCATCCAACCCCAAATTCACCGTCTCGCGTGTCGACATCGACCGTCCGGGCGTCACCTACACCATCGACACCCTGCGCGATATCCGCGCCCAACATCCCGACGCCGAGCTGTTCTTCATCACCGGCGCAGACGCCGTGGCCGAAATTATGCAGTGGAAGGACGCCGACCTCATGTGGGACCTCGCCCACTTCGTGGCCGTCACGCGCCCCGGCTACTCCAGTCCGGACGGCGTGACCTTGCCCGAAGGAAAGGTCGATACGCTTGAGATCCCGGCCTTGGCCATCTCTTCGACCGATGTACGCCGCCGCGCCGAACACGACGAGCCGGTCTGGTATCTGGTGCCTGACGGCGTGGTGCAATACATCGGCAAGCATGGTCTGTATTCATACGAGGACTGACGATTCGTACGAGGACTAGTGTGCATTTGTACGAGGGCTGGTGAGGATTAGCGCGAATCAGTGCGCATCAATCCTCACCAGTGCAAAGGATAAGCAGTCAGGCCAGTCCCATCTTGATTTTCAATGCCATTACGCGAGTCGCCGCCGCCGTCACTTTCGAAGCGAAAGCCGGATCGGACTTCGCCCGTTCGTTGAGGCCGTCCACAATTGGCTTTACGTAATCCGTCTGACCGATGCAGGACATGTCGCCGCCCGCCTCGACAAGCTTTACTCCCAATTGGCTTACATCGTAGCTGCTTAACGCTTCGGCAGACATCGAATCCGAAATCACCACGCCCGTGTACTTCAGGGCGTTGCGAATATGACCGTCGATAATCGTAGAAGAAAACACCGCCGGATTATTCGGGTCGATGGATTGATACGTGGCCAACGACATCATCACCATCGCAGGATCGGTCTTGGTGATCGCCTGGTCAAAGGCACCTGCCTCGGCCCCGCCCAACGTGGTGGTCGTATCCAGAATGCCTTCGGTGGTGAAGTCGGTATTGCCGCTTACCGCGCCCAACCCAGGATAATGTTTGACCGCCGCGCCGACCTGAGCGTCTCGCAAACCTTCAATAACGGCGATGCCATGTTCGGCGTTGCCGGCCGCATCCAATCCGAAATCACGATCCAGCGCGCCAATCGGAGCATTTGAGGCACGATCGCCCACCACCGTGCCGAGCACCGGTGCCAAATCGACATTTATGCCAGCAGCAGCTAATTGCGAACCCCACGTGCCTGCCGATTGACGCAATGCGTCAGCGGACATTGTGCCCTGCTCAACGGCACTGGGCATTGTGTCGAAACCGGTACCAGTCAGATGCTGCACCTGACCACCCTCCTGATCGGTGGCGATGATGAGACGATTGCCGGCCGGCGCATATCCTTGGAGTTGCGCGGTCGCGGTCTTGACCGTATCGGCGCCGGTATTCCAATTGCCAATGAGAATGGCCGAGCCAATGTGCTCATCGGCGATTGTTGAAGCCAACGAGGAGGGATCGGAACCGGCAAGCAACGGCACCATCACTAACTGTCCCACACGTTCCTCAAGTGTCATGGCGGATACCGCACGTTGGGCTTGTGCGGCCGGTTCGTTCTTCTTCGGGGAAGGAACGTCGGCGCGTGGTAACGCACTTGTCTGGGAGGTCTGGGGAGTGGTGGTGTTGCCGTTTGATGTGGATTTGGCGAACCATCCGACATGCCATCCGTAGGCTGCCACGCCGGCCAACACCACTGCCAAAGCACATATTGTCGCCACGATTGGAGTGCTCCTGTGCCGAAGTTGGCGTGTGGCGTGTGCTGAGGGACGCATATGTTGTGGCCGTTGGCTGTTCATACCGGCAAGCGTAGAACGGAGCGTAGAACAGAACGCTGCCTCATTCTGTGCTCAGGGCATAACCTACCTCCCGCCCTTTCGATAGGCTTGAGTTATGTCTTTTAACGATCCTTTCTCAATACTGTTCGGCAATGGCGGCGATTCACGACGCAACAATGCGAACAATGACGATCCGATCATCCTCGATGTCGAGGCCGATGGGGACGGTCCGGCCCGCAACACCAACGCCGGCCCCTCCGGGTCATCCCGCCCTCCACGTGGCCCGGCCAATCCGCGTATCACCCGTAAGCCAGCGTCCGGTGGCTCAGGAGGCAGCCGTGGCAGCAAGATTCTGATCGGCGTGGTGCTGGCCTTGGCCATCATCGTCGGTCTGTTCTTCGGCCTGTCCCGATTCATCACCGATCTGATGTGGTACGGCCAGCTCGGCTTCCAGTCCGTGGTCTGGACCCAGCTCGGGGTGAAAATCGGTCTGTGGGTGGCCTACGCGCTGCTCATGGCCTTGACCGGCTTCGTTTCCGCCTGGCTGGCCATTCGAGCACGCCCTGATTCGGCCGACGGTTCCACCATTCGCATTAACGGCGATGTGGTCGAGGTCGGCAAATCCGTCAGCTCGAAAACCGCTCGCCGCGTGGCCGTGGTGATTTCGCTGATCGTCGGCGTCATCTTCGGCTCTCAGTTCAACGCGAACTGGAGCGAGATTCTGCTCATGTTCAACGCGCAGTCGTTCGGCACCACCGATCCGCAGTTCGGTCTGGACAACGGCTTCTACGTGTTCGTGCTGCCGGGCCTGAAGCTCGTGCTCGCCGCCGTGGCCATGCTGCTGGGCGTGGGCCTTGTGTTTTCCGTGGTCACTCATGTGCTGATGGGTGGTATCCGCATTACTATGCCGGTTAACGGACGCGGCCTGTTCTCCATCACCAAGCGTTGCCGTCGCCAGCTTGGCATCTGGCTGATGCTCAACATGTTCGCTTGGGCAGTGCGCCAGATGATCGGCGTCTTCGACCAGCTCACCGTGCAGGGTTCACGCATCACCGGTGCCTCCTACACCGCCGTGCATGCCAACATCCCCGTCACCTTCATCATGGCCGCGCTGACCGCCATCCTCGGCGTGGTGCTGGGCATCGCCAGCGCCCGCCTGTATTATGTGGCGATGGCACCCTATAATTACGATACCATCTGGGATGTGCTGGCCGTCCGCGACGGCGGTCTGGCCATCTACGGCGGCATCATCGGCGCCTTTGTG
>ERZ857693.1689-NODE-1689-length-25627-cov-4.758994_pt1 | contig 25627 bp, 21 predicted proteins | sample MGYA00519765_ERZ857693 | MGnify/ENA primary metagenome ERZ857693 (study PRJEB31778, sample SAMEA3449354) | human gut metagenome | biome: human gut; feature: human-associated habitat; material: faeces | place: United Kingdom | collected 2010/2012 ... | reverse complement strand
TTGTTTCATCTGACGAAAAATTTGACGACGCATCTGTCGCACAATCTTTGTGCGGCATTGCCCTTGTGCGGTGTTGCCCATATCAGAAAGGGGTCGTTTTCATGCAAAAGACACGCAAAATTTTTTCCAGACTGACTGCGGCGGTGCTTGCCGGTGCAATGCTGGTTTCCGGCGGGGCAGTTTCCATGACGGTTTCCGCCGCATCTGCAAAGCCGGTTCTGGACACAGATGTTACAGTGCCGTCAGCAGGCAATGTTCTCATCGGAATGGAGGGCACTTATGCCAACGATATACAGGCGGCTCTGAAACTGGTGAACCAGTACCGCTGGGAGGCTTGCAGCAATGGCTATCCCAATCCGGTGAACGGCAAAAAGCTGACCAAAAACGACTACGTCCCCATGGAGTGGTCTGCCGGACTGGAATATCTGGCACGGATTCGTGCGGCAGAGAGTTCCCAGACAATCGCTCACGAACGCACCAATGGTTCCAATTGTTTTCAGATTCAGACCCCAGGGGGCTACAGTTCCGGCGGTGAATGCCTTGCGTGGTGGGGCTGGGATCTGGATATGACGACCGGTGTGGAATTGTGGTACAACGAAAAGGACGATTACCTCAACCAGACCGGCGGCGTGACGGGACACTATACCAGTATGATCTCCCCCAGCAACCGCTATGTCGGCATGGGAGCATTTGGTACCAGTACCGCACAGTACTACAGCACTTCCTGTGCGGAGTTCAGCGGCACCAACAACAGTGAAACGTTCCAGTTCACCTACGGTGATTGTGTCCAGACGCTGGAAGTACCGGCGAGTGCGGTGACGATTTCCTCTAACCAGAGCAAGTACCTGTATTATGGTGACCGGAAAACCTTGCAGCTGACCGCTTCTTATAATGGGCACAGCGGTTTTCCGGTGGAGTATGCCAAGTGGAGTTCCTCTGCACCCAGCGTGGTGAGCATTGAGGGGAACAATACCGCTGTTGTGAAAGATTACGGCAAGGCAACACTTACCGCAGATCTGGGCGGCAAGACCTACACGCTGAATGTGGAAGTGAAAGACATTGTCAAAGGGGACGTAGAGTGCGACGACACCATTGACAGCTCCGACGTGTTCAGCACGCTGCTGCATGTGGCAAGTGTCGGTGCCGGCGTAGGCGGAACGCTTACTGACGGACAGCTGACCGCCGCAGACATTGACGGTAACGGCACTGTGGATTCTACAGATGTTTATTATTTAATGTATTATGTTGCCCTGAACGGTGCGGGAATTCATAGTTCGTGGGACGATGTGCTGAGATAAGAAAGAATTCCACAGAAAAGGGGAAAATCAACATGAAATGGTGGAAAAAGCTTCTGGTGCTGCTGGTTGCAGGGGTGGTTTGCGGAGCAATCATGCGGGTAATGGCACTGTGGGTATCGAAAAACACCCTGTCGGCATCGGCGGCAGAACAGACTTACGGCGATCTGACCTACGTGCTGCATAACGGAAACGCCGAGATCACTGGCTGTGCGGCAGGTGTGACAGCACTGGAGATTCCGGCAGAAATCGACGGCAGTCCGGTAACGGCGGTCGGGGACAGTGCCTTTCTCAAGCAGCAGAAGTTGCAGACCGTTTCTCTGCCGGACAGCGTTCAGAGCATCGGCTCACAGGCATTTTCCGGCTGTATCAACTTGCAGGAGATCACAGTTCCGTCAGGCACACAGTCTGTCAGCAACTCCGCTTTTTCCGGCTGCACCAATCTGGAAAAGGCAGTGCTGGGGAACAGTGTGGAAACATTGGGGAGCAGCGTGTTCTCCGGCTGTGAAAGTCTGGCAGAGGTGCAGCTTTCCGCCAACTTGCAGAAAATGGGCGGCAGCGTTTTCCAGAACTGCACTGCGTTGAAAACGGTTGCCATTCCGGAACAGGTGCAGACGCTGGGTGGCTCCACATTTTCCGGCTGTTCCCGTCTGTATCAGGTCACACTGCCGGCAAAGATGACCGAGATCCAAAGCTGTGCCTTTGAGGACTGCCCCAAACTGGAAACGCTCACCCTGCCGGAAAGCCTGACCACGCTCGGCTACGGGGCATTTCAAAACTGTTCCGGTTTGCAGAACATCAGCCTGCCGGAGCAGGTCACAGAAGTCGGCGACTACGCCTTTGCCCACTGCACCGCACTGGAGCAGGCGGCAGTTTCCGGAAACGTGCTGACACTCGGAAAAAACATGTTCTGCGACTGCCGCAGACTTGTCGAAGTGACACTGGCGGAGGGCTTGACGGAACTGGGAAACAGCATGTTTCTGGACTGCGTTTCCCTACAGGCAGTGACCATTCCGGACAGTGTTACCCAGATCGGGGAGTCCACATTCTCCGGCTGTACAGATTTGCAGCACGTCACGCTTCCTCAAAATCTGAAACAGATCGGCGGCAATGCTTTCCGGAACTGCTCGTCCCTCACGGCAGTGGCGTTTCCGGAAAAGCTGAAAAGTATCGGCAATGAAGCGTTTTCCGGCTGTTCCGGACTACAGGAGGCACTGCTGCCGGATGCGACAGATACACTGGGCTACAGCGTCTTTTATGGCTGTACAAGTCTGGAACGGGTGCGGCTTTCCGATGAAATTACGGAACTGGGGCAGACGGTATTCCGCCAGTGCAAAAAGCTACCGGAAATCACCCTGCCTAAGAACCTGACCACCATTGGGGAAAGCACCTTTTTCAGCTGTGACGGCTTCACGCGGGTGGAAATCCCCGACGGCACACAGCGAATCGGCTCCAACGCGTTTTCCTACTGCACCAACCTGAAAGAAGTTGTCATTCCCAAAAGCGTGACACAGATCGGCGGAGCATTTGAGAGTTTCGCCGGCTGTGACAGTCTGACCGATGTGTACTATGCCGGCTCGGAGGAGGACTGGAACAAGATTCGGTTCTGCACGACACTGGACAAGATTCTGAAAGTGCGTATCCATTTCAACGGGGAATCGTCCGCGTCCACTACCACGCCGGCAGGAACCACAACTGCCACGGAAACTACCGCGACTACCACAGTCACCACTGCGACAGAACCGGTTGTGCCGTTCATAAAAGGCGACGTTGACGGCGACGGCAAGATCGACAGCAGTGACGTGTTCGCGGCAATGCTCTACGTGGCATACACCGCTGTGGGCAGAGCCGGCAATCTCACCGCTGACCAGATGCAAGCTGCGGACATCGACGAAAGCGGCAGCATCGATTCCACAGACGTGTACTATTTGTTGTACTATATCGCCCTGAATGGTGCGGGTGTCCGCAGTACATGGGCAGATGTGGTGAAATAATGCTTGCATTCGCGAGAGGCAGAAAGCCTGTATTCTTTTTTTCGGAATACAGGCTTTTTTGTGTTTGGAATGTTGTTGCATTTCACAGTTTATAGAATGTTCTCAAAAAGTTGTTTATTTTTTTTTTTTTTTGCGGTATAATAGGAAATGCTAGCGTGTATTATGGAAAGTTGTACGTTCGTATAATGACAGATTTGTGAAAGGAGTAAAAAGCAATGAAAAAAATCAGAACTTTTTTGGCAGCTTTGACGGCTGTGACCATGTGCGTCGGTGCAGTGCCGGTGGCACAGGTGCATCTACCGCAGGTGTCTGTTGTGGCAAGTGCGGAAGATCTCACTTACGACAACCTGACGTATGAAATTGTGAGCGATGAAACGAAAACTGTTACCATTACTGGCTGTGACAAGAATGCAACGACAATCGAGGTGCCCGCGGAAATTGAGGGTGTGCCGGTAACAAAGATTGGAAACCGTGCGTTTCAGGATTGCCCAAATTTGAGTAAGGTAACTATTTCGGACAGTGTAATTGATTTTGGAGAAAATGTATTTACCAGAGATACAAGTTTGCGGACTGTGAAACTTCCGGTCAATCTAAAAGAAATGGGAACAGGAACGTTTTCTGGTTGCACCAGTTTGACAAAAATGACATTGCCGAAAACGCTTCCAACAGTGCCGCAAGATACATTTTCTGGCTGCAAAAATCTGAATACGGTTTCAGTTCCGGAGGGCATTGTGTCATTGGGACGTAATGCTTTTATGGAATGCTCCAATTTGGAATCTATTACGCTTCCCAGTAGTTTAGGGAGTATGGAGAGCAGTGCATTTGAAGGTTGTACTGCACTGAATTCAATTGCGATTCCGGACGCTGTATTGGAATTGCCGAGCAGAGCTTTTGATGGCTGTACCAGCTTGAAAGAAGTGACATTGCCTGAGGAATTGACTGCAATTGGGGGACAGGCTTTTGCTGGTTGTTCCAGTTTGAAAGAAATTACACTTCCGGCTGGCGTGAAAACAATTGGGGATAGTGCATTTTTTGAGTGCGGAAACTTGGAAAATGTTACATTCTCAGAAAAATTAACTCAAATTGGAAGCAAAGCATTTGAAAACTGCACAAAGTTGAATAACGTAACTTTCCCTGATAGTCTGGTGTCTATTGGATTTGCAGCATTTTCAAATTGCAAGGCATTTACAAAAATTGTAATTCCGGAAAATGTGGCAGAGTTACATTATGATTCTTTTACAGGTTTGAGTTATACGTTTAGCGGTTGCAGCAATGTTTATGCGGTTCAAATTCCTAAGAGCGTTATTGCAATTGCAGGCAGTGCTTTTAGCGGTGATATTTCCGATGTTTACTACACAGGTTCGGAAGAAGATTGGGGTAAAATGAGCATTCATAGCAATAATAAATCTTTGCTGAACGCAACCATCCACTACAACTGGAACCCCAACGATCCCATTCCCGACCAGACCGTAACTACCACTGAAACCACAACCGAAACCACCACTACCACCACAACAACGACAACTACCACGATCACGACAAAATCCACCACTGAACAGACGACCAACACCACGACCAATACCACAAACACCACCACGGCGACAACCGCAACGACTGCAACCACTACCACAACGGCTCCGGCAGCTGCAAAGGGTGACGCTTCCGGTGACGGCGTGCTCGACACCAACGACGTATTCGAAGCCATGCTCTACGTGGCATACTGCGGTGCAGGCATGTCCGGCAACCTCACCGACGACCAGATCGCCGCTGCCGATATTGACGGTGACGGCTCGGTAGATTCCACCGACGTGTACTATATCCTCTACTACGTTGCCCTGCAGGGTGCAGGCAAGAATCCGACTTGGGACTTCATACTGGGCAGAAAGTAATTCCTAGGGAAACACGGCATAAAGCTTGTGCGTAAGATGCGTCGTCAGATTTTTCGGCAGATTGCATAGAAATTCCGCAGGCAGACTTGGTGTCTGGCAAGGGATTTCTGGGCAATATGACGGAAAATCTGCAAGCAGATTGCGTGCAAAGCCGTCAGGCGGGCTTTATGCAGCGTTTCCCTAATTTTTCCTGAAATAAAAAAGCCGCTGTGCATAACGCACGGCGGCTTTTTGTTTCTGTTTATTCAGTGCTTCCTGAAGTTTTCTTCTTGCTGACAGTACGCTTTCTGGCGGCGGGCTTTTTCACAGCCGGCTGCTTTTTCGGCTGGATTCGCAGCATGATGCCGGAGAACGGCGGCAGTTCCAGCGTGAACTGCATGCCGGTGCGGGTAACATCGCCTACAATTGCCTGCTTGCTCTCCTCGGTGTTGCCGTGAAAACGTTTCCAGTCGGTGTGCAGCAGCGGTTTCAGGCTGCCGCAGTCCGGCAGGGTAAAGGTGAACGTCTGCGTGGCTTCGTCGGACATGTGCAGCAGAATCAGAATGCGGCTGTCACTGGCACGGCGTTCCATGGCGTAGATGCCCTTGGCTTCCTGATGACAGTCCACCCAGCAGAAGCCGTCCCGTTCGTAGTCGTCCTGATACAGTGCCGGTTCGGTGAGATAGAGCCGGTTCAGTTCCAGCATGTAATGGTAGAATGCATCGTGAATGGGATATTTCAGAATGTCCCAGTCCTGCTGCTGCTCCTCGGTCCACTCCCGCAGCTGCCCCAGTTCGCTGCCCATGAACAGCAGCTTTTTGCCGGGGTGTGCATACATATATAAATAGAGCAGCCGGGCCTGCGGGAATTTCTGTTCGTATTCGCCGAACATCTTCTGCATGATCGTGGCTTTTCCGTGGACGTTTTCGTCATGGGAAAGGGGCAGCAGGTAGTATTCGTTGGGAAAGTACATCATGGAGAAGGTCAGCTTGTGGTAGGTGTCGCTGTCCCGCCGTACCCACGGATACTGCCGGAAGTAGTCCAGCGTGTCGTTCATCCAGCCCATGTCCCACTTATAATCAAAGCCCAGTCCGCCGTATTCTACCGGACAGGTCACGCCCTCATAGTTGGTGGAGTCTTCTGCGATCAGCATGCTGTCCGGATGCAGCTGGTGCAGTCCCTGATTCATGCGTTTCAGGAACGTGATGCTGGCGGGATTGATGCCGCGGCTGGCATCGCCGCCCCAGTAGATCAGCCGGCTGACTGCGTCCATACGCAGCCCGTCAAAGTGGAAAACAGACAGCCAGTAGTTGGCACAGGACTGGAGAAAACTGCACACTTCGCCGCGGGCGTGGATAAAGTTGCAGCTGCCCCATTCGCTGTAGTTGTCCTCTTTCTCCGGATACTCATATAATGTTGTACCGTCATAGTGGTTCAGGGCGTAGCCGTCCACTGCGAAATGCACTGGTACAAAGTCCAGAATCACACCGATTCCCGCCTGATGACAGGTGTCGACCAGCTGCATCAGCTGATGTGCTGTGCCATAGCGGGAAGTGGGGCTGAAAAAGCCGGTGTTCTGGTATCCCCAGGAGCAGTCCGCAGGGTGCTCGCTCAGGGGCATGAATTCGATATAGTTATAGCCTGCCTTTTTGACGTAGTCCACCAGCTTCGGGGCGATCTCCTCATAGGTGTACCAGCCGTTGGGGTTGTTCGGATTGGTTCGCCACGAACCCAGATGCACCTCGTAGATGTTGACCGGTTTCTTCCGGTGACTGCCACGCTGTGCCAGCCATTTCTTGTCGTGGAACGTGTAGCTGGACAGGTCGCGGATAATCGAAGCGTTGTTCGGACGCAGCTCCATGCCGAAGCCATAGGGGTCGCAGTGGTCGATGATGTCGCCGTCGGGATTCTGCGGGGTGATGCGGTACTTGTACATCTGTCCGGCGACGGCTTCCGGTACGGTGAGCTCGTACACGCCGCCGTCGTGGATTCGCTGCATGGGTATCGGCTCCCAGTCGCCGCCCTCCCAGATCAGGTCTACGGCTGCCGCATTGGGAGCAAGGGTGCGGAATACAACGCCCTGTTCTGTCACGTGTGCCCCGAAATATGTGTGGGCATCGAAAGCGTTGCCCAGAAAAAACTGATGAATATCCATAAGGTTGGTTCACTCCTTCGATTGATATATCCATTGAAATTGCATAAGGTTTGCCGTTCCGTTGTAATTTTTTTCTCAAAGTGCATCGAAATCTAGTATTATTATACTAAATCTACATACTGCATTGCAAGCACCAAATCTGCATATAGTGTTGTATTATAGACAAATGTATATATAGTGTTTGCCGGAACTGCACTTTTTGAGAAAAACCGAAAAAAATTTCGGAAAACCATTGCAATCGAACGGAAAATGCGGTATAATAAAAACAGGACAACACCGTGCAAAGCCGATACACGGACTTGTGCGGGGTTGCCGGAACAGAGGACCGTTTCTGACAGAGGCGGCTGTAGTTAGGCTGTACGAATCTGTGGATACGGGGAACAACTGTTGCACCAATTTTTTTAGGAGGCACTTATTTATGTTAGTATCGGCAAAGGATATGATGGAGAAGGCTAGAGACGGCAAGTATGCAGTCGGTCAGTTCAACATCAACAATCTGGAATGGACAAAGGCAATCCTGAACACTGCACAGAAGCTGAATTCTCCGGTAATTCTGGGCGTTTCCGGCGGTGCCGGCAAGTACATGACCGGTTTCAAGGTTGTTGCAGATATGGTAAAGGCTATGGACGAATCTCTGGGTATCACCGTTCCGGTTGCTCTGCATCTGGATCACGGCACCTACGATCAGTGCTATGACTGCATCAAGGCTGGCTTTACTTCTATCATGTTCGACGGTTCTCACTTCCCGATTGAAGAAAATCTGGCAAAGACCAAGGAACTGGTTGCAGTTGCTCATAAGCTGGGTCTGTCTATCGAAGCAGAAGTCGGTGCAATCGGCGGCGAAGAAGACGGCGTAATCGGTAGAGGCGAGTGTGCAGATCCGCAGGAATGCAAGACTATCGCTGATCTGGGCGTAGACATTCTGGCTGCTGGTATCGGTAATATCCACGGCGTATATCCGGCAAATTGGGAAGGTCTGAGCTTCGAAACTCTGGAAGCTGTAAAGAAGGCTGTCGGCGACATGCCGCTGGTACTGCACGGCGGTACTGGTATTCCGGACGACCAGATCACAAAGGCAATCTCTCTGGGCGTTGCAAAGATCAACGTAAACACTGAGTGCCAGCTGGTATTCGCAGAAGCTACCAGAAAGTACATCGAAGAAGGCAAGGATCTGAAGGGCAAGGGCTTTGACCCGAGAAAGCTGCTCCTGCCGGGCTACGAAGCAATCATGGCAAAGGTAGAAGAAAAGATGAACCTGTTTGGTTCTGTCAACAAGGCGTAAGAAGCCTGACACACTGCACGAATCTGCAGAGAAAGGAATGTGTTTCTGATGAAAAAGACATTACAGGTAATCCTCGCTGTACTGGAAATCGTCACATATACTCTGGGAATTGTCGTTTGGACAAAGAACCTGATCAATTTGACACATTCTGATGAGAACGAAAGCACAGCTGATGAGGCGTAATGCTTCGAAGAAACCGGTTTGCACCCACCGTGGTGTGAACCGGTTTTTTGTGCACGTATCGGCTTCGGGCAGAAAAAAGACGGATATGATGCGAAAAACGTAAATTTTTTTGGAAAAAAACGTACTTTTTTCTTCAAAAGCCTTGATTTTTTCGTCCGGCAGTGTTATAATAAGTGTAATCATGCAGCAAAAGACCGGAACCCCACCGGTCTTTCGTTTATGTAGGCACTTTTTTTGGCGAAACACACTGCCGGAAAAAGTGCCCAATACGCGGAAAAAAGGAGCAGATGCCATGAAAATGAAGAAGTTCGGCGGAACGGAAAAGGTTGTCTATGACCTCGTAAAGCCGATTGCCGATGAACAGGGATATTCCATCTGGGACGTGAGCTTTGAAAAAGAGGGTGCCTACTGGTACCTGCGGGTTTTCATCGACCACCCCGACGGGATCGACATTGAGGACTGCGAGAAGATGACACGGCCGGTAAATGCGGCAGTGGACGCCGCGGACCCGATCTCGCAGGCATATGTGCTGGAAGTCGGCTCTGCCGGTCTGGAACGGGAACTGAACCAGCCGCAGCACTTTGCAGAAACGCTGGGCATGGAGGTTCGTGCCCGTGCCATTCGCCCGATCAACGGGGAAAAGGAATGGATCGGTATTCTGACCGCGTATGATACAGAACAGATTACCATACAGCCGGAAGAACAGGAAGCACCGGTGACACTGCCGTTGGCAGACCTATCCTATGTGCGGCGGTATGTAACAGTAGAATTTTAACCAACGGAGGCATAACGAAGAAAATGGATAACAGTTTTTTTGACGCACTCTCCCTGCTGGGAAGTGAAAACAACGTAGACATTGCACAGCTGGTGGAAAAAGTAAAGTCTGCCATGCTGAAAGCAGCCAGAAAGGCATATCCGGAGTGTGAGGACAACATCACCGTCGAAATCGATCCGGCAACCAAGAAATTTGAAATGTATGTGCGGCAGACTGTCGTAGACGATGAGCCGATCGATGCCAACGAAGTCAATATCGACGTGGCACGCACCGTAGATCCCAATGCCTATGTAGGCGGCACCATTGACAGACGGCTGGACATCGCCAAGTTCGGCAGAGCCGCTGCACAGTCCGCAAAGCAGTCTATTAAGGGTGACCTGCGGGAGATCAATCGGGAACGGATTCTGGGCGAGTTCGAGTCGCTGGAAAACGACTGCATCACCTGTGAAGTTTCTCGGGTGGAAACCAACGGCACTGCAACACTGCTGTACCATAAGACAGAGCTGTATCTGTTCCCCAATGAGCAGATTCCGGGCGAAACACTGCGGGAAGGACAGCGTGTCAAGGTCTACATCACCACGATCGCCAACAAGCAGAAAAAGCCGATCATCAAGATCTCCCGTGTCCGCAAGGAACTGGTCAAGCGTCTGTTTGAACTGGAGATTCCGGAAATTTATGACGGCACTGTGGAGATCAAGTCCATCTCCCGTGAAGCCGGCTCCCGCACCAAGGTGGCTGTCTGGTCCAAGGACGAAAACGTGGATGCTATCGGTGCCTGCATCGGTCCGAAGCGTTCCCGTATTTCTGCAATTGTGGCTGAACTGAACGGCGAAAAGATCGACATCATTCCCTACAGCGAAAAGCCGGAGGAATTCATTGCCAAGGCACTGGCACCGGCAACGGTTCTGGACGTGCAGATCCTGAGCGAAGAAGAACGCACCTGCACCGTAAAGGTACCGAACAACCAGCTTTCACTGGCGATCGGCAACAAGGGACAGAATGCCAAGCTGGCTGCCAAGCTGACTGGCTATAAGATCGACATCAAGCCGGAATTCGATGTGCTGACTAAGCACGAGCACGATGCAGCACCGGCAGAACAGCCGGAAGCACCGCAGGCAGAACAGCCGGCAGAAGCCACAGCAGAGGCTCCGGCGGAAACAGCAGAAACAGAAGCAAGTGCACCGGAGGCGAACAGCGTTGAAGAGTAAAAAAGTTCCTATGCGGCTTTGTGTGGGCTGCGGCACTATGCAGCCGAAAAAAGACCTGATTCGGGTGCTGAAAAATGCAGAAGGGGAAATCAAGCTGGATTTCACAGGAAAACAATCCGGACGCGGTGCATATTTATGTAAGAATATGGACTGCTTCGCAGCAGCCAAGAAGGGGCACCGCATTGAGCGTTCTTTCGGCTGCCGTGTTTCGGAAGAAGTCTATGAGGAGATGGAACATGCATTACAGACAGAACTGGCAAGGGATTCTGAGCATCTGTCGTAAAGCCGGAAAGCTGGCAATGGGACTGGAGCCCACCAAAGATGCCATGTACCGCGGGACAGTGTCCGGCGTGCTGGTGGCATCAGACGCATCTGCCAAGACGCGGAAAGAAGCGGCGTTTTACTGCGGGCAGGCACAGGTTCCCTGTCTGGAACTGGCATTTACCAAAGCGGACTTTGCCCAGATGATCGGCAGAGGCAGCGGTGTGCTGGCGATCTGTGACGACGGCTTTTTCCGGAAAATGCAGCTGCTGGCGGAACAGGAAAAACAGGAACCACGCGGAGAAGCGTAACAGACTTTCATCATCACATGCGGTGCCGCAGACAGCTGCGGTCCGCCTGTGCTGTGGAGATACATTCGCAGGAGTGGAGTGCCGCGGCGGAGGAACAGCCTACGCCGGACATTCCTTGGAGAAAAGGAGGATTTTCGCCTATGACGAAGAAAGTAAAATTGAGCGACGTTGCACGGGATCTGCAGATCCCGACACAGGAACTGATCGGATTTTATCAGGAACGCGACGAAAAGGGAAATACGAAAAAGGGTGTGACCGGTCTGACACCGGAGGAGATCAATCTGGCACTGGAGTATTATTCCCAGAAAACACAGGTAGACAGTCTGGACGCTTACTTTGCTTCCAAGGATAAGCCGAAGTCGAAGCAGGAAAAGAAGTCCGGTGACAAGAAGCCGGCGGATAAGAAACCGGCAGACAAGAAAAACAGCGATAAAAAGCCGGCAGAGAAAAAGGCAGCAGACAAAAAGCCTGCTGACAAGAAGCCGCAGCCGGAAAAGAAAGCGGAAGAAAAGAAGCCCGCAGCTCCGCAGGCTCAGAAGCACGAAAAGCCCAAGAAGCAGCAGGCAAAGGCACAAAAGCACGGCGAGCGTCTGCACGTTGAAGTGGAAATGGCATCTGCGGACAGCATTACCACCGAAAAACGCCGCACAGTAGACACCAGAGGCTCTTATGTCGATCTGGATAAGTACAACCAGCGGTATGAGCAGATCGCTCCGGCAAGCAAGTATACCAACGACAGATATTCCACCAAGAAGCAGAAGATCAACCAGAAGTCTGCACAGCGGAATAAGCAGCGGTATTCCAGCAAGCGGGAAACCGAACAGGATAAGCTGCGTCGTCTGGAACTGGAACGTGCCAGAAAGCAGCAGCTGCGTGTCCGCATTCCGGACGTAATCACTGTCGGCGAACTGGCAACCCGTCTGAAAGTCACCGCTACCGAAGTCATCAAGAAGCTGATGATGCTGGGCGTTATGGCAACCATTAACGAGGAGATCGATTTCGATACCGCATCTCTGGTGGCAGAGGAACTGGGTGCAAAGGTAGAGCACGAAGTGATCGTGACCATTGAAGACCGTCTGATCGACGAGGACGACGATGCCGAGGATACCGAAGAACGCTGCCCGGTTGTCTGCGTTATGGGTCACGTTGACCACGGTAAGACTTCCATTCTGGACAGAATCCGTAACGCTCACGTTACCGCAGGTGAAGCCGGCGGCATTACCCAGCATATCGGTGCATATCAGGTACGCTATGAGGGCAAGGACATCACATTCCTGGATACACCGGGTCACGAAGCATTCACAGCAATGCGTGCCCGCGGTGCTAATATCACAGATATTGCAATTCTGGTTGTGGCTGCCGATGACGGTATCATGCCGCAGACAGTCGAATCTATCAATCACGCCAAGGCTGCCGGAATCACCGTTATTGTTGCTATCAACAAGATGGATAAGGAAGGTGCAAATCCGGACCGCATCAAGGAAGAACTGACCAAGTACGGCATGGTCTGCGAAGAATGGGGCGGCGACGTGATCTGCGTACCGGTTTCTGCAAAGACCGGCGAGGGCATCGACGACCTGCTGGAAAACATTCTGCTGGTCGCAGAAACCAGCGAACTGAAGGCAAATCCGGATCGTCGTGCAAAGGGTACTGTTGTAGAAGCCCGTCTGGACAAGGGACGCGGACCGATCGCTACCCTGCTGGTACAGAACGGTACCCTGCACGTCGGCGATGTCATTATCGCAGGTACCGCAGTCGGCCGCGTGCGTGTCATGACCAACGATAAGGGGCAGGCAGTGGAATCTGCTGGTCCGTCTGTACCGGTAGAGATCACCGGTCTGGCAGAAGTGCCGGAAGCAGGTGATACGTTCAACGCAGTAGAAGATGAGCGTCTGGCAAGAGAACTGGTAGAACAGCGGAAGCACGAGGCAAAGCAGGCGAAGTTCAACGAGTACCAGAAGGTCACTCTGGATAACCTGTTCAGCCAGATCGAACAGGGCGAAATGAAGGAACTGTCCCTGATCGTCAAGGCAGACGTACAGGGTTCTGTAGAAGCTGTCACCCAGTCGCTGGAAAAGCTGTCCAACGACGAAGTCCGCGTCCGCGTAATTCACGGCGGTGTCGGCGGTATCAAAGAAAGCGACGTTATGCTGGCAAGTGCATCGAATGCGATCATCATCGGATTCAACGTTCGTCCGGATCAGACTGCGGAAGAAATTGCAGCACGGGATAAGGTGGATATTCGCACCTACCGTGTCATCTACGATGCGATCGAAGAAATCGAAACTGCGATGAAGGGCATGTTGGCTCCGAAGTTCCGCGAAGTGGTAATGGGACGTATCGAAGTGCGTCAGGTATACAAGATCTCCAATGTTGGTGCCGTTGCCGGTGCATATGTGCTCAACGGCAAGGTGACCAGACAGTGCGAGATTCGCGTGGTACGTGACGGCATTGTCATTGCGGAAGATAAGATGTCCAGCCTGAAGCGGTTCAAGGACGATGTCAAGGAAGTCGGCGAAAGCTATGAGTGCGGTATCACACTGGAAAAATTCCGCGACTTCAAGGAAGGCGACATCTTCGAAGCATTTATCATGGAAGAATACAGAGATTGACAGAAGGGCAACGCCGCATAAAATTGGTGCGGCATTGCTGTGACATCATGTTGCTGAAAAGAAATGCAACGATAGAAAGGAGCCGTACAGCATGGCAAATTTCAAGGCAAATCGTACCGAGGAAGACATCCTGCGGGAAATGACAGCAATTTTGCGGGAACTGAAAGACCCCCGTATCGATCCGATGCTGACGGTCGTCCGTGCAGAACTCTCCCGCGACCTGTCGGACTGCAAGATCTTCGTTTCCAGTCTGTCCGGCAAGGAAACCGCCAAGGAATCCTGCAAAGGTCTGGACAGTGCCTCCGGCTTTATCCGGCGGGAACTGCTTCGCCGTCTGAAGATCCGGCGGAGTCCGGCACTGCATTTTGTGGCAGACGATTCGATCGCACATAGTGCAGAGATCGACCGCATGCTGCATCATATCCAGCCGCCGGTGGAAAAACCGGAGGAAAGCGGCACAGGAGAGGAGTGAACGGCGTGCAGGAGCTGACATTGGCAAAAACAGCCGCATGGCTACAGCAATGTGAAGATGCTTATATTCTGATCCACCGCAGCCCTGACGGGGACTGCATCGGTGCCGGCTATGCACTGGCAGAAATTTTACAGCAGCTGGGAAAGCGTGCGGCAGTGCTCTGCAACGATGAGATCCCGCCGCGGTATCAGTTCATGCTGCCGGAACAGCCCGCAGCAGCGGACTTTCCGCCGAAGTGCATTATTGCGGTAGATGTGGCAGATGCCAAGCTGCTGGGCAGCAGGATACAGGAACAGTATGACAGCCGTGTAGATCTCTGCATTGACCACCACGTATCCAACGTGCCCTACGCCAAGGCAAGACTGCTGGACGGTACGGCTTCGGCGGTGTGTGAGATCCTCTACCGCCTGTGCCGCGTGCTGCCGGTTCAGATAACGGACAGCATTGCAGTGTGCCTGTATACCGGCATGGCAACGGATACCGGCTGTTTTCAGTATGATAACGCCGGTCCGGAAACCCACCGTGCGGTGGCGGCATTGATGGAAATATGCCCCGATGTGCGGTATGCGTGGATCAACCGGAAAATGTTTGCAGTCAAGAGCTTTGGCAGATTGCAGCTGGATAAACTGCTGATCGATCATCTGGAATGTTATCTGGACGGCAAGTGTGTCCTGATCTGTGTGTCACAGGAATTCCTGAAAAAATTCCACGTGGACGAAGCAGAATTGGAAGGCATTGCCGGATTCCCGCTACAGGTAGAGGGTGCAGAGATCGGCATCACCATGAAAGAAAAAGAAGCCGGAAAATTCCGGATCTCCATGCGTTCGGCAGATCAGGTCAATGTATCTGCGATCTGTCAGCGGCTGGGCGGCGGCGGCCATGTAAAGGCTGCCGGCTGTCAGGTAGAGGGTACCGCAGATGAGGTACGCCGCATTTTGCTGGACGCAGTAAAGGAAGAATGGGGGAAGGCATGAGTCAGGAAACAATGCAGGGGGTTCTCTGCATGCAAAAACCCGCGGAGTTCACATCGTTTGATGTCATCGGCAAGCTGCGTGGCATTCTGCATATGCGGCGGCTGGGACATACCGGAACGCTGGATCCTATGGCAACCGGTGTGCTGCCGGTGCTGGTGGGAAAGGCAGCCCGTGCCTGTGACATTCTGCCCGATCAATCAAAAATGTATCGTGCTACGGTACAGTTCGGCTGGGAAACCGACACAGAAGATGTCTGGGGCACCCGCACGGCTGTCTATCCGGAAATGCACGTGACAAAAGAGGCACTGGACGCAGTGCTCCCGCAGTTTGTGGGAGCAATCCAGCAGGTGCCGCCTATGTATTCCGCGGTTTCTGTGGAGGGAACACGTCTGTACGAACTGGCAAGACGGGGCGTTGTGATCGAACGTCCGGCACGGACAGTACAGGTGGATTCCATTGTGCTGGAAGCATGGGACGAAGACAAGCAGACCGCGGAACTGTCTGTTGCCTGCGGCAAGGGCACCTATATCCGCACACTGCTCTGCGACATCGGAAAAGCACTGGGCGGCGGTGCCGTGATGACGGCACTGTGCCGGACAAAGGCAAGCGGCTTTACGCTGGAACAGTGCTATACATTTGAGCAGGTGACGGAGTTTTGCCGGCGGGGAACGCTGGCGGAACATCTCATTCCCACAGACCGTCTGTTTGCGTCACTGCCGGAGCTGCATCTGACAGAACAGCAGTCCACCCTGTACGGCAACGGTGTCAAGCTGGCACTGAGCCGTGTGGAGGGCGTTCTGCCGGAGCAGGATTTGTACCGCGTTTACGGTGCAGACGGCAGCTTCTTCGGAACTGCACAGGCAGACCGGAATGCGGACGAACTGCGTGTGGGAAAGAATCTGAAATAGAAAGGCGGAAACGTGCTTGAAAGGATTCCAACGCATCACTGCACCGCTGGCACAGAAAAGTGCTGTGGCACTGGGCTTTTTTGACGGTGTGCATTTGGGACACCGTGCCGTGCTGGGGGCAGCTGCCCGCTGTGCGGCAGAACAGGAACTGCTGGCGTGTGCATTTACTTTTGCGGCAGATTCCGTTCCGGTAAAACAGGGCGTGCCGCTGTCTTATCTCTATACAGATACCCAGAAAGCGGAATTGATGCAGGACTGCGGGATCCACGGGGTATACTGTCCGGCATTTTCGGAACTGTGCGGACTGGACGGCGAGGCATTCTGCCGGCAGGTGCTGGTGGAACTGCTCCATGCACAGGAGGTATTCTGCGGCGGAGATTTCCGCTTTGGTGCAAAAGCAGCGTGGAATATCGACAGCCTGCGGGAATTCGGCAGCCAGTTCGGGTTCGGCGTGCATCAGGTCGCACCGGTGCTCTGCGGCGGAGAGAAAATTTCCTCCACCGCGATCCGGCAGGCGATCCGTGCCGGAAAGCCGGAACAGGCAGCGAACCTGCTGGGCGTGCCCTATCACGTCAGCGGCAGAGTTATCCACGGGGCAGCACTGGGGCGAACCAAGGCAGTCCCGACGATCAACATTCCCTTTGCAGCAGGACAGCTGGTGCCGCGGTATGGCGTGTATGTTTCACGGACGCACACCCCGCAGGGCAGCTTCGATTCCATTACGGATATTGGAGTCAAGCCCACTGTCAGCGAAGCACAGCTGCCGGCGGCAGAAACGTTTCTGCTGCACTTTTCCGGCGACCTGTACGAACAGCCCTGTCGGGTGGAATTGCTGCATTTCCTGCGGGACGAGCAGAAATTCCCCGATGTGGACAGCCTGTACCGGCAGATCGCACAGGATCAGAAACAGTGTCAGGAATGGCTGAAACAACATGATCTGTGAGAACACAGAGATTATCATATGAAAGGAAGTACTAGCAATGTACAAAAGAGTGAGAACCAGATTTGCACCCAGCCCGACGGGCTATATGCACATCGGCAACCTGCGTACCGCATTGTTTGCCTATCTGATCGCCAAGAAACAGGACGGCGATTTTATTCTGCGGATCGAGGACACCGATCAGGAACGTTATGTAGAAGGTGCCGTTGATGTGATCTATGACACCCTGCGGGTTGCCGGTCTGAACTGGGACGAAGGTCCGGACATCGGCGGTCCGGTGGGACCGTATGTACAGTCGGAGCGTATGGGCATGTTCAAGTCCTACGCGGAAAAACTGGTGAAAACCGGTCACGCATATTACTGCTTCTGTGACAAGGAGCGTCTGGAAGAAGTACGGAAAATTCAGGAAGCTTCTCACATTGCTCCCATGTATGACCGCCACTGCCGGAATCTCTCTCCGGAAGAAATTCAGGAAAAGCTGGACGCAGGTGTTCCCTACGTCATTCGCCAGAAGATGCCGCTGGAGGGAACTACCACATTCCACGACGACATTTACGGAGATGTGACAGTGGAGAACAGCACACTGGACGACCAGATCCTGATCAAGACCGACGGCATGCCGACCTACAACTTTGCCAACGTTGTGGACGACCACCTCATGGGCATCACCCATGTTGTACGCGGCAACGAGTACCTTTCCTCTGCTCCGAAGTATAATCTGCTGTATCAGGCATTCGGCTGGGACGTACCGGAATATGTACACTGTGCACCGGTCATGAAAGACAAGACACACAAGCTGTCCAAGAGAAACGGCGATGCTTCTTTCCAAGACCTGATGAAAAAGGGCTATCTGCCGGAAGCAGTTATCAATTTCATCGCACTGCTGGGCTGGGCACCCTCCGGCGAATATAACGAGCAGGAAATTTTCACGCTGGACGAACTGAAAAAAGCATTCGAGATCAGCGGCATCAGTAAGGCTCCGGCAATTTTCGACGACCAGAAACTCCGTGCCATTAACGGTGCTTATGTACACAAAATGGATCCGGCAGATTTCGAAAAGGCAGCAGAGCCGTATATCCGCCAGACAGTAAAGCGGACAGACATTGACCTGTCCCTGCTGTGCAGTGTGCTCCAGAACCGCACCGAAGTATTCTCCGATATTCCGGAGCAGGTGGACTTTATTGATGCCATGCCGGAATACGATCTGGAAATGTACCGCCACAAGAAGATGAAGACCACACCGGAAACCGCACTGGAAGCCCTGAAGGAAGCCCTGCCGGTTCTGGAGAGTGTCGAACAGTGGGATACTGAGCACATTCACGAAGCACTGTTTGCAAAGATCGCAGATCTGGGCGTGAAAAACGGCTGGATGCTGTGGCCGCTGCGGACAGCTGTTTCCGGAAAGCAGTTTACACCGGGCGGCGGCGTAGAACTGTGTGCAATTCTGGGCAAGGAAGATACACTGGCACGTGTTCGAAAGGCGATTGACGCACTTTCTGCATAAGGCTTTGCAATCAGGCAATTGGAACCTTTCGTAAGATTATCACTTCTCTATCACAATAGAATGATAAACTATACCTAGTTTTTGTGTGCAGGGCAGGAGCGTTCTGTCCGGCACGCAGCAGAAGGAGGCAATCACAAGGATGATTGAAGTCAAACATCTGACGAAACAATACGGCGACAAGCTGGCAGTCAACGACATCAGCTTTACCGTAGAGGACGGCGAGATTCTGGGACTTCTGGGACCGAACGGTGCCGGAAAGTCTACGACCATGAATATGCTGACCGGCTACATCAGTTCCACCTCCGGACAGGCACTGATCAACGGCACTGACATTCTGGAAGACCCGATCAAAGCCAAGGCACAGATCGGCTATCTGCCGGAACTGCCGCCGCTGTATCTGGATATGACCGTCATGGGCTATCTGAACTTTGTCTATGACCTGAAAAAGTGCAAGCTGCCCCGCCGTTCCCATCTGAAAGACGTGTGCAACCTGTGCCGCATCAGCGACGTTTCCGGTCGTGTCATCAAGCACCTGTCCAAGGGCTACCGCCAGCGTGTCGGTCTGGCACAGGCACTGATCAACAACCCGCCGATCCTGATTCTGGACGAGCCCACTGTTGGTCTGGACCCGAAGCAGATCATTGAGATCCGCACACTGGTCAAGAAGCTGGGCAAAAAGCACACCGTCATTCTTTCCTCCCACATTTTGTCGGAGGTACAGGAAGTCTGCGACCGTGTGGTAATTATCAACCACGGACAGATTGCCGCAAACGACACCATTGACAACCTGTCGAAGGCGGTTTCCGGTGTCAACCGTCTGGTGGTTCGCATCAGCGGTCCGAAGAATGAAGTGCTGCAGGCGATTCGTGCTATAGACGACGTGACGAAAGTCCGTGCAGATATGGAACGGGAGCCGAAGATCTTCGAATTCGAGATCGAGGCAAAACCCAATGCCGACATTCGTCCGGCTCTGAACCAGATGGTCAAGGAACACGGCTGGGACATTTACAAAATGGATCTGGGCGTGATGACGCTGGAAGATGCATTCCTGAAGATCACCATGGGCGAGGGTGTCAAGCTTTCTTCGGAAAAGAGCAGTGCTCCCGCCGCAGAAAAGTCCGCAGCTCCGGCAGCTGAAACTACGGCTCCGGAAGAACCCGCAGCAGCACCGGCAGAAGCCGAAAAGGCAGAAACGCCGGCAGAAGATGCTGCACAGAAACAAGAAGGAGGCGAAGCGTAATGGGTGCGATCTATCGCCGTGAAGTCGGAGCGTTTTTCACCTCCAGCATTGCCTATGTTTTTCTGGCAGTGTTCTATCTGGCAGCAGGCTATTTCTTCTTCGGCTCGTCGCTGGCAATGGCAACGACCGATATGTCCAACTTGTTCAGCAGCCTGTTTTTCGTCATCACCATTCTGATTCCGGTACTGACCATGCGTTTGTTCAGTGAGGAAAAGAAGCAAAAGACCGAACAGGGACTTCTGACGGCACCGGTTTCCATCGGCGGCATCGTCATGGGAAAATATCTGGCAGCCCTCACGCTGTATACCATTGGTCTGGCGATCATTTTTGTCTATGCTCTGATCCTGAGCTTTTTCGGAGCAGTGGCATGGGGCATCGTGATCTCCAACATTCTGGCACTGTTCCTGCTGGGAGCAGCCTTTATTGCCGTGACATTGTTCATCTCGTCCCTGACCGAAAATCAGGTAGTTGCCGCTGTGCTGGGCATGATCGTTCTGCTGGCACTGGCTCTGATCGACGTGGTGGCACGGTATGCAGAAAATATACCGGTTGTTCCCACTGTTCTGAATGCTCTGTCGTTCTACACCAGATACTATGATTTCACTGCCGGTCTGTTTGATCCGGCTGGCGTGCTGTTTTATGTAAGTACGGCAGTGATCTTCAACTTCTTTACGGTACGCGTGTTCGAAAAACGGCGTTGGAGTTGAGAGGAGGACATCACCAATGGAAAAACAGAAACATACAGAAACAGCAGAGGCTTCTCTGGAAAAACAGCAGAAAAAGCTGAAGAACCGGAAAAAGCTGAAATACGGCGGTCTGGCAACTGCGATCACCGTGATCTTTGTGGCAGTTGTGGTACTGGTCAACGTCGTAGTCACCCAGATCGGCAAGCGGTATCCGGATTTTAAGCTGGATCTGACCACCGCAAACCTCTATGCGATCAGCGATGAAACACTGGACTATATCCGCAATATGGATAAAGACGTGGACATTGCCATTTCTTCCGATGAAGCCACTTTCACTTCGGACAAGAACAATAAGATGATCGCAGAAACCCTGTCCAAGTATCAGGGCTATTCCGACCGCATCAGTGTGACCTATTTCGACACCACCAAGGATCCGGACGTATTGTCCAAGTATCAGGAACTGTACGGCGGTTCGATCCAGTCCAATGAGATCATCATCACCAGCGGCAGCCGCATCAAGGTGTACAACACCACCACGGATATGTTTGAAGTGGATCAGCAGAAGTACCAGTACTATCAGTACGGTATGGCAAGCTTTGCAGACTGCATCACCGCGTTCAAGGGCGAACAGGCCCTGACCTCCGGTATCATGAACGTTACCGATTCCAATCCCAAGACCGTGGGCATCATTGCCACCACCAACGGCAGCCCGATCTTTGCGCAGACCAACACTTCTTCTGACCCGAACACCTATGCGTTCTATGCAATGGAAAACCTGCTGGACGAAAACGGTTATGATGTGAGCCGTCTGGACATGATCAACGACACACTGGATACAGAAAAGTATGACATTCTGGTGCTGCCGGCTCCGAAGACAGACCTGACCACCGACGCTGTACAGAAGCTGCAAAACTTCATGTACAACGACGGCAAGCTGGGCAAGCAGCTGGTCTACATCGCAGACTACACCCAGTCCTCCACGCCGAATCTGGACGCATTCCTGAAAGAGTGGAACGTACAGGTGGATTACAGTTCTGTCATCGACGAAAACAACAGCACCAATCAGGAAGTCAACATTCTCCTGTCCCAGAGCAACAACAGAAGCTTTGTGGCTCCGGTCGTGACAGTGACAGATGAAGAAGACTATACCGGTAATCTGGCAAATGCCAGCCTGCCGATCGTGGCTCCTATGGCACGTCCGATCCAGACACTGACCGCCAATAACGGCAGAACGGTAACGGCACTGCTGACTTCGTCGGATACTTCTTACTGCTACCCGCTGTCGCCGAAGGACTACAGCACAGACAGCACTGCTGTGGCTGACGGTTCTGCGGACAGTCAGGAAGCAACAGAGGCAGCCACCGAAGCAGCTGCTACCACCACTTCTTTCGATAAGGATTCCGCACCCCAGGGACAGAATACGGTTATGGCACTCTGCCGTGACCAGCAGTCCACCGGTGACGCTTTCATTGAAAGTGATGTGATCGTGCTGGGCTCCATGTCGATGCTGGACGTAAATTTGGTACAGAATTCGGCATACAACAATGCGGAATACTTTGTAGGTCTGCTGAACTCTGTCTGCGGCAAGGAAGACAGCATCGTAGTTGCTTCCAAGGACCTGACACAGACTTCGATCTCCGCATCTGCAACACAGCTGAAAGCGATCCGTCTGGTCGTGGTATTCCTCATTCCGCTGGCAGTTGTTGTGGCTGGCGTGATCGTTGCAGTCCGCAGACGGTACCGTTAAGGGAGGCACATCATGCGTAAAAAAGCACTGGGAATCATCGGCGGCGTGGTGCTGGTGGCAGCACTGGGCACGGCATCGTTTTTCCTGCTGCGGAATACACCGGAGGAGGATTCTTCTTCCGTGTCTTCTTCTGACAGTAGCGAGGAAAGCATTTCGCTGACCTCGGAAGACCCGAACGATGTGACTTCTATCGACATCACCAACGGCAGCGGTTCCTTTGCAGTGGTTCGCACGGCAGAGGGCACCGGCACAGGAGATGACCATGCGGCATATGCCGTGTCCGGCTGGGAAGATCTGCCTATGGATACCTCTACCCTGTGGACACTGTCCAACAATACCGCTTCTATGGAAGCCAACGGGGTGGTAGAAGAAAACTGCTCCGATCTGGAAAAATTCGGGCTGGACGATGCCGAGGCGATCGCAGTCACACTGCATTTCGCCGACGGCAGCGACTACAGCTTCCGCGTGGGCAATGCTGCTGCAGATGCTTCCAATACCTACTTTGCACCGGCAGACAAGGACACCGTCTACACGGTGAAAACATCGCTGGTGGCAAACTTCAGCAAGTCCGCAACGGATTTCCTGTCCACTACGATGCTGGAAGCACCGGCGGATACCAATGATTATCCCATTGTCAACAAGCTGACTGTGGAACGCAAGGATATGGACTATATGCTGGAGCTGGACTATGACGAAGATGCCGCAAACAACACCAATATGGGCGGCACTGTGGCAAGCCATGAAATGGTATCGCCGGTGCCGGCATATCTGAGCGTAGACCGTTCGACACCGGTGGTGACCGGCATGTTCGGACTGAAAGCGGAAAAGGTTGCAGTTCCGCACCCCTCGGCAGAGGACATCGCCAACGCCGGACTGGACGACCCGTTCGGGACGGCAACCATGGCGTGTGCAGACGGCAACACATATGTACTGACATTCGGCGAACGCTTTACCGAAAAAGATGAGGAGAACAGTACGGAAACGGCGTACTATTATGCGATGCTGAACGGTGTGGACGCGATATATCAGGTGACCGGGGAAAACTTGGTCTGGGCGACAACAACGCCCACGGATATTGCTTCCAAGCTGGTGCTGGGCACCTATGTCTGGGACGTAGGCTCACTGGATGTCAGCGTCGGCGAGCAGAAGTTCCAGTTTCAGGTGACCGGCAGCGATAAGGACACCGCGGTCGTCACCCTGAACGGAGAGAGTACCGACAAGGAACGTTACCGCCAGTTCTACTCGTTCCTGCTGAACACCACGGCGGAAACCGTCAAGCTAGACGGCGAGCCGGCAGGGGAGATGCTGGGAGAAATCCACGTCAAGACACAGGACGGCAAATTCGAACGGGATCTACAGTTCTACGCCATTGACGAGTTCACCTGTCTGATCACCGCAGACGGCAAGTCGGCGTACACCTGCCGTAAAACTTATCTGGACACACTGCTGAACAACATGAACATCTACGACGACACAAGTCAGGACTTTACGACGAACTGGAGCTAAGTCAGGGGGCTGACCGTTCCGGAGAAAGGAAGGAACAGCAATGAATCAGGAATTTTTTATGTATCGGGGGTATCCTCTGGTACGCAAGGGAAACGAAATCTATTATGGGTATATGTCAGAGCCATTCGTGGTAATGATGCAGATCGTGCATCAGCAGGAAGTGAACGGGCTGAAGGTTGCAGATAAGATTCGCGTCTATCAGATCGCAACCAAGGAGCCGGATCCTGTGAAGGCGATCACCAAGACTTCCGACCGACCGAATTTGTATGAAGCCGTAGATCTGGCGAACGTCTGGCTGAAGCGTGCTGAAAAGGACGCAGCAGCAAAGTAAATCCGATTTGCTTGGAAAAGAGCATCTCTGCACGGAGTGATCCTGTGAGAGATGCTCTTTTTGTTTGGCTGCCTTTTTTTCAAAAATAGGCTCCCTTGAAAGGGCACCCGCAGGGCGTGCCTTGTGCTGAGCTGGCACCGCAGGTGACTGAGGGGTTTCTCGTAAATCTTTTACACCAAGCAGAAGATTCCACAAGAACCCCTCCACCAGCTTCGCTGGTTCCCCTCCCCTTTCAGGGGAGGTTATTATTAGGCTCCCCTGAAAGGGGAGCTGGCAAGCCGCAGGCTTGACTGAGGGGTACTTCCGTGAAACCTGATACATCAAGTAAAAGATTCCACAGAAAAATCCCTCCACCGTCTAACGACGGTCCCCCTTCCCTTTCAGGGGAGGCTGATTTTTATTCAGGCTTTCCCTTTTTAAGGGAAACTATGGTTCTATAAAAAGAAAAATGGATTTGTATAAGATTTTTTCAATTTCCCCTTGCATTTTTCTGCATCGTATGTTATAATATGAAATGTAATTTCTGGATATGACAAATTTAGGAGGGTGTAATATGAAATTGTGGAGAAAACTGCTGGCGGCGGTGACTGCCGGAACGATTTGTCTGGGGAGCATCGGGGCAATGCTGTCAGTCAGTGCGGAAACAGAGTTGGATTCCTCTACTGTATCCGAAAACTCCACAGAAGTAAAGGCATCAAAAGGTGCACATACGCATTATTATGGAGAAACAGCAAGTGATCCAGATGGTTGTTCTGGATGGAGAGGATATACTGTTTCAAATGATGGAAAATATGGATATACTATGATGGGAGATAGTCAAGCTTGTCAATATGCTATTGACCATGGATATGTTCCTAATGAAGGCGATATTTCAGCTGGATGGATTTGGCTCGGAACTAACCCAACTACAACAGCAACAACAAAAGTTACTACCAAAACAACCACCAAAACGACTACCACTACCACCCAGCCGAGTGTCCCGACCTCGAAAACGGGCAGTCTGGACAAGGGTGATATTGACGGCAGCGGCAGTCTGGATTCGACAGATGTGTTCTACTCCATGCTGTACATCGCCAATACTGCGGTAGGGAATACCGTGAAAATCAGCAAGGAACAGATCACTGCCGCAGACGTGGACGAAAGCAGCAGCGTAGATGCGACTGATGTCTATTACCTCATGTACTACATCGCACTTCACGGCGTTGGCGTAAACGTGTCTTGGGACGACGTTCTGGCAAAGTAAAATCGAAAGCACATTCTGAAACCGGCTCTACGGAAAGAGTCGGTTTTTTTATTTTGGCTTCCCTTTTTTAAAATAGGCTCCCTTTTGTGTATATGGCTCCCCTTTAGGGGAGCTGTCACCGCAGGTGACTGA
>ERZ857693.1683-NODE-1683-length-25675-cov-5.672678_pt1 | contig 25675 bp, 25 predicted proteins | sample MGYA00519765_ERZ857693 | MGnify/ENA primary metagenome ERZ857693 (study PRJEB31778, sample SAMEA3449354) | human gut metagenome | biome: human gut; feature: human-associated habitat; material: faeces | place: United Kingdom | collected 2010/2012 ... | reverse complement strand
GGCGGAAGCCCCGGCGAAGGGTCTGCATGCAGCGCTGCTGCAGGGCAGGGGACAGGGCCGCCTCCGGGTCCTCCTCCAGCGCCCGGCCCAGCTGCCGGGCCTGCCGGTCCTGCTGCCGGGCCACCTGGTCCATCAGCAGAACAAACAGGGCCTCCTCCCGGGCCTGTTGACGGTTGTTCATATTGCATCCACTTCCTTTCGCAGATTTCGCTTTCCTGGTAACCCCTCTATATAAGTAACACCGGTTCCGGGAATTTGCAACCGGGTTTTTGAAAAATTTTCTTGCTTTTCCGGGAACGGCCCCTATAATATAAAATGTCGATTTTTTGGTCCGGCGGCTGCCGCCGGGGAGAGGAGGGTCCATATGCTGCCGATCTGCATCCTTGCGATCCGGGACGATGACGACCGGGCCTATATGACCCGCCTGTTTGTGAAGTATCAGCGGCTGATGTATCGCACCATCTATGATATCCTGGGCGACAAGTGGGCCACGGAGGACGTGCTGCAAACCACCCTGCTGCGGCTCATCGACCATCTGGACACCCTGCGCCGGCTGGAGCCGGAGGGGCTGGCGGGGTATATTGCCGCCGCCTGCCGCCACACGGCCTATAACGCCGTCCGGGACAGCGGCCGCCATCCCTGGCTGCCGCTGGACGGCGGACCGGAGGTTCCGGATGAGCGGCAGGAGGTGGAGGACCGGGTGCTGCGCCGCCTGGAGCTGGACGCCCTGGCCCAGGTGTGGCCCCGGCTGGACGAGAACACCCGCTGGCTGCTGGAGGCCCGGTATATCCTGGACTATTCGGACGGGGAGTTGGCCCGGGAGCTGGGCGTGAAGCCCGACAGCGTCCGCATGGCCCTGACCCGGGCCAGGAGAAAGGCCCGCCGCCTGATGGAGAGCCAACACAACGAACAGAACGTATGAACCCCGGCGCATCGCGCCGGGGTTCAACAGCTTATCAAAAAAGCCTCGCAGAGTTTGCCGCCCGCAGGCGGCAAATGAAATGCAATCCATTTTTTGCCGGGGCGTGTACCTGGCAAAAAATTCTTCTCAGTCTGCAAGTGTGGAATTTGTTCGCTTTCAGCGAACAAATTATGCGCGCGGCAGACTGCAAGCCTTTTATTAAAAAAGGGCTTCGCCCTTTTTTGATAATTCTGTATTATATACTTTTTTCCCGGAAAAAACAACCTGGCAAAAATTTGCGTTTACCCCCTATGCAAAACCAGAAAAATAAGGTAAAATACAACCAAGTATGAATAGGGAGGATTCAGTCAATGGACGAACCGAAGTACAAACGGGTGCTGCTGAAGATCAGCGGCGAGGCTCTGGCCGGCGACAAGCACTTCGGCCTGGATTTCCAGGTCATGGGCCGGGTGGCCGACGTCATCAAGGAGTGCGTGGCCATGGGCGTCCAGGTGGGCGTGGTCATCGGCGGCGGCAACTTCTGGCGGGGCGTGAAAAACGGCGAGGGCCACATTGAGCGCACCCGTGCCGACCACATGGGCATGCTGGCCACCGCCATGAACTGCATGGCCATGGCCGACGTGCTGGAGCAGAAGGGCGTGGACGTCCGGGTCCAGACGGCGCTGGAGATCAAGGAGGTGGCGGAGCCTTACATCCGGGCCCGTGCCGTGCGCCATCTGGAAAAGGGCCGGGTGGTGATCTTCGGCTGCGGCGTGGGCTGCCCCTTCTTCTCCACGGATACCGCCGCCGTGCTCCGGGCCGCCGAGATCGGGGCCGACGTGATCCTGCTGGCCAAGAACATCGACGGCGTGTACGACTGCGACCCCGCCAAGAACGCCAACGCCGTGAAGTTCGACGCCATCACCTATGACGAGGTGCTCAAGCGGCGCCTGGCCGTCATGGACTCCACCGCCACCAGCCTGTCCATGGACAACCACATTCCCGTGCTGGTGTTCGCCCTGAAGGACCCCTACAACATCGTCCGCGCCCTGCGCGGCGAAAAAATCGGAACAATTGTGAAGGAGGCATAACCCATGCTGAAAGACGAGTACAAGGTTTACGAGGAAAAAATGAAAAAGAGCATCGAATCCGTTGCCAACGACTTTGCCGCCGTGCGTGCAGGCCGTGCCAACGCCTCCGTGCTCAACCGCATCCATGTGGACTATTACGGCACCCCCACCCCCATCCAGCAGATCGCATCCGTTGGCTCTCCCGACCCCCGCACCCTGGTGATCACCCCCTGGGACGCTTCTGCCCTGAAGGCCATCGAAAAGGCCATTCTGGAGTCTGACCTGGGCATCAACCCCCAGAACGACGGCAAGGCCATCCGCCTGAGCTTCCCCCAGCTGACCGAGGAGCGCCGCAAGGAGCTGGTCAAGCAGATCCGCAAGTATACCGAGGGCGGCAAGGTGGCCGTGCGCAACATCCGCCGCGACGCCATGGAGAATTTCAAGAAGCAGCAGAAGGCCTCCGAGATCACCGAGGACGAGCTGAAGATGGCGGAAAAGGACCTGCAGAAGCTGACCGACGACAGCTGCAAGGAACTGGACAAGCTCCTGGAAAACAAGGAAAAGGAGCTCCTGTCCGTCTGATGGGCCTGTTTTCCAAGAAAATTCATCATCACGGGGCGGGGCAGGTGGACAAGAGCCGCCTGCCCCGCCACATCGCTATTATTATGGACGGCAACGGTCGTTGGGCGAAGCAGCGGGGTCTGCCTCGCACTGCCGGACATAAAGTAGGGGCCGAGACCTTCCGCAAGATCGCCACCTATTGCAAGGATCTGGGGGTGGAATACCTGACGGTGTACGCCTTCTCTACGGAGAACTGGAAGCGTCCCGCCGACGAGGTGGGGGTCATCATGGGCCTTCTGAAGCAATATATGCTGGAGGCCATCGACTCTATGGAGCGCGATCAGATCCGCCTGCGCTTTCTGGGGGACCTGTCCGCCATTTCGCCGGAGCTGCAGGCCCTGGTGGACCGCACCAATGAGATCTCCACCCACATTCACGGGTTCCAGGCCAACGTCTGCCTGAACTACGGCGGCCGGGAGGAGATCCTCCACGCCGCCCGCCGCTTCGCCCGGGACTGCGCCGACGGTATCGCTGACCCGGACAGCCTCACCGAGGCGGGCTTCTCCGACTATCTCTACTCCGCCGGGATTCCGGACCCGGAGCTCATCATCCGCACCAGCGGCGAGGAGCGCCTGTCGGGCTTCCTGCTGTGGCAGTGCGCCTATTCGGAGTTTTACTTCTGCGACACCCTGTGGCCGGACTTCGACGCCCGGGCCTTAGACAAAGCCATCATCGCCTACCAGAGCCGCGACCGGCGGTTCGGCGGCGTGAAATAGAGAGGATACAAACATGAAACAGAGGATATTGGTGGCTGTGGTGGGCATTCCCGCCCTGCTTGCCGTGCTGTGCATCGCTCCCGCCTGGGCCACGGCCCTGCTGCTGGCGGCCCTGTCCGTCATCGCGGCCCACGAGCTGCTGACGGCGGTGTCCGGCCCGGACAAGGCCCGCCGCTGGACGGTGCTGCCCGCCCTGTGCGGCGTGCTGCTGCTGGGGCGGCAGGTATTTTCCTGGCCGGGCCTGGAGTGGCTGCTGCTGGCGGCGGCTTTGACCCTGCCCCTTTCCGGGGTGCTGACCTACGGAAAGTCTCAGGCCCTGACCTTTACCGACGTCTGCGCCATGGCCGCGGCGGGCTTTGCCATCCCCTGGGCCTTCTCGGGGCTGTACGGCCTGCGGATGCTGGAGGGGGGGTATCTCCTGGTGCTGACGCCCTTGGTGGCGGCCTTCTGCAGCGATGCCCTGGCCCTGTTCACCGGCATGGCCCTGGGCCGTCATAAGCTGGCCCCCCTGGTCAGCCCCCACAAGACCGTGGAGGGCGCGGCAGGCGGCCTGGTGGGCGGCATGGCCGGTATGGCCATTTTCTGCCTGGTGTACCGGGCCATCACCGGCGTGAACCTGGGCCTGCCCCTGTGCGTGGCCCTGGGCCTGCTGGGGGCGCTGCTGGGGGAGCTGGGAGACCTGAGCTTCTCCGCCGTGAAGCGCCAGTATGGCATCAAGGACTATGGCCGTCTGCTGCCGGGTCACGGCGGCGTGCTGGACCGGTTCGACAGCGTGCTTTTTGCCGCCCCGGTGCTGTGCGCCCTGCTGCGGGCGTTGGCGGCGTAAACGGCATAAGGAGAATCGCAACATGACAAAAACCATTTCCCTGCTGGGCTCCACCGGCTCCATCGGCCGCCAGACCCTGCAGGTGGCCCGGGAGCTGGGCCTTTCCGTGGCGGCCCTGACCGCCAACCGCCAGGTGGACCTGCTGGAGCAGCAGGCCCGGGAGTTTCACCCCGCCCTGGCGGTGCTGTACGACCGGGACGCCGCCCGGGAGCTGCGCCTGCGCCTGTCGGACACGGACATCCGGGTGGAGGCGGGGCCGGAGGGCCTGCTGCTGGCGGCTCAGCTGCCCCAGGCCGACACTGTGGTCACCGCCGTTATGGGCAGCGTGGGCCTGGAGCCCACTCTGGCCGCCATCCGCCGGAAAAAGCGCATCGCCCTGGCAAATAAGGAGACCCTGGTCTGCGCCGGGGAGCTGGTCATGGCCGAAGCGGAGCGCTGCGGCGCGGACATCGTCCCCGTGGACTCCGAGCACAGCGCCATTTTCCAGAGCCTCCAGGGCTGCCGGGACCGCAATGAGGTCCGGCGGCTGCTGCTGACCTGCTCCGGCGGTCCCTTCTTCGGCCGCAGCTATCAGCAGCTGGAGTCCGTCACCCCCGCCGACGCATTGAAACATCCCAACTGGACCATGGGTGCAAAAATCACCATCGACTCTGCTACCCTGATGAACAAGGGCCTGGAGGTCATCGAGGCCATGCGGCTGTACCGGCTGCCGGTGGAAAAGGTGGACGTGGTGATCCACCGCCAGAGCATCGTCCACTCCCTGGTGGAGTACCGGGACGGGGCCATGATCGCCCAGCTGGGCACCCCGGATATGAAGCTGCCCATCCGCTATGCCTTCACCTGGCCCCGCCGGGCCCCCAGCCCGGACCGGCCCCTGGACCTGCTGACCTGCGGTGATTTGACCTTCCGGGCCCCGGACACGGAGGCCTTCCCCTGCCTGCGCATCGCCCGCCAGTGCGCCCAAACCGGCGGCACCGCCTGCGCCATCATGAACGGCGCCAACGAGGCGGCGGTGGCCCTGTTCCTGCAGGAGCGCATCGGCTTCAACGACATTCCCCGCCTGGTGGAGTCCGCTCTTGACCGGGTGCAGGTGAAATATGCCCCGGACCTTCCGGATATACTGGAAGCAGACAGACAGGCGCGAGCCGCTGTACTGCAAACGGTAGGAGACATGGTATGATCTATATTATCGCAGCGATCCTGATTTTCGGCGTCCTCATCGCCGTCCACGAGCTGGGCCACTTTCTGGCGGCCAAGGCCTGCGGCGTGCGGGTCAACGAGTTCGCCATCGGCATGGGCCCCGCCCTGCTGAAAAAAACCAAGGGCGACACCCAGTATTCCCTGCGCCTGCTCCCCATCGGCGGCTTCTGCGCCATGGAGGGCGAGGAGGAGGACTCCAGCGACCCCGCCGCCCTGAATAACCAGGGCTTCTGGCAGAAGCTGCTGATCTTCGCCGCCGGGGCCCTGATGAACTTCCTGGCGGGGCTTATCATCATCCTGGTGCTGTACGCCGGGGTCAAGGCCGTCAACGTCCCGGTGATCCGGGGCTTCGCCGAGGGCTGCCCCCTGGAATCCGCCTCCGGCCTCCGGGAGGGGGACCGCATCCTGTCCATCGACGGGGAGCGCATCTACACCTTCAGCGACGTGTCCCTGCTGCTGGGCCGCAACAAAACCGGGGATTTTGACCTGGTCCTCCGCCGGGACGGCCAGAAGCTCCGGCTGGAGAACTTCCACATGGAGCGGGGCGAGTATCTGGACCAGTCCGGCGAAAAGTTCACCGGCTTCGGCCTGTATTTCGGGGCGGAGGAGCTGACCTTCGGCGGGCGGCTGAAATACTGCTGGAACCAGGCGGTGGACTTTGTCCGCCTGGTGCGCCTGAGCCTCCAGATGCTCATCACCGGCGAGGCGGGCTTTTCCGATATGAGCGGCCCCGTGGGCATCGTCTCCACCATCACCACCGTGGGCGAGCAGTCCGAAAGCGCTGCGGCCGCCGCTGCCAACATCGCCTACCTGGCGGCCCTCATCGCCGTGAACCTGGCGGTGATGAATCTGCTGCCCCTGCCCGCCCTGGACGGCGGCAAGATCTTCTTCCTGGTGGTCAACGCCCTGTGTATGCTCACCATCCGCAAACAGATCCCCGCCAAATTTGAAAATTACGTCCACCTGGCCGGCTTCATCCTGCTGATGGGTCTGATGCTGGTCATCACCTTCCAGGACGTGCTGAAGCTGTTCCACTGAATCCCCTTTGCCTCAAAAGGGCGCCGCCCTTTTGAGGCAAATTATGCCATTTATCACACAATTACAGGAGGATAACACCATGAGCAAACAGATCCATGTGGGCGCCGTGGCCGTGGGCGGCGGCGCGCCGGTCAGCATCCAGTCCATGTGCAATACCCCCACCCAGGACGTGGAGCGCACCGTGTCCCAGATCCTCCGTCTGGAGGGGGCCGGGTGCCAGATCATCCGGGTGGCCGTGCCGGATATGGACGCCGCCCGGGCCATCGGCCCCATCCGCCGCCGCATCCACATCCCCCTGGTGGCGGACATCCACTTTGACTATCGCCTGGCCCTGGAGTGCGTCCGCCAGGGGGTGGACAAGATCCGCATCAACCCCGGCAACATCGGCTCCGCAGAAAAGGTCCGGGCCGTGGCCGACGCCTGCCGGGACCGGGGCATCCCCATCCGCATCGGCGTCAACGGCGGCTCCCTGGAGCGGGAGCTTCTGCAAAAATACGGCGGCGTCACCGCCCAGGCCCTGGTGGACAGCGCCCTGGGCCACGTCCGCCTGCTGAACGACTGCAACTTCGATGATATCTGCATCTCCGTCAAGTGCTCCCACGTCCCGGTGAACATGGCCGCCTACCGCATGCTCCATGAGCAGACCCACTACCCCCTGCACCTGGGGGTCACCGAGGCCGGTACCCCCCGCCTGGGGGTGCTGAAATCCGCCATCGGCATCGGCGGCCTGCTGTGCCAGGGCATCGGCGACACCCTCCGGGTCAGCCTGACGGCGGACCCGGAGGAGGAGGTCCGGGCCGCCCTGGATATTCTCTCTGCCGCCGGTCTGCGGAAAACCGGCCCCGACCTGATCTCCTGCCCCACCTGCGGCCGCACCCGGTACGACATGATCCCCATCGCCCGGGAGGTGGAGCGCCGCCTTCAGGGCTGCACCAAGCCCATCACCGTGGCGGTCATGGGCTGCGTGGTCAACGGCCCCGGCGAGGCTCGGGCCGCCGATGTGGGCATCGCCGGCGGCGACGGCGAGGGCCTGCTGTTCCGCCATGGCGAAATTCTGCGCAAGGTTCCCCAGGACAAGCTGGTGGACGCCCTGATGGACGAGATCGACAAGCTGTAAGGGAGGACCCCGTATGTGCGATAAAATACCGTTTTTCACCTTTTTCGAGAGCTTTGTGCCCCCCCGTGACCTGGGCCTGCTGCTCCACGACGCCTGCGTGGTGGGCGGCAGCATGGACCGGGCGGAGCGCACCATGGAGCTGGAGCTGACGGCCTCCGCCCCGCTGCCGGAGGCCGCCGTCACCGCCCTGCGCCAGCTGCTGATGGACCAGTATCAGCTGCGCCAGCTGCGGCTCCACTTCCGCACCCCCCGGCCCGCGGAGGACAAGTCCGACATCCTCATGGGCCGGGAGATCAAGGGAAAGCCCGTCCCCATCGACAGCCTGAACCCCAAGATGGGCGCCGTGGTGGTGGAGGGCAAGGTCTTTGCCGCCGAGTGCTACGAGACCCGCAAGCCCGGCGTCTGGCGTCTGACCTTCGACATGACGGATTACCGGAATTCCGTCACCGTCACCAAGTACATGGAGGGCAAGGAGGCCCAGTCCATGCAGAACGCCGTGTCCCCGGGGATGTGGCTCCGGGTCCAGGGCAATGTGGAGCTCAGCCGGGACGGCAAGGACATTCAGCTGCGCCCCTTCCACATTATGAAGATCCCCCACAAGCCCCGGGAGGACACCGCCCCGGAGAAGCGGGTGGAGCTGCACCTCCACACCAAGATGTCCAACATGGACGCCCTGACGGACACCGCCTCCGTCATCAAGCAGGCCATCGCCTGGGGCCACCCGGCCATCGCCATCACCGACCACGGCGTGGCCCAGTCCTTCCCGGACGCCTGGCACACCGCCAAGGGCAAGATCAAGATCCTCTACGGCGTGGAGGGCTACTTCGTCAATAACTTAGACGACCGCATCGCCGTCCACGGTCCCCAGGACCAGGACTTCTCCGACGAGATCGTCTGCTTCGATATCGAGACCACCGGCCTGAAGGTGGACCGGGAGGCCATCACCGAGATCGGCGCCGTGGTGCTGAAGGACGGCCAGGTCACCGACCGCTTCCAGACCTTCGTGAACCCCGGCCGCCGCCTGACGCCGGAGATCATCGGCCTCACCGGCATCACCGACGCCATGCTTTCCGGTGCCCCCTCCCCCAAGGAGGCCCTGACGGCCTTTCTGTCCTTTGTGAACGGCCGCCCCCTGGCGGCCCACAACGCCGAATTTGACATCAGCTTCATCCGGGCCGGCTGCCGCCGGGAGGAGCTTCCCTTTGACCCCACCTATGTGGACTCCCTGATTCTGGCCCAGAATCTCCTGCCGGAGCTGCACAAGTTCAAGCTGGACATCGTGGCCGAGTATCTGGACCTGCCCGCCTTCAACCACCACCGGGCCTCCGACGACGCGGCCATGGTGGCCTACATGCTGATCCCGTTTTTCCAGAAGATGGAAAAAGAGCTGAGCATCCGCCGTCTCCAGGACATCAACCCCCAGATGCTGAAACTGCGGCCCCGGGGCAGCAAGTCCAGCCGCTTCCCCAAGCACATCATCCTGCTGGCCAAGAACAAAATGGGCCTCAAGCACCTGTACCAGCTGATCTCCGCCTCCAACCTGCAATACTTCAAGCGGGTGCCCATCATCCCCAAAACCGAGCTGATGGCCCACCGGGAGGGGCTCATCGTCGGCTCCGCCTGCGAGGCCGGGGAGCTGTTCCAGGCGGTGAAGGACCACAAGGACTGGGCCGAGCTCAGGCGCATCGCGTCGTTTTACGACTATCTGGAAATTCAGCCCATCTGCAACAATATGTTCATGCTCCGCAACGGCGACGTCCAGTCGGAGGAGGAGCTGCGGGAGTTCAACCGCACCATCGTCCGCCTGGGCCGGGAGCTGAACAAGCCCGTCTGCGCCACCGGCGACGTCCACTTCCAGGAGCCGGAGGACGAGGCTTACCGCCATATCCTCCTGGCCAGCAAGAAGTTCCCCGATGCCGACGCGCCTCTGCCCATCTACTTCAAGACCACCACCGAGATGCTGGAGGAGTTCTCCTATCTGGGGGAGGAGCTGGCCCATCAGGTGGTCATCGACAACCCCCGCCGCATCGCCGACCTGGTGGAGGAGATCGAGCTGCTGCCTCCGGGCCAGCTGTTCCCGCCCCGGCTGGAAAACTCCCAGGAGGACCTGAACCGCCTGGTCTGGGACAAGTGCCACGCCCTGTACGGCGACCAGCCTCCCCAGCTGGTGGTGGACCGGCTGAATGTGGAGCTGGGCAGCATCCTGGGGAAGTATGACGTGGTGTATATGTCCGCCCAGAAGCTGGTGCAGCGCAGTCTGGAAAACGGCTATCTGGTGGGCTCCCGTGGCTCCGTTGGCTCCTCTCTGGTGGCCTATATGTCCGGCATCACCGAGGTGAACTCCCTGCCGCCTCACTACCGCTGCCCCAACTGCCGCAACGTGGAATTTGTCACCGACGGCAGCTACGGCTGCGGGGCGGACATGCCCGACAAGGACTGCCCGGTCTGCGGCACGAAATACGTCAAGGACGGCTTCGACATCCCCTTCGAGACCTTCCTGGGCTACGGCGGCGGCAAGGTGCCGGATATCGACCTGAACTTCTCCGGCGAATACCAGGCCCGGGCCCACCGCCACGCCATCGAGATGTTCGGCCAGACCCAGGTGTTCCGGGCCGGCACCATCGGTACCCTGGCGGAGAAGACCGCCTTCGGCTTCGTCCGCAAATACCTGGACGAGCGGGGCCTCACCGCCGGCAATGCCGAGGTGAACCGCCTGACCCAGGGCTGCGTAGGCGTCCGCCGCACCACCGGCCAGCACCCCGGCGGCCTGGTGGTGGTCCCGGACGATATGGACGTGGAGGATTTCACCGCCGTCCAGCACCCCGCCGACGCCGAGGACGCCGACACCATCACCACCCATTTTGAATACCACTGCATGGAGGACAACCTCCTGAAGCTGGATATGCTGGGCCACGATGACCCCACCATGATCCGTATGCTGGAGGACCTCACCGGGGTCAACGCCCGGGCCATCCCCCTGGACGACCCGGACACCATGAGCATCTTCACCTCCTCCCGGGTCCTGGGCTTTGAAAACGACGAGCTGTTAGGCCCCACCGGGGCCGTGGCCATTCCGGAGTTCAACACCCGGTTCACCCGGGGCATGCTGGTGGATACCCAGCCCAAGGACTTCAACACCCTGGTGCGCCTGTCCGGCTTCTCCCACGGCACCGACGTGTGGCTGGGCAACGCCCGGGACCTGATCGTCAGCGGCACCGCCTCCGTTCTGGAGACCGTGGGCTGCCGGGACGACATCATGCTCTACCTGATCCACATGGGCCTGGACCCCAAGATGAGCTTCAAGATCATGGAGGCCGTCCGAAAGGGCAAGGTGAAAAAGGGCGGTTTCCAGGACGGGTGGGAGGACGCCATGCGGGCCCACCAGGTGCCGGAGTGGTACATCGAGTCCCTGGCCAAGATCGGCTACCTGTTCCCCAAGGCCCACGCCGTGGCCTATGTGATGATGGCCTTCCGCATCGCCTGGTTCAAGGTCCATGAGCCCCTGGCGTTTTACGCCACCTTCTTCACCGTCCGGGCCAAGGCGTTTGACGCGGAGTACTGCTGCGCCGGCATCGACGCCGTCAAGCGGAAGATCCGCGAGATCGAAAACAACAAGGACGCCACCGCCGTGGAGCAGAACCTGATGGTCACCCTGGAGGTGTGCTACGAGTTCTATCTCCGGGGCTTCCACTTCGACACCATCAACATCTACGAGTCCCAGGCCACCGCCTTCAAGATCACCGACAACGGCCTGCTGCCCCCCTTCATCTCCGTCCGGGGCCTGGGGGAGACCGCCGCCCAGGACACCGTGGAAAAGCGGAAGGGCAAGACCTTCATTTCCGTGGAAGAATTTTCCACCTGCTGCAGCAAGCTGTCCAAGACCCACATCGAGCAGCTGAAGGCCCTGGGCGCCTTCGCCGGCATGGCGGACACCAGCCAGATCACCCTGTTCGGATGACGGAGTGGCGCTTTGTGTGGTCCCATGGCGACGACCACGAGACGGGGCATGCCCTGTCCCGGGAGATGCTGGCTTTGTACCGGGACAAAAACCCCCAAAAGCGGGACATCCCGCCCTGTCCCGGGACAGTTTTTATCGGAAATAACGGTAAACCAATGGTAAGTGACTGTTATTTCAACATCAGCCACAGCCACGGCCTGGTGGCCTGCGCCGTGTCGGATGTCCCCGTGGGCATCGACGTGGAGAAAATCCGTCCGGTTCCGCCCCGGCTGATGGACATTTTATCGCCGCAGGAGCGGGAATCTGTGCGCTGTGACGCGGATTTCTTTCGGCTCTGGACCCTGAAAGAGGCGCTTATCAAGTGCCGCGGAGGCGTTTTGGGCCAAATCCGGCACGTTCACTTCGATTTGAGCGGTTCATCCATCATTTGCTCCGTCCCCGACTATTCCTTCTCCCTGCTCCCGGCCCCGGCAGGCTACGCCGCCGCCCTCTGCTGGGAAAATATAGAAGAAGCAACAGAAAGCGAGGAACAAAATGAGCATTTTTGACCGTATTTTTCAGGAAAAATCCAAACAAAAACGCGCAGAATCTCCCACGGACAACGCGGCCGTCCTCCTGGGCCGCCAGCTGGCGGACTCCCTGCGGGAGAAAATCCCCGATACCGCCGCCCTTCCGGAAATTCTCACTTATTTCGAGGAAATGTGCCGGATTCCAGTTGAAAATGTGGAAATTCAGGACGATTTGATCACCTGTATAACCGACCCCTTCGGCGAAGAACCGGAGTGGATTTACTTCGCTCTGACCCGCCAGTTCCCGGATGGGGAGGTCGGATCGGTGGAGATCCTGCTGGATATCGGATTTCCGGACGTGAAGGGCCGTCTCCAGCTTGAGGACGAGCTGTGCAGCGACGAGTTGGACGAAGGAGAGGATGTTTTTGACTACATTCGCCGTTCTGCCGGTTATATTGCCCTGGAGAATATCCCGCCTGTCGCCATGGACATCACCTGCGACCAGACATAAAATGGAGCCAAAAATACCGGAATCGGCAGGAATTTTGCCGGTTCCGGTATTTTTGTTGGCAAAATGCAAAGCGCCGCATAGCATGAAAGGGGAGGGGGAACCAAAATGGCCAAACGAGTTTATATCAGTCCCAGCGACCAGGTGGAAAACAAATACGCCTGGGGCAATACCAATGAGCATGTCCAGTGCCAGAGGATCGCCGAGGCGGAGGCCGCCGCCCTGCGCCGCTGCGGCGTGGAGGTGCAGCTGGCAAAATTTGGAACCAGCATGGCCCAAAGATGCGCTGAATCCAACGCTTTTGGGGCGGACATCCACAATTGCGTCCACACCAATGCCTTCAACGGAAAGGTCACCGGCACCCGGCTGTTCTGCTTTGCCGTGCCCGGAAAGGGGTACGACGCCTGCCGGGCGATCTTCGGCGCCCTGGCGCCGCTGACCCCGGGGACCTCGGAGAATATCCAGGCCAATTCCCGGCTGTATGAGGTGCGGACCCCGGCGGCTCCCACCGCCTATGTGGAGTGCGAATTTCACGACAATCTGGAAACGGCCCGGTGGATCATCCAGCACACCGATGAAATCGGCGAGGCCATCGCCCGGGGCCTCTGCCAGTATCTGGGGGTGGCCTATGCTCCGGCCCAGGCGGAAAAGCCCGCGCCCCAGCCCAAGGGAGACGGCCTGTTCCGGGTGCAGGTGGGGGCCTTCGCCAACCGAAACAACGCCGAAAAAATGCTGGAAAGGCTGAAAAAAGCGGGTTTTTCCGGATTTATATCCAGCGAAAAATAGCGCGCCGGTTGTCAAAAAACCTTTTTTGAGACTGTCGAAAAACCTTTGCATATCGCATTCCCTCCCGGCGCATACTATGGCCGAACGCAAAAATTTCCAACGATTTCTTGCAGGAGGGAAACCATATGGTCAAGGATTTTATCGACACCAACGACTTTTCGGCCCGGGAGCTGCTGGACATGATCCAGCTGAGCCTGTCCATCAAGGACGCCATCCGGGGCGGCTATTACCCGCCGCTGCTGCGGCACATGAACCTGGGCATGATCTTTCAGCAGTCCTCCACCCGGACGCGGGTGTCCTTTGAAACGGCCATGAGCCAGCTGGGGGGCCACGCCCAGTATCTGGGCCCCGGCATGATCCAGCTGGGGGGACACGAGACCATCGAGGACACCGGCCGGGTGCTGAGCTATCTGGTGGACGTGGTGATGGCCCGGGTCATCCAGCACCGCACCATTGTGGACCTGGCCCGGGCCTGCTCCATCCCGGTGCTCAACGGTATGTCCGACTACAACCACCCCACCCAGGAGATCGGCGACCTGTGCACCATGGCGGAGAACCTGCCCCGGGGGAAGAAGCTGTCGGACTGCAAGGTGGTGTTCGTAGGCGACGGCACCCAGGTGTGCGCGTCCCTGGGCTTCATCACCACCCATCTGGGCATGAAATTCGTCCACTACGGCCCCAAGGGCCATCAGCTGACCGACGGCCATCAGGCCATCATGGAGCGCAATTGCCGGGAAAGCGGCGGCAGCTTCCTGGTCACCGACGACCGCAGCGCCGTCCGGGACGCGGACTTCATCTATACCGACGTGTGGTACGGCCTGTATGAAAACGAGATGCCCAAGGAGCAGCGGGTGGAGGTGTTCCACGACTATCAGGTGAACCGGGAGCTGATGAGCCTGGGGGCCATCGGCTGCAAGTTCCTCCACTGCCTGCCTGCCACCCGGGGCGAGGACGTCACCGACGAGGTGGCGGACTCCGCCGCCTCCCTGTGCTGGGAGCAGGCCGGAAACCGGCTGACGGCCATGCGGGGCCTGCTGGTCTATTTCACCCGCTGCCGCCCGCAGCACACCGAACTGGAGGAGGCCGCCGCCCGGGAGCAGCTGGAGCGCTTTATGGCGGACCGGGGCCTGAGCTGACATGGAGAAACGCAAATTCCGCCTGGCGGACGTGGTGCTGTCCGTCATATGCGTGGTGTTCGTGGCGGAGGCCGCCGCCCCGGTGGCCTCCATCGGCAACAGCCAGTATTTCTGGTGGCTGTTCATGATCCTGGCGTTCCTGCTGCCCTATGGGCTGATCTCCTCGGAGCTGGGCACCGCCTTCCCCGGGGACGGCGGCCTGTACGACTGGATCCACACCGCCTGGCCCGACTCCCGCTGGGGCGCCCGGGCCTCCTGGTACTACTGGATCAACTTCCCCCTGTGGATGGCGTCTTTGGCTGTGATGTGTCCGGAGCTGCTGGGGTATGTGTTCGGCTGGCAGCCGGGGCCGGTGTGGTCCCTGCTGATCCAGCTGGCCTTTATCTGGATCGTCACGGTGGTGGCCTTTTACCCGGTGTGCGACAGCATCGTCATCCTGAACCTCAGCGCCGCCATCAAAATTCTGCTGGCGGTGACGGTGGGGGTGCTGGGCATTGTGTATGTGGCCCGGAACGGCTTTGTCAACGATATGTCCGCCGGGACCTTCCTGCCCTCCTTCGACCTGGACAGCCTGTCGTATATCTCCGTCATCATCTTCAACTTCCTGGGCTTTGAGGTGGTGTGCACCTACGCCGGAAGCATGGCGGACCCCCGGCGGCAGATCCCCCAGGCCATCGTTACCGGCGGCGTGGTGATCGCTGCCATCTATCTGTTCTCCGCCTTCGGCATCGGGGCCGCCGTCCCCACCCGGGACATCAGCGTGGACTCCGGCCTCATCGACGCCGTGTCCCTGATGACCGGCCGCACCGGCGGGGTGCTGGTGGGCATCGTGGCCCTGCTGTTCCTGGTGACGCTGTTCGGCAACATGATCTCCTGGTCCATGGGGGTCAACTCCACCGCCGCCTACGCCGCGGAGCGGGGGGACATGCCCGCCGTGTTCGCCCGGCGGCGGAAGGACAACGACATGCCCGTGGGCTCGGCCCTGGTCAGCGGGATCGTTGCATCGGCGGTGTGCCTGCTGGGAGCTGCCATCCAGGCGGTAAGCCCGGATTCCTCCCTGTTCTGGAGCTTCTTCGCCCTGAACCTGGTGATGCTGCTGCTGAGCTATATGCCGGTGTTTCCGGCGTTTCTGGCTCTGCGGCGGAAGTATCCGCAGGCGGAGCGGCCCTTCCGGGTGCCGGGAGGCCCGGGAATGCTGCGGGTGCTGGCCTATGTGCCCATGGTGCTCATCGGCCTGTCCATTCTGTTCACCGCCGTGCCTCTGTCCACGGACCGGGAGACCCTGGCCACCATTCTGCCCATTACCGTGGGCTCTGTCATCAGTGTGCTGCTGGGCGAGCTGCTCATCGCCGTCCGGCGGCACCATCAACCCAGATCAGGAGGATAACGACTATGGCAAAACGTATTGTGGGAACCACTCCCCGGCAGGACGGGTATCGCATGCCCGGGGAATTTGAGGAGCAGACCGGCGTGTGGATGCTGTGGCCCCAGCGGCCCGACAACTGGCGGGGCGGGGCCAAGCCCGCCCAGCAGGCCTTTGCCGACGTGGCCCGGGCCATCGCCCGGTTCGAGCCGGTGACGGTGTGCGTGAATCCCGACCAGTTTCAGAACGCCCGGGCCCGGCTGCCGGAGGACATCCGGGTGGTGGAAATGACCAGCAACGACGCCTGGGTCCGGGACTGCGGCCCCACCTTTGTGAAAAACGATCAGGGGGACCTGCGGGCGGTGGACTGGACCTTCAACGCCTGGGGCGGCCTGCATGACGGGCTGTACTTCCCCTGGGACCAGGACGACCTGGTGGCCCGGAAAATCTGCGAGCTGGAGGGGGTGGACAGCTACCGCACCGACGGCTTCGTGCTGGAGGGCGGGTCCATCCATGTGGACGGTCAGGGCACGGTGCTGACCACGGAGATGTGCCTGCTGTCCCCGGGCCGGAACCCGGAGCTGAGCCGCCGGGATATCGAAGAAAAGCTCTGCGATTATCTGGGGTGCGAAAAGGTCATCTGGCTGCGGGACGGCATCGACCCCGATGAGACCAACGGTCACATTGACGACGTGGCCTGCTTCGTGGCCCCGGGGGAGGTGGCCTGCATCTGGACCGAGGACCCGGAGAACCCCTTTTATCAGGCGGCCCAGGACGCCTTCCGCACCCTGAGCCAGGCCACCGACGCCAAGGGCCGGCGGCTGACGGTGCACAAGCTTTGCCTGACCAAAAAGCCCTGCTGTCTGGAGGGGGCGGAGACCATCGACGCCGTGGAGGGTACCGTACCCCGGGAAAACGGCGAGGTCAGCATCGCCTCGTATATGAATTTCCTCATCGTCAACGGGGCCGTTATCGCCCCTCAGTACGGCGATGAAAACGACCAGCTGGCCATCCAGCAGCTGCAGCAGATGTTCCCGGACCGGCAGATCGTGGGGGTCCAGACCCGGGAGGTGGCCTTCGGCGGCGGCAACATCCACTGCATCACCCAGCAGCAGCCCAAGGCGTGAGCGTGGGGGAGGAAGTATTTTTGCCAGGTACACGCCCCGGCAAAAAATGATTGCATTTGCTTTGCCGCCCGCGGGCGGCAAACTCTGCGAGGCTTTTTTGACAAGAAAAATCCCGGGAGCGCTTTGGCGCTCCCGGGATTTTATGTAACCTTTTTGGCTATACGTCCGGACGGAACGATCAGATGATGTTCAGGGTGACGTTGTCGGTGGACTTCAGGTTGTTGTAATCGCTGTCGATGGTGATCTTGCCGTCAACGATATCCTTCAGCATGGTGTTGTACTCGTCAACAGTCCACTTGGTCAGGGACCAGGTAGCGGTGGGCAGGCCCACAGCGTTCTCGTTGGCGCCCAGGGAGGTGCCCACACCGCCGATGGAGGCAAACTCGTTGCTGTAGAACTTGCCCAGAGCCCACTGCACGGAGTCGGCCAGGCCCTTCATAGCGGAGGTAATGACGGTGTCGGACTCGGTGGACTGGTCAACGTCCACGCCCACGACCTTACCGTCGGCAGCGCCGGCAGCAGCGGCCACGGAGGCGAACATGGAGCCGCCGCAGGCGAACACGACCTCAGTGCCGGCCTCGTACCAGCCGGAAACCATGGTCTGCAGCTCGGGGGAAGCGGAGAAGCTGGCGCCATACTGCCAGGAATAGTTCATATCGACCTTCACGCCCAGCTCCTTGGCAGCGGCGTCAGCGCCCTGGACGAAGCCATAGCCGTAACGGCAGCAGGCGGGGTTGGTGCCGCCGCCACCGCCGGTGAAGCCCAGCTTGGTGAAGCCTTCCTTGACGACAGCGTAACCAGCCAGATAGCCGCACTGCTCTTCCTTGAAGGCGATACCGGCAACGTTCTTCAGAATGGGGGAGCCGTCAACGCCGGCTTCCTCGGTGATGGGATAACCATCCACGAACACGAAGGAGACATTGGGGAATTCCTTGGCGGCCATGCGCAGAGCGCCTTCCTGCATGAAGCCGGCGCAGACAACCACCTTGGCGCCGTTTTCCACGGCGGCCTTCATGGCCTCGTAACGGTCATCATCGGTGGCCTGGTCCTTGTTGGCGGGCTGATAATACTTATAGGACAGCTTGTTGTTGGCAGCGTACAGCTTCACGCCGTCATAGGTGCCCTGGTTGAAGGACTTATCCTTCAGCTGGCCCACGTCGGTGATGAAAGCGATCTCGTACTTGCCATCCTCGGAGGTCATCTCGTCGTTGATCTGATCGGGATTGGTGATGGTCGCGGTCTGGTTGGGATCATCGTTGCCCTTGTTGGGGTCCTTGGCGGGCTGCTTGGAGCAGGCTGCCATAGACAGGACCATGACCACAGCAAGGAGCATTGCCAGAAACTTTTTCATGGTGAATCTACCTTCCTTTTTAATTTTGGGCGCGAAACGCCCCTTATAAGCACATTATAGCAGGGTGGGGTGAAAAGTGCAACCTTTTTTGTGCTAAGTTCTGTCTTTCGCCGGACTTAACCCCGCTGGGCCATTTTCACGGCGGCCTCCAGGCCGATCTTCATCATGTTGGTGAAGGTGGTCTGCCGCTCCTGGGGGGTCAGCTCGGTGCCCAGCACCAGGTTGTCGCTGATGGAGCAGATGGCCAGGGCCCGCTTGCCCAGGTAGGCGGCGGTGCAGTACAGGGCGGCGGCCTCCATCTCCACGGCCATGACGCCCATCTTCTTCATGCGGTCGTTGCGGCCGGCGGCGTCATAGAAGGTGTCGGAGGAGTACAGATTGCCCACGGGCATCTTCACGCCCAGCTCCCGGGCGGACTCCACGGCGGCCATCAGCAGGTCGAAGTCGGCAATGGGGGCATAGTGGACGCCCAGCTCATACTGGTCGGCGAAGCTGGAGTTGGTGCAGGCGCCCTGACCGGCCACCACGCTGCCCAGCTCCAGGTCCGCCCGCATGGCCCCGGCGGAGCCGACACGGATGATGTTCTCCACGCCGTACTGGGTGTACAGCTCATGGGAGTAGATGCCGATGGAGGGCATTCCCATGCCGGAGGCCATCACGGACACGGGCACGCCCTTATAGGCGCCGGTGTAGCCCTGGACGCCCCGGACGTTGTTCACCAGCACGGGGTTTTCCAGGAAGGTTTCGGCGATGAACTGAGAGCGCAGGGGGTCGCCGGGCATCAGCACGGTTTTGGCAAACGCGCCGGGGGCGGCGCTGTTATGGGGGGTAGACATGGCTGAGTTCCTCCTTGTATTGTGTTTAATTGTGTTTATTCCTGCTCCAGGGCCTTCACGGCCTTGACGATGCGGCTGGTGCCCAGACGGTCGGCCCCCAGGGCGATGAAGTCCCGGGCGTCGTCCAGGTTGGCGATGCCGCCGGCGGCCTTGATCTTCACATGGGGAGCAACGTTTGCCTTGAACAGGGCCACGTCCTCCCGGGTGGCTCCGCCGCCGCCGAAGCCGGTGGAGGTCTTGATATAGTCCGCGCCGGACTCAGACACCACCCGGCACATCTCCACCTTTTCGGCGTCGGTGAGCAGGCAGGTCTCGATGATGACCTTCAGGAGCCGTCCCTGGCAGGCGTCCTTCACGGCACGGATCTCGTCCAGCACCCGGTCATACAGGCCGTCCTTCACCCAGCCGAGGTTGATGACCATGTCGATCTCCGTTGCGCCGTTGTTCACGGCGTCGGTGGCCTGGAAGCACTTGGAGGCGGTGGTGTCGTAGCCGTTGGGGAAGCCGATGACGGTGCACACGGCGATCTTGCCCGCCACATACTCCGCCGCCTGCTTCACATAGGAGGCGGGGATGCACACGCTGGCGCAGCCGTACTTCACGCCATCGTCGCAGATGGCCCGGATCTGGTCCCAGGTAGCCGTCTGGGACAGCAGGGTGTGGTCCACCCGGGCCAGAATGGGCTTGAGTTCGTTGTTCATAATAAAATGATCTCCTTTCGGATGAATTGCCATTTGGTATGGGATTACGGCCCCTATTGTAGCAGAAAAAAACGACTTTGTAAACCTTGACACCGGCGGCGGGGCAAGGGTCTGCAACAGCGAATCCATGAACAGGAGCAGCAGGCAGAGGGTACATATCGAACATGACCTCGTAGGCTACATCCCCTTGGACGAGCTGCTAAAAGCGGAACAGGCATGACCGAAATCATGCCTGTTCCAAGAAATTTGATTTTACTGTCTTACCGGCAGAGAGCATTTCGCCGCAGCTTTTTATAGCGTTTTCACACAATATAGTGCGCCAAAAGCATCAGATAAAGTGTTTTTCCCGGCAGTAGTGGTACGGCGTGTCGGGAACGGCGGCGCGGCCATAGATGTTGGCGGCAAAGACCAGGTCATGGATGGCGATGCCGTAGTTATACACCAGGATGCGCTGGACATTGTCCGTGCGGCCGGGGGCGGCACCGTTGAGCACGTCGGCGACGTTGGTGGTGACGGGGGCGAAGTGGTCGAAATACTTGAAGCCCCGGATCTGCTCAATTTCATCGGTGAACACCCGGTCGAAGAACAGGTCGCAGTTCTGGAAGCCCATGGTGCAGATGGGGATGACGGTGCAGCCCTCCTTGAAGTATTCGTCGGTGACGAAGTTCTCCGTAACCTTGGTAATGGCGGAGATCACCAGGTCAGAGCCGCCGATGACCTCCTCATAGGTGTCGCACAGGACGAAATGCACGTCCGGGTCCTGACGGAACAGGTCCATGATGCGGTTTTCGTGGCCGTGGCGGCCGATCATCTTCACCATGGCCAGGTTGCCCCGCTCATAGATGCAGGGCATGACGTTGTAATAGTCGCCGTCCTGCTGGGAGATGTGGATTTTGGGGGGCAGGGTGTAGCCGGACTTTTCCCGCAGGGCCTCGTCCACTCAGCGGATGAGCTCGCTGTCCGGAGTCTCGGCTGCAATGGCCCGGACGGCTTCAAAATCAAGTACTTTCGTGTGTTCTCTCTCCATTTTCATCCTTCTTCTCTCATATAAGCCCTCCGGCTTTCGCCGGAGGGCTTCAGGGGTCATCAATAGAGCTTGGCTCCGGCGGGGATGTGGGGATCGACCATCAGCAAATGCAGCTTTTCTTCGCCGTTTTCGTGATGCACGGCGGAGATGAGCATACCGCAGGACTCGATGCCCATCATGGGCCGGGGCGGGAGGTTCGTGATGGCGATGCAGGTCTTGCCTACCAGCTCCTCCGGCTCATAATACTCGTGGATGCCGGAGAGGATCACCCGGTCCGTGCCGGTGCCGTCGTCCAAAACGAACTTTAAGAGCTTCTTGGACTTCTTCACGGCCTCGCATTCCTTGACCTTCACGGCCCGGAAATCGGACTTGGAGAAGGTGTCGAAATCCACCAGGTCGGTGAACAGCGGTTCGATCTGCACGTTGGAGAAGTCGATCTTCGCCTCCACGACAGGGGCGGCGGGAGCGGCCTCGGCGGGCTTTGCGGGCTTCTTGTCGGTATCCAACGGCTTCATTGTGGGGATAAGATTCCTCACATGGAATAGCTGTGTAGAAGCCCTGTTAATACTGTGCTTTGCTTACAGGTCACATTTTCCCGTGTGTGATAACTCTGTACATTTCCCTGCTGAAAGTATACACCATATTGCTGCTCCAAGTGGTGTATGTGGTGCAACTACAACCTTTCGCACCTCCGAAAGATTGTAGTTAATATTATAACAGTAGAATCTCAGAATTTCAATGGGTTTCAGGTCGTCTCGTAAGGAATTCAGAAAAAACTTCAATACTCTGCTTACATTCACTCTTTTTATTGTGCCCATCTAAAGCGTGGTTATAAACGGATATGCAAAGTTCAATCCCGTACTACGCCACGCCGTTAAGCCTCTATCACAAGACAATTTACCTTTCCACTGAACGCTGTACAGGCATCTATGGCCATACGAAGTATGCCAGTGTCCGCAAACAATGGTCTTATTCTCATCTGCGTTCTGTGCTGCATCCATGCCATTGAACCATCTTGCTCGATTCCATTGCTCACGGTCTGCTTCTCTCCAAGAAGAAATATAGCTGTAGCTTTTATCCCTGTTCGGAATGCTTGGTATCCAGCCATGCGTGAAAACATAGTGTTCCGTCTCAAAGTAATCAAGCATCGCTGGGATAATCTCTTTGTAAAACGGTGTGTCTTTCGCTGCATCGGCAAAATCATAATGGCGTATAGATGCCATCACTGGATCAAAGCCCGTCAACTGGAGTGCAGTATCATAAGTTCCGTTTGATTTGTGATAGTTATATGGCATCCCTGCATCCGTGGTCACAAGCTCCACAAATAGGTCCTCATGGTTTCCACGAATGAGAATTATCTTGTCTTGCTCCATCTGCTCCAATATGAACTGCTGAAGCTGTTTCGCCTCATGCCCTCGATCAAATAAATCTCCGAGCATGATCAACTTATGAGGAGTTGTATCGGAAAAGAAGCCTGCCTTTTCCAATGCAGATTTCATCTGCGTATAGTAGCCGTGAATATCGGAGACAACATAGTAACGCATAATTTCTTATTTTTCGCCTCTATTTTCCATGGATAGTTTGTCGGCCAGAATCAACTCTTTCATCTAAAGCAGAGCCATTCATCTATGGTCAGATCAAGCTCGGCAAGGGCAATCACCAGCAGCTTCATCTCATTCTTATCAATGCCGAAGTTTATGCTTATTGTATCGTAGTTCTTCGGAAGCTGCAAGATATATCGTGCCTCGTTGCGTTCATATCGCCTGAGTAATTCAGGCTGATCTTTAAAAAACTTTCTTCCGGTAGTATAATTTAATATAGTATAGATGAGCGAGCAAAGCAAGACGCACTCAATATGCTGCTTCCCATGCAGTAAAAACGAATCAAAAGAACTAAGAGGAACTGCAAGTCGCAGTTCCTCTTTTTACTTTCCATTGTTCTTTTGAGCAATGTTGCGAATCAGCCCATATCAAGCAAATTGCATACTTGACTCATACAGAATAGGCCGACTCAAGGTATTCATCGAACTTTTTCCGCTTGATCATTCTACGGTTTCCAACCCAGATAACATAGTTGCATTCGGGCTTATCGGTCATATCCCGCAGCTTCCTCACGCCGATACCGCTATATGCGGCAGCTTCTTCCAGACTAATGGTAATGCGCTCCCAAACAGGAACGAGATTTTCTTTTTCTGTTCTCGTCATTTATTCCGCCTCCTCGTGTTTCAGGAGATAGGTCACATATTCACTTCTGTTTCGGAACTTGTACCATCTCCAGTTGTATTCCTCCGATTTGAAAAACGCCTTACGGATCGCATCATAGAAATGCTGGATAGCTTTCATGTTGATGCCGGGGGTCAGCACCAGATCACTGACTTTGATTGCCGAAAGGTCTTTATGTACTTTTCTCCATGAGGTATAGTGGAAGGGTTGCAACATCATGCCGTTATAGATTGCCTCATCGATAGCTGTGTTGGGGTTCAACCATTTGTAAAGGCAAGTAATAACTTCCTCGACTCGGACAGCGTTCAGACCCTGCATATTCATCAGGTCGAAAACACGCATGTTAAGGATCTGCTTCAGGGAACGGAAGCCCAAATCGCAAAAGTAATCAGCGATGGCCCGATCATCTTTTTCGAGCCACTTTGTCGAGCTGGGGTTGATGTTTATTTTGTTGTTCATGTAAATCACTCCTACCGGGTTTTATGAGATTGCCCTCTCACTTTCTTTTTGCCGAATTTTTTTGCGATTTTCCCGCTACTTTTACTAATTTTCTAAAATATTTTGGCTCAGCTTCACTAACTGGCCAACAAAATGGCGTAAACGCCCTGCGTCAGCACTGCACAAAAAGAAAAATTCAAGTCCACATTGCGTATATGCGTATATTCTCTTGACCAAGCTGAAATGCTATGATAAAATATGATTGACCGTAGATTTTCCTTAAAATCAGGAGGCGCATTATGGCATACATTACACGAGAGCTTGAGCGCAAGTTCTTAAAGCTCAATGATTTTTTCAAGGTTATCCTTGTTACGGGCGCAAGACAGGTCGGCAAAACGACGATGTTAAAGCACCTTGCAGGGAGCGACAGGACCTATGTCACGATGGACAATACAATGGCGAGAGAGCTCGCACAGTCTGACCCCGTGCTGTTCTTTCAGACCTATAAGCCGCCGGTCCTTATTGATGAGGTGCAGAAAGCGCCGGAGCTGTTCGAGCAAATCAAAATTATTTGCGATGAGAGCGGCGAAAAAGGTCTCATTTGGCTGACCGGTTCGCAGCAGTACAATATGATGAAACGAGTACGCGAGACACTCGCCGGAAGAATCGGCATTTTGGAGCTGTACGGCTTGTCCGCAAGAGAAAAAGCAGGACTTGTGTTTGACACGGATTTGGACTTTTCGCTTGCTACCTTACAGGCAAGGCAGCGTAAACTGCCCAAAAATGATGTGATTCAAGTTTTCAATCATATTTGGGAAGGCGGTATGCCCCAGGTACAGGGCGTGGACGACGAACTCCGGCTGGAATATTTCAATTCCTATGTTGACACCTACTTGATGCGTGATGCTACCGAAGCCGGCGGCATCACCGACACCGTTCGTTTCCGCAAATTTCTTGTGGGCTGTGCTTCTCTTGTTTCGGAGCAGGTCAATTATTCCACATTGGCTGAATCTGCCGACATTGCACCGAGTACCGCAAAAGAGTGGCTGAAAATCCTCGTTGGATTGAACATCATCTATCTGTTAGCCCCCTATTCCAACAACGAGCTCAAACGCCTCAGCAAAACACCGAAGCTGTATTTCTGCGATACAGGACTATGTGCGTATCTTTCCATGTGGCTAACGCCGGATACGCTGCGAAACGGCGCTGCAAGCGGCCATTACTACGAGAACTATGTTGTGATGGAGCTGGTCAAGAACTACGCCTACGCAAAGTCCAAGGTAAACCTCACTTACTTCCGGGATTCCAATGCAAAGGAAATTGATGTGTTCGTTGAGGAAAACAATGTCATTCATCCGTTGGAAATCAAAAAGAGTGCAGCGCCCGACCGACGGGAGATCAAAAAGTACAGCGTAATTGACAAGGCTTCTTTGACCCGTGGCAACGGAGGCATCATCTGCATGTGCCAGGAGCCGATACCGATTGATGCGGATAACTGTTTTATTCCGAGCAACCTAATCTAATCTGTATCCAAGCACCTGCTTCGGCAGGTGCTTTTTACGCATTGCCCAGAATGCTTTTCAGCTTCCTCAGCGCATGATCTCTTCTGCGGTAAATGCTCGACTTTGTTGTTGCAAATTTTTCCGCAAGTGCTTCGCCCGACAAGGGGTTCTCCGAGAAGTAGAAGTTCATAATGATATCGCGTTCTTCCGTGGTCAATATTTTCAGTGCAGTTCTGACCCGCTCAATATCCATACGCTGCATGACCGACTCCTCTACATTGCACTCTGTATCTTCGAGAACATCTTCTCCATAGATTTCAGACTCTTGAATGGTCATGGTGCTGTAAGACATGACTTGGAACGGTGTTTCGGCGTCTCGGCTTCGGATGTACTGCTTGCGATGGCAATCCTTTTTCAACTCTTTGCTGACTTTTTCATTGCACTCCATGAAAATGATAGAGTCGTCTTCACTACAAGCCTCAAACTTTCCAAAGACGATTTCCCGATTCTTGCCTTCATCCGTTTCTCTCCATGCCGCATACTGGCGATAATCCATGATCAGCCAATTGTCCTGTGCTTCAATCGTGGGATCCTTCTTTACCAAAAATGTTCTTTTCATTACCGTGTTCTCCTTTGAATTTTTGAATTTGGGTGAAAGTCAAAAATCCAGAGATCACGGGTATTCAGCGATATAGCAGAGCCACTGATCGCACATAAAAAGT
>ERZ857693.1669-NODE-1669-length-25921-cov-5.654063_pt1 | contig 25921 bp, 17 predicted proteins | sample MGYA00519765_ERZ857693 | MGnify/ENA primary metagenome ERZ857693 (study PRJEB31778, sample SAMEA3449354) | human gut metagenome | biome: human gut; feature: human-associated habitat; material: faeces | place: United Kingdom | collected 2010/2012 ... | reverse complement strand
GGTCTTTCTGCCCGGGGAGACGACCGGTGTCGTCGAGTTCGTCGTCGAGGAGATCCGTGTGGCGTTGAAACCCGTGCAGGAGGCTCCGCAGGGCGTCCTCTGCTCGATCAAGGTTCCGACGCTGATCCGCCGGGGCGACAAACTCTTCAAAACGGTTCCCTCCGACGAGAAGGCCGACAGGAACAGGTAAGTGTAAAAACGACTGCAAGTGGAACGGCAACCGGAAAAGAAAAGCCCGCTGGGCAAGATCAAGCTCAGCAATGCCATATATCCGATCCTGATCGGGCTGGGCGTCGTGGGCTATATGCTGTGGCGCGACTTCGACCCGGCCGTTTTCGCAGGCATTTCGTTCACATGGCATACCGCGTTCTGGCTGCTGATGGCCGTGCTGTTCATGTTCGGCCGCGATCTGGGCTATATGATCCGCATACGCGTGCTGAGCGGGGGCAGCCTGAACTGGCGGCAGGCTTTTCGCGTCATCATGCTGTGGGAGTTCACGTCGGCCATTACGCCTTCGGCCGTCGGCGGGACGAGCGTCGCGATCCTGTACGTCCACAAGGAGGGGATCAGCGTCGGACGAAGTTCGGCCATCGTCATGCTGACGTCGTTTCTCGACGAGGTCTATTTCATCGTGATGTTTCCGCTGCTCATGTTGATCGTCGGCCGGGCGGAGCTTTTCGATGTCACCGGAGCCGTCACGCGGGGACTGATGAGCATCGCACTGGCCGGGTACTTTCTGAAGCTGGCTTACGTGCTGGTTCTTTCCTACGGCCTGTTCGTCAATCCTCGCGGGTTGAAATGGTTGATTCTGAAAATATTCCGGATACGCTTTCTCCGGAGATGGTATCATGCGGCGGGTCGGACCGGCAACGACATCATCCGTTCGTCCCATGAGCTGCGGCGGGCCGGGTGGGGATTTTGGCTCAAGGCCGGATCGTCGACCTTTCTGTCATGGAGCTCGCGCTATCTGGTGGCCAACGCGCTGATCATGGCCTTTTTCTCGGTCAGCGATCAGTTTCTGCTCTTCGCGCGCCAGCTCGTCATGTGGATCATGATGCTGATCATGCCGACTCCGGGAGGCAGCGGTTTCGCCGAATATGTCTTCAGTACCTATTGCCGCGATCTGATCGTCGTGCCGCAGGCCATGCAACTGGGGGCCGCAACGCTGATCGCGCTGCTGTGGCGCGGCGTGACCTATTATCCTTACCTGGCCATAGGGGCCATAATCTTTCCGCGCTGGATCAAACGCAAGTTCGGCAAAAAGAATCCGTCGGCCGTCGCCGGGTAGGGCTTCCGTTTCAGGCGGCATGTCCGTCCTGTCGTCGTGCCGTTTCCCGAATTGTCGCAGGATGGTCTTTCGCTTTGTCCCCGCTTGGAAACGGATCGGAAAGAGACCTTCGGATTCCTTACGATTTTCCGGAAATTGTCGGGATTTCCGCAGTTGCCGAAACGTTTCCCGACCGTATCCGTACTTATCCGGCAGGGTCCGTTTTTTGTCTGTCCGGAGTCGGGCGGAACATCGTGAAGCGCCCGGTCCGGTCAGGTTTTCGGCCGGCGTACCCTTTGCCGGCGAAAAATTTCGGGGATGCGTCTGCCGACGAGTTATTCGCCGGCTGTGGCGGACGTCCGCTGTCTTTGGGCGAGCAGGGCCTCGGCCGTCAGCATATCGACCGGCGTCGTGATCTTGATGTTTTCGTACGAGCCCTCGCATAGGTAGACCGGTTGTCCGGCGGCTTCGACGACGCTCGCATCGTCGGTGAACCGTTCGTCGAACGGTCGGGCGTACGCGTTCCGCAGGATGTCGGCACGGAATACTTGGGGGGTCTGAACGATCCGGTAAAGGCTCCGGTCGACGATCCGGCTGCCGTCGCGGTCGATACGCCGCATCGAGTCGATCGGTCTGACGACCGGAATGACCGCTCCGTAAGTCCGTGCGTCTTCCGTCGCGCGCTCGATGATTTCGCGGCTTACCAGCGGCCGTACGCCGTCGTGCACGGCGATCAGCTCGGCCTCGCCGGCGTGCCTGAGCCCGTTGGAAACCGACTCGAATCGGTTCGCTCCGCCGGTGCAGACGATATGCGGGACGGCAAAACCGTGCCGGCGGCACAGCTTGTCCCAATATTCGATATGGCTTGACGGCAGGACGACGACGATCCGGCTCTGCGGCAGCGCGTCGGCGAACCGTTGCACGGTGTGCATCAGCACCGGGCGGCCGTCGAGCGGAAGGAACTGCTTGGGCAGCCGGGCCCCCATACGGGCACCGCTGCCTCCGGCCACGATGATGACCGCTATGCTATCGGTTGCGTTTTTCATCGATGTATGCTCGGGTGACGCGTTTCAGCGTTTCGTGCAGCGGAGTGTATCGGAAGCCGGTCGTCCGCGATATCAGTTCGCCGCAGTGGCGCGAGCGGCTGGAGGCGTTCTCGACTACCGACGGCGATAGCAGATACTCTCGCCCGGTCATGCGGCTGATTCTCTCGTCCAGCTTCGACGCCATGCGAAGCGCCGGTTTCCCGATCGGGATACTCGGCGCAGGGCGTCCCGCCGCTCGGGCGACGATGCCGAAAAAATCGCGGAAAGAGAGGCTGTCCGCCGAGAGGATGAACCGGCTCCCGGCCGTTTCCGGTCTTTGCGCCAGCAGGACCATGGCCCGGGCGACATCCCTGACGTCGACGTAGCTTTTGACGCCCCGGGTATAGAAAAAGCCTCCGCGCGCGCCGAAAGCGATCAGCAGCGAGCTGCCGCTGGTCCAGTTCCCTTCGCCGATGACGATGGCCGGGTTGACGATGACTGCTTTCAGTCCCTGTGCGATGCCGCGCCGCACGATGTTCTCCGCATAGATCTTGCTGATCGCGTAGGCCGACTTTCCGACCGGACTGTCGAGCGTGCACGACTCGGTGACGGGTTCTCCCTCGTGCCGGGGTTCTCCCAGCGTAGCGATCGAACTGCAATGCACGAGCAGTCCGACTCCGCATTCGAGACAACTGTTGACTATGTGGGTCGTGATTTCCGTGTTCGACGAGACGATGTCGTCCGCCCGTTCCGGATCGAACGAGACCTGAGCCGCGCAGTGGAACAGGACTTGCGTGCCTCGGACGGCCTCCCGCAACGTGTGCGGATTGTTCAGCGCGGTCTGCCGGAACTCGATCCGGTCGTAACGGTCGGCCATGCCCATACGTCGCAACGTAGCTTTCAGCAGATCCGTCTTGCCGGCGTTGCGGACGATCAGGCGGACCGAGCAACCCTCGCGGAGCAGCTCGGCCGTCAGATGGCTTCCCACGAGTCCCGTGCCTCCCGTGACCGCTATCGTTTTATCTTTCAGACTGTCCAATGCGTTCGGTTTTCGTTCGGTCTTCCCAAACAATCTTTTTGCCGAAACCGAGCCGGTTGTCGGTCAGTTTCATGAAATCGGGCCGGATCGTCCATAATTCCAGCTTGACCGCGGCCGCGTACGGAAACTGTCCGAGATAGACTTTCCGTACGGAAGGAAGCGTCTCCGCTTCCGCCGGCATCATCGTGCCGCGTATCTGAAGTCCCTGCACTTTGCCTACGACGCGGGTTTCCAGTACGACGGAGGCCGCGATGCGCGGATTCTGCCGCGCCTGCCTCGCATGCAGCGTTTCGTCCGACGAGGTGACCGCGAACAGGTTCCGCTGCGGATCGTACGCATAGAACAGGTTGCAGCAGTGCGGCATGCCGTCCGCGACGGTAGACAGCGTCAGTACGTGGTGCCGGGCGATGAAATCCGTTATCCTCCGGTCGATCATTTTTGCGGGACGCTGTCGGTTTTCGCGGTTCGCGCGGCGGTATCGGGCGTCTGCTCGAAAGTGGTGACCCTCAGGCTGTCGGCCAGTCTGCCTTGCAACTCGGCCAGTATCCTGTCCTTGATGTCCGTGAAAGCCGCTCGGTTGGCTTCGCGGATCGGCTCCGCCGGTTCGGTCGGGACTTTCAGCGGGTCGATCGGCGTACCGTTGCGCCAAAGCCGGAAATCCAAGTGCGGACCTGTCGACAGCCCGGTCGAGCCTACGTAGCCGATGAGCTGCCCCTGCCTTACGCGCGTTCCCTTGGCGATCCCTTTCGCATATCCTTTCAAGTGCAGGTAGCCTGAAACGAGCGATCCGCTGTTATGTTTGATCTTGAGCGTGTTTCCTCCTCCTCCGGCATATCCTTTGAAGATAACGACTCCGTCGCCTACCGCTACGACGGGCGTTCCGGAGGGCGCGGCGTAGTCGACGCCGTGATGCGGGCGACGGATGCGCAGAATCGGATGCATGCGCCCGTTCGAGAAGCGCGAGCTGATCCGGCTATACTTGAGCGGCGCCTTGAGCAGGTTCTTGCGCAGGCTGTTGCCCTGCTCGTCCCAATAGCTCAGTTTGCCGTCCTGCACGAACGGAACGGCATAGTATGTCTTGCCTCCGTGCTCGAAACGGGCGCCCCAGATCGTGCCGTGGCCCACCTCGGTCGAGTCGACGAACTGCTGGTCGTAAATGATCGTGAAATTGTCGCCCTTTTGCAGGCCGAAGAAGTCGATGCTCCATGCGTAGATCTCCGACAGTTCCATAGCCAGATTCGGACTCATCCCGTTGTCGATCATGCAATTCCAGAGCGAACTCTCGATCGTGGCGGTTTTCATCCGCCGCTCGACGGTCACTTCCTTCGCGTTCTTGCGGACGTCGACCGAGTCGCCGCTCAGATCGACGATCAGGTAGTCGGTCGCCGTCGGCTCGTAGACGAAATAGGCGAGCCGGGACGTCGAGTCTTTCTCGCGGAATACGGTGAAAGGCTTGCCGAACCGGATGTTCTTGAGGCTGAAGACGGGTTCGGCCGCTTTGGCGATCCGGTCGACCGTACCGGCTCCGACTCCGTACCGGGCCAGAATCTGGCCGGCCGTCTCTCCCTCCCTGACAATACCTTGCTCGATGTCGTACCGTTGCTTGTCGATGCCGAACAGCAGCTCGACCGTTTCTTCCTCGGCCGCCTCTTCGGCCGGCAGTGCGTGCGATTTGTTCCGGCCGCACAGGCAGACGATCAGAACGACGGCAACGACCGCGACCGCTATCGCAGCCGCTATGATAATCCACTTCCTTTTCATTGCCGTAAAATTACGCTTCGTATCGCAAACCGGCAAGGTCGTTTGGCCCGATTTGTTGTGATTTTATTAACAATTGCCGGAGAGCTTTTGCGATGCCGACGCCTCGCAAAGGAAATGTTCCGGAGTGCTTCGTATCGTCGGCCGGCCCGCCGTCCGTCCGTATGAAAAGGCGAAGGCGGGCGTTTCTCGCGGAACGGAGGTTTGCTGGCCGACGCCTTTCGGGCGCTATAGTTCGTTGATCGTCGTCCGGATGCGGCACAGCCGTTCGAGAAGTCCCTCGAGCCGTTCGAGCGCGAGCATATTCGCTCCGTCGCTTTTGGCGACCGACGGATCGGGATGCGTCTCGATGAAGATTCCGTCGGCCCCCGCCGCGATCGACGCGCGGCCGATCGTCTCGATCATCGCGGGCTGGCCTCCGGTGACGCCGCTGCCCTGATTGGGCTGCTGAAGCGAGTGCGTAATGTCCATGACGACCGGATAGCCCAGCGTCTGCATCGAGGGAATGCTGCGCATGTCCACGATCAGGTCGTGGTAGCCGAACATCGTGCCCCGGTCCGTGAGCAGAATGTTCGGATTGCCCGCGTCGCGCACCTTGCCGGCTGCGAAGGCCATCGCTTCGGGCGAGAGGAACTGCCCTTTCTTGATGTTGACCGCCTTGCCGGTCTTGGCCGCCGCTACGAGCAGATCGGTCTGGCGGCACAGAAAGGCGGGTATTTGGAGCACGTCGACGTATTCGGCGGCCATGGCGGCCTCTTCCGGATTGTGGATGTCGGTCACTACCGGTACGCCGAATTCTTTTCGGATCGCGCCCAGCATGCGCAGCGCCTCCAGATCGCCGATGCCGCTGAACGAGTCGATCCGCGAGCGGTTGGCCTTGCGGTACGACGCTTTGAATATATAAGGTATCCGCAACCGCTCGGTGATCCGGCAGGCCGTTTCGGCCACTTGCCGGAGCATCGTCTCGTTCTCGACGACGCACGGGCCGGCCATCAGCAGGAACATCCCGCTGTCGAGATGCCGCAAGTCGGGAATATGGCTCAGAATTTCTCGGGTATTCATGGCTCGGAAAGTTTTTTGACCGAGTAAAAGTAGCTATTTCCTTCCGATTTGGCAAATGTTGTCCGAGGGCCGGTTTCCCCTCGCGCGGGCGGCCGTGCCGCAAGCATGGCGCGGGTTCCGTGTTCCGGCACTGTCGCTTTTGTCCCTGCCGGGAGACGGCGTGCCGGGGGCGGTTCCGTCCGGGGAAGGCTGTGTCCGACTCGTTTTCAGGAGTGGTCCCGACTGCGCGGCCGGAACGAGTCGGCGGACGTTCGCGGCATCGCGCGAGCAAGACCGTTTTCCCGGCCGGAATACGCATGGCCGGTCCGAACGGGTTGCCGCCGCCGTGCGGAAATCGCGAAGTCGCTTTCCTGCGATCCGGCGGCGCGGCCGGTTGTCGCGCGCAGGCTTCTGCCCGCAGGTTCAGAAAGCTGTTTTTGTAATCAGTATTTTCCTTTCCACAACGTGCGGATCCGCTCGGCGATCTGCCGCTCTTTGGGATTGTCGTCCGGCGTGTAGAAGCGGCGGCCTTCCAATCCTTCGGGCATGAACTCCTGCTCGGCGAAGTGACCCTCGAAATCATGCGCATACCGGTAATTTTCGCCGTAGCCCAGCTCTTTCATCAGCGATGTGGGCGCATTGCGGATATGCAGCGGGACCGGGCGGTTCGTCGTGTCGTGCCGGACTTGAGCCAGAGCCGCGTCGATCGCCATGTAGGCCGAGTTGCTCTTGGGGCTCGTGGCCAGGTAGATCGTCGTTTCGGCCAGCGTGATGCGAGCTTCGGGCATGCCGATCTTGTGCACCGTGTCGAAGCAGGCGTTGGCGAGCAACAGCCCGTTCGGATTGGCCAGCCCGATGTCTTCCGAGGCGAGGATTACGAGCCGCCGCGCGATGAACTTCGGGTCCTCGCCTCCGGCGAGCATGCGGGCCAGATAATAGATCGCCGCGTTCGGGTCGCTGCCGCGCACCGATTTGATGAAGGCCGAGATCACGTCGTAATGCTGCTCGCCGTTCTTGTCGTACAGGGCGATGTTCTGTTGCAGGCATTCGGTGATGCTACGGTCGCTGATGACGATCTCGCCTTCGGTGGCGTTGCTGAGAATGTCGATGATGTTCAGTAGTTTGCGCGCGTCCCCGCCGCTGAAGCGAAACAGGGCGGCCGTTTGCTCGACCCGGACCTTGCGCTCCTGCAGGACCGTGTCAGTCGCTATGGCCCGGTCTAGAAGCTTTTGCAGGTCGCTCTCCTCCATCGCCTTGAGCACGTAGACCTGACAGCGCGACAGCAGCGGCGAGATCACCTCGAATGACGGGTTCTCGGTCGTCGCGCCGACGAGCGTGACGATTCCCTGCTCGACGGCTCCGAGCAGCGAGTCCTGCTGCGACTTGTTGAAACGGTGGATCTCGTCGATGAACAGGAACGGGGCCGGCGTGTTGAAGAAGCGGTTTTTGCGGGCCTGCTCGATCACCTCGCGCACGTCCTTGACGCCGGCGTTGATCGCCGAGAGCGTGAACATTTTCCGGTCGAGCGCGGTCGCCACGAGCCGCGCGAGCGTCGTCTTGCCGACGCCCGGAGGGCCCCACAGAATGAACGAAGGAACGTTGCCCGTCTCCAAAAAGCGTCGGAAAACGCCGTCCGGACCGACCAGATGCTCCTGACCGATGTATTCGTCCAGCGTCCGGGGACGCAGGCGTTCCGCGAGCGGGATGTTGGTTTGCATGCGAAAAAGAATTACCTTTACAAAGATAATCGATTTATCGCAGAATGCGGAAGGGAGGTCGGCTTTGAAACGAATCGGAATACTTTCGGATACCCACGGTACGTTCGACGCGCCGCTGCGCGACTTTTTCGCCGATGTCGACGAGCTGTGGCATGCCGGCGACTTCGGCGGAGTCGAAACGGCCGACGTAATCGCGGCTTTCAAGCCGCTGCGGGGCGTTTACGGCAATATCGACGGGGGAGCGGTGCGTCTGGCTTATCCGCGCTGGCAGCTTTTCGACTGCGAGGAGGTGCGCGTGGCGATGACTCACATCGGAGGATATCCCGGCCGCTACGAGCGGGGCGTCGAGGCGCAGCTGCGCCTGCGCCGGCCGAAGATATTCGTCAGCGGACATTCGCATATTTTGAAGGTGATTTACGACCGGCGCAACGACTGGCTTCACATCAATCCGGGCGCTGCGGGGCTGAGTGGCTTTCACCAGGTTAGGACGGCCGTGCGTCTGACGATCGACGGAGCGGATATCCGCGATCTGGAAGTCGGCGAGTGGCCCCGGCGGCTGAAACTATAATAAAGCGTCTTCGCGCGGCGTTATCTTTCCAGAAAAATCAAATGAGGAAAACGCCATGCAAATTAAGCAAACGAAGAAACTGGAGTCGGTCCTTCTGGGAGGATGCTATGAGGCGCGTCGCCGCAGCAGTTCGGAAGTGACGACGGATCACCTCTTTCTCGCGATACTTAAGCAGGAGGAAAGTCATGCCTCCCATGTGCTGCGGAAACTGCTCAAAAACTGGGAGATCGATCAGATCAAAACGCGTCTCGAACGCGAAATGGGCCCTGTCGTCGCGCAAGACGGCCGGTCTCAGGCTCTCCGACAGACGATCGCTATCAACGGCGAATCGATGTTGCGCCAAATCATTTCCGATGCGGGCAAGGGCTGCGTCGTGGAACACATGCTCAATACGGGACATCTGCTGAGGGCGATTCTCGACGACCGCAGCTCGATCAGCTCGCGGATACTGGCTTTGTACAACGTGACCGGCGAGACGGCGGCTCCTTTCCTGAAGGACCTGCCTCCCAACGAGGACTATTACGAGAATATGCGCTTTCTGTCGCTGCTGGGCGACGACGAGGGCGAGCATCCCGAGCGGCTCTTCTCCGGCGTGATGCGTATCGGCGCTCCGGCCGGCGACAAGCCCAAGGATAGCATGCTCGACCAGTTCGGAGTCGATCTGACGCGCTGCGCCGCCGAGGGCAAGCTCGATCCGGTGATCGGCCGCGAGGCCGAGATCGAGCGGGTGATCCAGATTCTGGGCCGCCGCAAAAAGAACAATCCGGTGCTGATCGGCGAGGCGGGCGTCGGCAAGTCGGCTATCATCGAGGGGCTGGCGCTGCGCATCGTTCAGAAGAGCGTGCCCCACGTGCTGCTTCACAAGCGGATTTTTTCGCTCGACGTGTCGTCGCTGGTGGCCGGAACGAAATACCGGGGACAGTTCGAGGAGCGTATCAACGCGCTGCTCAAGGAGTTGTCGGGCAGCGACGTGATTCTGTTCATCGACGAAATTCATACGATCGTCGGGGCCGGAAGCACGCAGGGATCGCTCGACACGGCCAATATACTGAAGCCCGCCCTGGCACGGGGCGAGTTGCAGTGCATCGGCGCGACGACGATGAACGAATACCGCGAGAACATCGAGGCCGACAGCGCGCTGGAGCGCCGTTTTCAGAAGATCGTCGTCGAGCAGCCTTCGGCCGAGCAGACGCTGCATATGCTGCGCAACATCCGCAGCCAGTACGAGTCGCACCATTGCGTGCGCTATACGGACGAGGCGCTTTCGGCCTGCGTCGGTCTGACCCGTCGTTATGTGACCGATCGGTTCTTTCCCGACAAGGCCATCGACGTGATGGACGAGGCCGGAAGCCGTGCCCGGGCGTTCGACGCTCAGGTCCCCGAGTCGCTGAAACTCCTCGAGCAGGAGATCGAGCAGGCGGCCGGGGAGAAGAACCGGGCGATCAAGATGCAGAATTACGAGCTGGCGGCCACGCTCCGCAACCGCGAGGGGGCCTTGCGGCTGAGGCTGCAGGAGGTCGAGAAGCAGTGGCGGGAAAATATGGCCCGCAGTCCGATCGAGGTCGGCGAAACGGCTATCCGCGAGGTGATCGCCTCGATGACCGGCATCCCGCTGTCGCGCATTTCCGGCGACGAGCAGGCTCGCCTGCTCGACATGGAGAAGCATCTGGGCGGCGTCGTGATCGGGCAGGACGAGGCCGTGCGCAAGGTGACCCGTGCGATCCGCCGCAGCCGGGCCGGACTCAAGGATGCCAACCGTCCGATCGGGGTGTTCATGTTCGTCGGTCCGACCGGCGTCGGCAAGACCCATGTGGCCAAGGAGCTGGCCAAGTATCTGTTCGATACCGAGGAAGCGCTGCTGCGCGTCGATATGAGCGAGTATTCCGAGAAGCACAACGTGAGCCGGCTGATCGGCTCGCCTCCGGGCTATGTCGGCTACGGCGAGGGAGGCCAGTTGACCGAGAAGGTCCGTCGTCGCCCCTATTGCGTGCTGCTGTTCGACGAGATCGAGAAGGCGCATCCCGACGTCTTCAACCTGATGCTGCAGATTTTCGACGAGGGTCAGCTGACCGACGGCCTCGGCCGCCGGGTGGATTTCCGCAATACGATCATCATCATGACGTCGAACGTCGGCTCTCGCGAGGCTACTCAGCGCGCCCGGAGCGTCGGATACAACACGGCTTCGAAACCGGCCATGCAGGCGCTCAACCGCGAGGCGGCCTATCGCAAGAATCTGGAGCGCAGTTTCGCTCCCGAGTTCATCAACCGCATCGACGATATCGTGACATTCGGGACGCTTTCCGACACGGACGTGCTGCGTATCGTCGAGCTGGAACTGGGGTGCTTGAGCCGCCGCGTGAGCGAACTGGGCTACTCCCTCGACGCGAGCGACGAGGCCAAGCGCCTGCTTGTGAAGCTGGGCTACGAGCCCGCCTACGGCGTCCGCTCGCTGCGCCGGACGATTCTCGACCGGGTCGAGGAGCCTCTGTCGGAACTGATCGTTGCGGGCGCCGTGCATGCGGGCGACCGGGTTACGGTTTGTGCGGACGGGGACCGGATCGAACTCTCCGTCGCGCCGGCTGACTCGCCTACTCATCTCGCCTCGTAGTCGGCGGTTATCCGTTTTCGCTTCGGCGGTCCTTTCAAGGGCCGCCGAAGCTTTTTTCGCGGGGCCGTCGCAGAAGGGCGGCGACCGCCGGTTCGCCCGATCCTGTGCCGTGCGTCGCCGGCCTTGGCTCCGGCCGTTTTCATCCGCACGGAGGCCCGTATCCGTCCGGCTGTCGGCACGGCGGGCTTTGCGGGTTCTTCGTCGCCCGTCATCGCTGTCCGGGTCGGGCCAGTGAAATGAAGGAAAGGAAAGAGGGTGCGTATCGTTCCGGCGGAAATTTTGGCTCCGGCGTGCAGCTTGTCGGATTTCCCGCGATTCCGATCCGGCGGTCGTTTCGTCATTTCGGAATTTGCGACAAAACGGGATTCGGGCTATCTTTGCGCTTCTTATGGAACGTTTCGCTTGGAAAGGAAAACTCCGGAATTGGTTGCCGCAATACCGGGAGAACCTGACGCTGGCCGTACCGGTGATGCTGTCGCAGGTCGGGCAGGTCGTCGTGCAGCTGGCCGACAATGCGATGGTCGGCCGGTTGGGCGCTCTGCCGCTGGCCGGCGTGTCGTTCGGCGGAGCCGTGTTCGTCATCTTCATGTTCTGGGGTATGGGCGTTTCGCTGGGCCTGACGCCATTGGTCGGCGAGGCGTATGCCAAACGCGATCTGCGTGGGGCGGCCGCTCTGTTCCAGAACTCACTCGTGCTGTATGCCGCGACCGGAATCGTCCTGCTGGCGCTGCTGCTGGGGCTGGAGGCTCTGATGGACCGGATGGGGCAGGCGCCCGAGGTCGTCGCCCAGGCGAGACCCTATTTCCGCTATCTGTCGTGGTCGATCGTGCCGTTCATGATGTATTGCGCTTTCAAGCAGTTTCTGGAAGGCGTGGGTAATACGAGCGCGGCGATGGTGGTCATGCTGACCTCGAACGCGATCAACATCGGGTTCAACTATCTGCTGATCTACGGCAAGTGCGGGTTCCCCGAAATGGGCGCGGCGGGTGCCGGTCTGGCGACGCTGATCTCGCGGATCTGCATGCCGCTGATGATGCTGGCCTATTTTCTGCGCGACGTCTCGTTCCGGCGTTACCTGCGTTTTTTCACATGGGCGGCGCAAGGTTGGAGGCGGATTCGGCAACTGCTGTCGGTGGGTCTGCCCATATCGGTGCAGATGGTGCTCGAGGTGTCGGCCTTCGCGCTGTCGTCGATCATGATGGGATGGATCGGAGCGGTCGAGCTGGCCGCGCACCAGATCGTCGTTACGTTCGGCAATTTCGCCTTTATGGCGATGGTGGGCATATCCTCCGCGACGACGATTCTGGTCAGTCACCGTTTCGGCCGCGGCGATCTGGACGACCTGACCCGCGCCGCGACCGCTTCGTGCCATCTGGCGCTGATGACCAATTTCCTCACGATGTGCTGCTTTATCGGGCTGCGACACTGGATTCCGCTGCTTTTCACCTCCGACACGGCCGTCGCGGCGGTTGCCGCGCAGCTTTTCATCATGGCCGGGCTCTATCAGTTCTCGGACGGTTTGCAAGTCGTGCTGCTCGGCGTGCTGAGGGGGATGCAGGATGTGAAAATCGTGATGCGGTACGCTTTCGTGTCGTACATCGTCATCAATCTGCCGGTCGGCTATCTCTGCGCGTTCACGCTCGGCATGGGGGCTCCGGGGCTGTGGGTCGGGTTTATCTTCGGTCTCGGCGTGGCCGCGCTTCTCTACTGGCGGCGCTATCGCCGGCTGATCCGCCGGATACGGGCCGAGGTCGGATAGACCGTGTTTTTTCGTTGCGCGACTCGGCGGAGCGGTCGGTCGGGTTCGTTTCAGAGGCGATTCCGGCGGAAAATTGTAGTCCGGCTGCGCTTTCCTGCCGTTTCTGCCGGGGTGGAGGTCCGGGTCGTCCGCGTGCCATCGGTCTCGGCGGGAGGGGCTATTTTCGGACCGTACCGCACCGGTCTGCGTAGACGACGTTCTTTAGCAGTCCCCTATACCGGGAGTTGTTCGGCCGGGCTGCCGGCGACAGGGGCGGAGCCGATTTCCGGTTTTGAGCGAACTGCGGTCCCGATACGTTTTCGTTGCGCTCCATGCGGGACGCACGTCTATACAATCCGTACGCGGACGCGAATCCGCCGTTTTTCGTCCGGAGACGGAGCGGATTCGGCCTATGCTCCCGAGTTGGCCCGGATGAAGTCCGAAAGCGTGATCTTTTTCCGTGTGGCCGGAGTTCCGATCCGCTCGACTTGCGTCTCGATCATCAATGGCTCCCGTCCGAGCACCAGCCGGTCGAGAAAAATGCCGATTTCGGCACGGTTCCGGTCCATCGGCCGTACGGCCATCTCGTGAGCCGCGCCGCTGACCGAATAGAAATAGAACGACGTGTTCATCCGGCGGAATTGCCTGCTCAGATAGAACGATCCGTAAAGGGCCGCGCCGCCCGTGCCGATGCTGTCGTAAGGAACGTTACAGTCCGCATCGCCGTGAAATAGCTGGATCGGGGCGGGCTTTTCCCGCCAGACCGGACCGGAGGGCCCTTTCTCCAAAACGGCTCCTGCGAAGGCGATGATGCCTGCATAGCGGAAGCCTTCGGGCAGGCGGCGGCTCAGCGCCGAGCCCGTGCATCGTTCGTATTCGCCCTGCAGGACCGTAATCGCCCCGGCGCTTGATCCGCTGGCTACGACGGCCGAGGGGTCGAGGCCCCATGCCCGGGCCTGACCGACGATGAAGGACGTGGCGTCGTACAGATCCTCGACGGCCATATCGACCGCTGCGAAGAACCGTTCGGCGAGCGCTTCGGGCGTAGCGGTCGGGTCGGATCGGCTTCCGGCCGTCTCGCGCAGTCCGAGCCGATAGTCGATCGATACGACGGCATACCCCTTGCGTGCGAAATATTCGAAATAGGGAACATAGGCCGGATTGTCGCGCTCGCCGCCGACGAACCCGCCTCCGAAAGCGAATATCAGACAGGGCGCATTCGTTTCCCGGGACGCTTCGGCCACATAGCGGTCCATGTAGAGGCTGTCCGTCCCCTTGACGGCATAGAGCCAGGTCGTCTTGTCGACTCCGGTCTCTCGGGCCTGAGCCGTCAGGACGACCGGTATCATCGACGCAATCAATGCCATGGCGCCGATCGTCCGTCCGTTTTTCTTGCTTCGATTCATCTTCCGTATAGTTTTGTGTTTCCGGTTGTATGTTTTCCCGTACCGGCTCTCGGGTTCTCCTTGTTTCCTGCCTCCCGATATGAAGCATCCTTCGGCCGAGGGAATTTGGAATAAGGGTCTGACCCGATGCGTGTCCTGTGATTGCCGTCCGCGGCCGGCGGATATGAAAAACTCCGGTTGCGACCGCGTCTGGGATATTGAAATATATAATTCCTCCATGTTTACCGAGCCCCATATCCGGTATGACGGATTACCGCCCAAAAACGATGCCGGCGTTCGGTATGCTGAGCGGTTTTTCCGTTTTCGCGCCGCTCGCATGCCGGTGAGAATGCGTGTCGGCCGAAAGGCCGATGGCACGCGCCCCGCAGTTTCCTACTCTCCGGGGGCGTGCCGCTCCCTTCCGCTTCCTTACTCTGTTCCGTTGCCCTTCGCGCTCGTCCGCTCCGTCCGGGCTGTGGCGACAAGGCGATGAGGCTCTCGTTTGCGACCGAATCCTGCCCGGTATCGCGCTATTCGGACCGGGAGCCTTCCCTTCGAAAAGGGAAGGCGGATTCGCTCGTGCCTGACGACGGGCCCGTTTCGGTTCCGTCCGCCCGTCGGTCGCAAAGTCCGGATCGTCCTGCCGGTCGGAGGTATTCGGGTATAGAAGACCGACGTCTTACTCGGCCGAGTCTTGCGCCGCTTGTTCCTGCGCGCCGTACATGACGGGCCGGATGTCGTAACTCTCTCCTTCGACGACGGCCTCGGTCGCAGGGAAAATATTCCTCGCCTCGTTTACGAGCACTTCGACGTCCGGATAGCGGGACGAGAAATGGCCGATCAGCAGCTTTCCTGCGCCGGCCTTCAGCGCGGCCTTCGCGGCTTGGGCGGCGGTCGAGTGTCCTGTTTTCCGGGCCATGGCCTTGTCCGGGTCGGCGAATGTCGCCTCGTGGTACAGCAGGTCGACTCCTCGGACGAGCTCCGCTGCCCGGGGCGAGTAGAGCGTGTCGCTCAGGTAGGCGTAGCTCCGGCGCCGGTATGGAACGTAGGTCAGTTCGGCGTTCGGGACGACTGTCCCGTCGTCCAGTAGTACGTCCTCGCCCCGCTTGGCGGCCCGGCATTGGGCGATTCCCAAACCGTAGAGCCCGACGGCTTCCTTGCGGATGTTCAGGGGCGGGGTCTTTTCGCGGAACAGGAATCCGGCCGCCGGCACGCGGTGACGCAGCGGGATCGACCATACCTCCAGCGTTTTGTTTCCGTACAGCAGTCGGTGCGCCCGGGTGTCGATTTCTTCCCACTGTACTTCATAAGGCAGCTTCGAGTCGAAAAAGCTCAGGTGCGAGGCCAGAATCCGGTCGAACGGACGCGGCGCGAAAATTTTCAGCGGCGTGCGCCGGCCGAGCAGGCCGAGCGTCGACATCAGACCGAAAAGTCCGTAGACATGGTCGCCGTGCAGATGCGTCAGAAAGACGGTGCCGAGCCGCAGCGGACTGATACCGCAGCGAAACAGCCGCGTCTGCGTTCCCTCGCCGCAATCGATCAAAAAAAACTGCTCATGCACGTTCAGTGCATGAGCAGAGGGGTTGCGTTTGAGGGTCGGCATAGCCGAGCTGCTGCCCAGTACGGTGACCCGAAACGTCATGACAGAAGCAGAATTACTCGGCTTTGGCTTCCTCGGCCGCTTTCGGAGCCTTGGCCTGTTCGGCGCTCTCCATCTTGGCCTTCAGCTCGGCCAGCGAAGAGATGTCGCCGAGGGTCGTCTTTTCGACCGAAGCGTTGATCTTCTTCACCGAGTCCTTGGCTGCGTCGTCTGCCTTGCGGCGCTCGGCGCGTTCGGCCTGAGCCTCCTGACGCCTCGTGTCGTCGAACGTACGGGTGTGCGAAACGAGGATGCGCTTGGTGGCTTTCGAGAACTCGATCACCTTGAAGTCGAGCGTTTCGCCCGCCTTAGCCGTCGTGCCGTCCTCCTTGACCAGTTGTTTGGCCGGGGCGAAGCCTTCGACATTGTCGCCCAGCGAGATGATCGCGCCCTTGTCGGTCAGTTCCGACACGGTGCCCTTGTGTACGCTGTCGACGGCGAACTGCTGTTCGAACGCGTTCCACGGGTTGTCCTCGAGTTGCTTGTGGCCGAGGCTCAGGCGGCGGTTGTCCTTATCGATTTCCAGTACGACCACGTCGATGTCGGCTCCGATCTGCGTGAACTCGGCCGGATGCTTGATCTTCTTGGTCCAGCTCAGGTCCGAAATGTGGATCAGGCCGTCGATGCCCTCCTCGATTTCGACGAATACGCCGAAGTTCGTGAAGTTACGCACCTTGGCCGTGGTCTTCGTGCCGACGGGATACTTGACTTCGATATTCTCCCAGGGATCGGGCGTGAGCTGCTTGATGCCGAGCGACATCTTGCGGTCCTCGCGGTCGAGCGTCAGGATGACCGCTTCCACCTCGTCGCCGACTTTCATGAACTCCTGAGCCGAACGCAAATGCTGGCTCCACGACATTTCCGAGACATGGATCAGACCCTCGACGCCCGGTGCGATCTCGATGAACGCGCCGTAGTCGGCCATCACGACGACGCGGCCCTTGACCTTGTCGCCTACCTTCAGGTTCGGGTCGAGCGCATCCCACGGGTGCGGGGAGAGCTGCTTCAGACCCAGCGCGATACGTTTTTTCGCATCGTCGAAGTCGAGGATCACGACGTTCAGCTTTTCGTCCAGATGAACGATTTCCTCGGGATGGTTCACGCGGCCCCAACTCAGGTCGGTGATATGGATCAGGCCGTCCACGCCGCCCAAATCGATGAACACGCCGTAGGAGGTGATGTTCTTGACGGTACCCTCGAGAATCTGGCCCTTTTCGAGCTTCGACATGATCTCCTTCTTCTGCGCCTCGAGCTCGGCCTCGATCAGCGCCTTGTGCGACACGACGACGTTGCGGAACTCCTGATTGATCTTCACGACCTTGAACTCCATCGTCTTGTCGACATAGATGTCGTAGTCGCGGATCGGCTTCACGTCGATCTGCGAGCCGGGCAGGAACGCCTCGATGCCGAACACGTCGACGATCATGCCGCCCTTGGTGCGGCACTTGATGTAGCCTTTGATTACCTCGTCCTTCTCGAGCGCCTCGTTCACACGATCCCACGAGCGGAGCTGGCGGGCTTTCTTGTGCGAGAGCACGAGCTGCCCCTTCTTGTCCTCGGCGCTTTCGACGTATACTTCGACCTTCTCGCCTACGGCCAGTTCGGGGTTATATCTGAATTCGCTGATCGGAATGATGCCTTCCGACTTGTAGCCGATGTTGACCACTACTTCGCGCTTGGTGAGCCCGATCACGGTTCCCTCGACCACTTCGCCGACCTGAACGTTCGACAGCGTCTGGTCGTACTTGGCTGCGATTTCCTCCTTCGATTCGCCGTACAGGTTCGAATCGTGTTCGTAGGCTTCCCAGTCGAACGTGTCGAGGTTGACGGGAGCGGCCGCCACCGGCTCGGCGGCTTTCATTTCCGGTTGGTTTTCGTTGTTTGTCGTCATGTTGTTTGTTTTGGCAATTAATGCGTTAGACATTATTTATAGTGCTTGTCCGGTTTCTCGGTCCCGAACTTCCTCGAAGAGCGGCCGGGGCGAGAGGCCCGAAAAAGCGTTGCAAAGGTAATAAATAATTCACATTTAACAACAAAGGCAAGCCGGTTTGCCTCCGCGTCGCGCTATTTTTTTGCGGTTTGCGCCGAAAAACGTATCTTTCATACGTTTTCGCCGCCGCTTCGCGTTTTACCGTCGAATCGCGGTCCGCGAGAATCGCCGAAATCAAACCGTCTGAAACCATGAATATGAACGATACCGTAAGAATCGTTTGCGAGAATACGGGCCGCAGCCTGTTCGTCAACCGGGGAACTTCGCTGTTGCAGATTGCCGAGATTCTGTCGCTCGGCGAGCGGGAGGACCGTCCGTTTCTGGCCGCCTATGTCAACAACCGGCTCAAGGAGCTCGACTTCGCCGTCTACTCGCCGGTGAGCATCCGCTACGTAGACATCACGCATTTCGAGGGAATGCGCGTTTATCAGCGCACGTTGTTCTTCGTACTGCAAAAGGCCGTCTACGACCTGTTTCCGGAGCGGAAACTGCATATCAAGCATTCGGTCGCCAAGGGATTCTATTGCGAGATCGAGGGTATGGAGGACCTCTCCGACGAGCAGATCGTCCGGATCAAGGAGCGCATGCGCGCGATCGTCGCTCAGGACTTGCCGATCGTGCGGCAGAAGGTCACCTCGGCCGAAGCCGAGGCGATGTACGAGGCGCTGGGGCTCGACGACAAGATCGCGCTGCTGCGGACCCGGCCGCACCTGTATGTGACCGTGTACAGCATGGCCGATCTGGTGGGCTACTTTTACGGCGCGCTGGCCGTTTCGACGGGATACGTTTCCCGCTTCGACCTGCATCCCTATTACAAGGGGTTCCGCATGGCTCTGCCGCAGCGAACCGATCCGACGAAGCTCGAGGAGCTGGTCCCGCAGGACAAGATGTTCGAGGTGTTCAGCGAGTACACGCGCTGGGTCGACGTGATCGGCGTGGCGAACATCGGCTCGCTGAACGCGCGGATTCTCGAGGGGGGCGGAAGCGACCTGATCCGGATCGCCGAAGCGTTGCATGAGAAGGCGCTGGGCAATCTGGCCGACCGGATTTACGAGAGACATCGGGACGGAGGAGCGCGCATCGTGCTGATTTCGGGCCCTTCGTCGAGCGGCAAGACGACGTTCGCCAAGCGGCTCGGCATCCAGCTCAGCATTCTGGGCATGCGTCCGGTGCTCGTCTCGCTCGACGACTATTTCGTGGACCGGGAGAAGACGCCTCTCGACGAGGACGGGGAGTACGACTACGAGGCGCTCGAAGCGATCGACGTCGGCCGGTTCAACGACGATTTGGCCGCCCTGCTCGCGGGCCGCGAGGTGGGGATGCCGCGCTATAACTTCATTACCGGCAAGAGCGAGCCGAATCACCGGACGCTGCGCATGGACGAGCGCTCGGTGCTTTTGATCGAGGGCATTCACGGCCTGAATCCGAGGCTGACGCCGCAAATCGACGCGGCGATGAAGTTCAAGGTCTACGTCTCGGCCCTGACCTCGATCGCAATGGACGACCTGAACCGGATCGCCACGACCGACAACCGGCTGATCCGGCGTATCGTGCGCGATCACCGTACGCGCGGCAACAGCGCGACCGCTACGCTGCGCCGCTGGGAGAGCGTCCGCCGGGGCGAGGACAAGCATATCTTCCCGAATCAGGAGCAGGCCGACGTGATGTTCAACTCATCGCTTTTCTACGAGCTGGCCGTCCTGAAAGATTGCGTTTGGCCGCTGCTGCGCGAGGTCCCCGACACGGAGCCCGAGTTCGGCGAGGCGAGGCGCCTGCTGAAGTTTCTGGACCATTTCACCTCGCTCGACGGAAAAGAGATTCCGCCGACGTCCATTCTGCGCGAGTTCATAGGCGGCAGCAGCTTCGAATATTAGAGCGAAGTGTCGGATCGTAACTCGAAAGTTCCGGAATGAACGATTTTTTAAGTCGGAACGGTTGCGTTCGGATAAATTGTTTATTTTTGTGGCTTTAACATACAAAGCATTATGTCACAAGATCAATATGCCGGTCGCCACGTCGGTTCGGACGAAAGGGCGCTTTCGCAGATGCTGTCGGCCATCGGCGTCCGCTCGGTCGACGAACTGATCGGGCAGGTCGTACCCTCGACGATCCGGCTCAAGAAGCCGCTGGCCCTTCCGCGCGAAGGCATGAGCGAATGCGAGTTCGCCGCCCATATCCGCGAGATCGGCCGTAAGAACAAGCTTTACCGCAGCCTGATCGGTATGGGGTATTACGGCACGGCCTCGCCTGCGGTCATCCTGCGCAACGTGTTCGAGAACCCCGCCTGGTATACCTCCTATACGCCCTATCAGGCCGAAATCTCGCAGGGGCGTCTGGAAGCGCTGCTGAATTTCCAGACCGCCGTCGTCTCGATGACGGGCATGGAGGTGAGCAATTGCTCGCTGCTCGACGAGGCGACCGCTACGGCCGAGGCTATGGCGATGATGTTCGCGCTCCGTTCGCGCGAGGCGGTCCGCGAGGGATGCAACGTGCTGTTCGTCGATGAGAATATTTTCCCGCAGACGCTCGACGTGCTGCTGACCCGCAGCGAGCCTTTCGGCATCGAGATCGTCAGCGACCGCTTCGACTGCTACGAGTTCACGGGCAGCGAGTTCGGCGCGATCGTACAGTATCCGGCGGCCGACGGCGAGGTGCGCGACTACGACGATTTCGCTGCAGCGGCCCACAGCCGGGGCGTGCTGGTGACGGCTGTGGCCGACATGCTGAGCCTTGCGCTGCTGAAGGCGCCGGGCGAGTGGGGCGCCGACATCGTGACCGGTTCGACGCAGCGTTTCGGCATTCCGATGGGATTCGGCGGCCCTCATGCGGCCTATTTGGCCACGAAGGACGCTTTCAAGCGAAATATGCCCGGCCGGATCATCGGCGTTTCGGTCGATCGGCTCGGCAACAAAGCGCTGCGCATGGCGCTTCAGATGCGCGAGCAGCACATCAAGCGCGAGCGGGCCACGTCGAATATCTGTACGGCTCAGGCGCTGCTGGCTACGATGGCCGGCTTTTTCGCCGTCTATCACGGAGCCGAGGGCATCCGTCGGATCGCCCTGCATGCCCACAGTCATGCCGTCGCCGTGGCCGATACGCTCGAAAAACTGGGCTACGAGCTGAAAACCAAAAACTTCTTCGATACGATCGAGGTGGCTGCCGATGCGGCGAAAGTGCGCGAGGCCGCGCTCGCCCGCCGGCTGAACTTCTTTTATCCCGACGAGGGCCGCGTGCGGCTGTCGTTCGACGAGCTTTCGACGCTTGCCGAGGCGAATGCCGTGATCGCCGCGTTCGCCGAGGCGGCGGGCAAGAAAGCTCCGGCGCTCAAGACGATCGGGGAGCAGGACCGTCTTCCGGTCGGGGTGCGCCGCTCGTCGGCCTATCTGACCGAGCCGGTATTCCGCAACTATCGCAGCGAGACTGAACTGATGCGCTACGTCAAGAAGCTCGAGCGGCGCGACATCTCGCTGGCCGACAGCATGATCTCGCTCGGCTCGTGCACGATGAAGCTGACGCCCGCCGTTGCGATGATGCCTTTGAGCCTGAGTGAGTTCGCCGATATTCACCCGTTCGTTCCGCCCGATCAGGCCGAGGGCTACCGCGAGCTGATCGACGCGCTGTCGAAAGACTTGGCGACGATCACGGGCATGGCGGCCGTGTCGTTGCAGCCCAATTCGGGCGCGTCGGGCGAATATACGGGCCTGATGGTGATCCGAGCCTATTACCAAAGTCGCGGGCAGGGCTATCGGAACGTCGCGCTGATACCTGCCTCGGCTCACGGCACGAATCCCGCCTCGGCCGCGATGGCCGGTATGCGGACGGTGACCGTGGCCTGCGACGAGCGCGGCAACATCGACGTCGACGACCTGAAAGCCAAAGCCGCGCAATACGCCAGCGAGCTTTGCTGCATCATGGTTACCTATCCTTCGACGCACGGCGTGTTCGAGAGCCGCATCCGCGAGATCGTCGACATCGTGCACGACAACGGCGGACAGGTCTATATGGACGGTGCGAACATGAACGCTCAGGTCGGACTGACGAACCCGGGATACATAGGGGCCGACGTCTGCCACCTGAACCTGCATAAGACGTTCGCGATTCCGCACGGCGGCGGCGGTCCGGGCGTCGGGCCCATTTGCGTGGCGGCCCATTTGGCCGAGTTCCTGCCGGGACATAGTCTGGCCGAGACGGGCGGACGCAGCGGCATTACGGCGGTAGCCGCCGCTCCGTTCGGCAGCGCGCTGATTCTGCCGATCACCTACGGCTATATCAAGATGCTGGGCGAAAGCGGTTTGCGCCGCGCGACCGAGATGGCGATCGTGAATGCCAATTATCTGGCCGCAGCGCTGAAGGACGAATTCGGCATCGTATATACCGGGGAGACGGGGCGCGTCGGACACGAGATGATTCTCGACCTGCGCGATTTCCGCAAACTCTACGGCGTCGAGTGCGCCGATATCGCCCGCCGGCTGATGGACTACGGATTCCATGCCCCGACGCTGTCGTTTCCGGTCCATGAGACGCTGATGATCGAGCCGACCGAGAGCGAGAGTCTCGCCGAGCTCGACCGCTTCGTCGAGTCGCTCGTGGCGATCAAGCGTGAGTGCGAGCAGATACGCGACGGCGAAGCCGACGCCGAGGACAATCCGGTCAAGATGGCTCCCCATACGGCGCAGGAGGCTTGCGCCGATACATGGACTCACCCTTATGGCCGAGAGCGGGCCGTGTTCCCGTTACCGTGGATTCGGGCCAACAAGTTTTTCCCTTACGTGACGAAAATCGATGGCGGATACGGCGACCGCAATCTTTGCTGCACTTGCGGAACGCTGTACGGGGGCGAGTAGGCCGGGGCTCCCGGGGGCGGCCTTTCGCTTTCCGGAAGCGGGGTAGCCGGCAGGTTTGTTTGTTGGAGGGAATACCTTCTGGAATCGGTCGAGTAGAACGGTTTCGTAAAGGGTGTTGAAGTGGGGATTCGGTTCGCTCGTGAGAAACCGTTTTCCCGGACCGGACCGAGAAGATCGAGTCCGTCGTTTCCATCTCCGGGAGAGAAGGTGATGAGCCGCGATGGCAGCGTTCGGTCCGGTTTGGGAGCCCGGCATGCGGGGATTTCCCGAGGCGTTTCTTTGTTGTCGGACCGATCGGCAAGCGTTTCGTCCGGATCGTTTCCGGTCGCGTTTTTGCAAGCGAATCCGGAGAACCCGAAGGCGGATTCCGGAGGGAATTCGTATCTTTGCCGCCGGATTGTCCGGATTTAGGAATACGACACTTTATTATTTTGACAGATATGAAAATCGGAGAAAAGACTTTTGTGGCTCTGAGCTACCAGTTGAAAGTCGACGGCGAAGTCGTCGAAACGGTTACGGCCGAGAGCCCGCTGAGGTTCGTATACGGCACCGGCTTCCTGCTGCCGGCTTTTGAAAAGCAGTTGGTGGGATTGGAGCCGGGCGGCGGTTTCGCCTTTCGTCTCGAGCCGGCCGAAGCATACGGCGACGTGGTGGCGGATGCCGTAGTCGAACTGCCCAAGGAGGTGTTCATGATCGAGGGCAAGATCGAGGACGGCCTGCTCGAGGTGGGCAATCAGTTGCCGATGAGCGACAATCAGGGCAATCGGCTGGTCGGCGTCGTGAAGGCGGTCGGCGAGGACAGCGTGACGATGGACTTCAATCATCCGATGGCCGGCAAGGCGCTCGAGTTTACGGGGCAGGTCGTCGAGGTGCGCGAGGCTACGCCCGAGGATATGATGATGGGCCACCATCACGCGGGCGGCTGCGATTGCTGCGGCGACGGCTGTGGCGACGGTTGCGGCGATGGCTGCGACCACGATCACAAGGGTGGCTGCGGTTGCGGCTGTTGAGTTTTGGTATGCCGGTTTCTGCCGGACGGCCCGCTTGACGTTTTCGTCAGGCGGGGTTTGTTTTGGCCGCACTGGGCGATAGGCTTGGAGCCTTTGCTACCGAAATATGTGCGACGAGCGATCGGATGGTCGAACAAAATTTCGACCGACGCTATGTGGGAGGGCTTTTATGTGACCGTTGCAGCGATGCCCGCACGGTTCCGGGAAACGGTCGCAGAGTACGCTCGTCCGTCGTGAAAATTACGGGAAGAAACTACCTTGCGGCTTGTCGGGAGCATTCTTACCCGTTTATCGGCGAAAGTGCGGCGGAAAGATACCGAAAGCAAATCGGCCCCGCCTATCGTTTGCGGGGCCGATCGTTTCTGCCTGCGGACTGAAAGTCAGTATTTCCCTATCTGAGTCTTGATATATCCCTTTTCTTTCCAGATCGCCTCGATCTTTTTCAAGCGCTTGCGGAAGTCGGGGTACGACTTTTTCTCCGGAGCGGTCCAGCCGCTTTCGGCGAAGGCGGCGATTCGGGGATAGGTCTGGTAGTAGACCCGCTCGAGGGTCGGGGTGTACTCTCCCCACATCTGGCATCCGAGGCCGAGGATTTTCTTTTTGTCCTTCTCGGCCAGTCCTTCGGGAATCGGGTCGAACGAATAGGCCTTTTCGAACGGGGTGACTTCATAGGCATAGTCGACGTACGTGAAGAATCGGTTCGAGTTCACGACGTCGTAACCTTTGGCGATCGCCTTGTTTACCAGCGATACGTCGCCGTCCCAGAACTGGACGATCGTGCCCGGGGCGAGCTGCTCCGACTGGCTGGCCTGAATGCCCTCGCGCACGGTTTCGCCCGTGATCTCGTTCCAGCCGATCATCCGGCATCCTTTCGAGGCGAGGTATTTCGACATCCGGTTGATCGCCCACACCTGCAGGTCGGTGCAAGTGGGCAGACCGTTCTCTTTCATGAACGCCATGATCTCGGGCGAGTTCTTCCAGTGAACGTAGTTGGCCTCGTCGCCGCCAATATGTACGATTTTCGACGGAAACAACCCGATCACCTCGTCGAGAATGTCGTGCAGGAACGCCTCGACCTTCGGATCGGTCACGTCGTACAGGTCGCCCGTCACGGCCTTGCCTTCGCGGCGGCTCGTCGAGCCGATCCACGGATAGGCCAGAATCGAGGCGGAGGCGTGGCCCGGCACTTCGATCTCAGGTATGATCCGGATGCCCCGGTCGGCCGCATAGCGCACTACTTCGCGGATCTCGTCCTGCGTATAGTAAGTGCGTTCCGGATGCAGGCTGTCCCAGCCTTCGGGCGTAATATCCATGTGTGAGAAGTCGCGCTTCGAGCCCCGCTCGGTCAGCAGGGGATACTTCTTGATCTCGATGCGCCATCCCGGATCGTCTACCAGATGCCAGTGGAACGTGTTCAGCTTCAAGCGGGCCATTTCGTCGAGCAGGTCCTTGACGGCCGCCATGCCGTGGAAGTGCCTGCTTTCGTCCAGCATGAACGCGCGCCAAGGGAAGGCCGGGGCGTCGGTAATCACGCAGCTCGGCACGACGACGGTGCCGTTTTCCTGCTGAGCCAGCTGACGCAGGGTCTGCAAGGCGTACAAAAGGCCCTCTTTCGCGTCGGCTCTGGCGACGATCTGCTTCTTGCTGTCGGGCGACTGCACGGCCAGCCGATAGGCCTCGTCGTCGTTGTTCAGCGGCGTCTTATTGAGCCAGAATACCAAATCGGCTTTCTTTCGCTTATCGACGAAAATCGGCGAAAATCCGGTCTCGCGGAGCGTTTGCTCGACATAATTCCGATCGAGTCCCGCTTGCGGGTCGAGCCAGACCAGCACGGGGTCTTTGTAAACGGCCTGATTCTCGAATGCGACGATTTCGGCCGGTTTGGGAACGATCTCGATTCTTGCGCTCTGGGCTGCGGCGCTGCCCGAGGCCAGCGTCAGGACGGCCAGTAGTGCGATTAACATGTTTTTCATATTCGGGTCGTATTAAATTGTTGCGTAAAATATGGACGGCGGAGCTTTTCGCGCTCCCGCCGTTTTTCCCGCTTCCGACGGTTATCCGCCGGCTTGCCCGGGCCGGCAGACCGTTCGGATGTTCAGGCGGGGGAGAAAGTGCCGGACATACCGAAACGTACTCGACCGGGAATTCTTACGGCAGGTGCCGAAAGGGAAAAGCCGGGAATGCACGGGCATCGAGTCAAAAACGGACCGGCCGGAGCCGGTCCGTTGACATTTCCGATCGTAAGATATTCCGCCGCGGCGTCTACTCGATCGTCAGCAGCATCAGTTTTC